>Ga0070732_10000794_pt1 | contig 18304 bp, 14 predicted proteins | sample Coa_R1_5_FD_66449 | JGI IMG/M metagenome (GOLD analysis project Ga0070732, IMG submission 66449) | Surface soil microbial communities from Centralia Pennsylvania, which are recovering from an underground coalmine fire - Coalmine... | ecosystem: Environmental > Terrestrial > Soil > Unclassified ... | reverse complement strand
GGTTTTGGGATCGATAGTCAGCTTGGCCGGCAGCCGCAGATTTTCGAGGTCGTTGCTGCCCTTGCTGCGGCCCGGCTTGCCGATCTGCATCAGGAATTTGCCTTCCTGGGTGAACTTCAGGACCATGTTGTCGTTGAACGGCTGAACGCCGCCCACCTGGCCCTCTTCGAGCTTGAATTCCTGTTTGGCCTGCTTGCCCTTGCCGTCCTTGGTGGCCGCTTGAGCCGCTCCGCGTCCGTTCCCGCCGATCCAGACGTTACCTTTGTAATCCACCGTGATACCGTGGTTCGAGTCCGGCCAATCGAAGCCCTCGCCGGGACCGCCCCAGTGGTGGAGCAGGTTGCCCTGTTGATCGAATTCGAGGACGGGAGGAGCCGGTGCGCAGCACTGAGAAATCGCTGGCGTAGTGGTGGCGTGCACTTCACCGGCCTCGAGCGATCCGGCCCGGTGGATGATCCAGACGTGATCCTGCGCGTCCACCGACACGCCGATTGTCTGGCCGAGGATCCAGTGATTGGGCAGCGGCTTGGGCCACAGCGGGTCCACTTCGAAGCGCGGAGCCATCACCGTTGCGCCGGCGGCCCTCTTGGCCAGCACGTCCGACCCGATCCACAATCCGCCCAGCGTTCCCAGGAACGCTAAGCCTACATACAAATTGCGTTTCATGCTGATCACCCTTTCTGTGCTGCGAGAGCCAGTATATAGCAATGTGCGGCCGCAGAGAACCAGGGCTTGACTCCGCCCGAACACCCTTGACTTTAAAAAAGCGTGGGCGGATGATTCCTGCGGGAGGTCAGCTATGCAATCCGCCCCCGCGCTTCAAGAATATGCGACCCGCTTCGATGAACCGGTTCGCTCCCTGCTTCGCACCAAAGGCCGCAATGTCTGGTCCATCGGTCCGGAGGATACCGTTTTTCAGGCGATCGAGCTCATGTCGGAAAAACAGGTCGGTTGTCTGGTGGTATTGATTGGAGGACAGCTCGCCGGCATTGTTTCCGAGCGCGACTACGCCCGAAAAGTGATCCTCAAGGGACGCAGCTCGCAGCAGACTCGCGTGCGCGAAATCATGACCACGCCCGCGTTGTTCGTGACACCCGAAAAAACGGTTGCCGAAAGCATGCGCATCATGACCAACCGGCGCGTTCGCCACCTGCCTGTGCTCGAAGGCGACAACGTCGTCGGGATGCTTTCCATCGGCGACCTGGTGAACTGGGTGATCACGTCCCAGCAGCAGACGATCAAGCATCTGCACAATTACATAGCCGGAAATTATCCAGCTTGACATCAGGAGAATACAAGGCGAAGATAGCGCGGTGCCTGACTTAGTCGGCATCGCTCGTATGGCGGCCGAGGCGCCGTGCCTCGAACCCAAGCGGCGGGTCGAGTATTTTGAGCTGGGCGCCCGTTCCTATCTGGCCCGTTGCGACAATCCGCGTCTGCCCTTCCGCTGGACCATCAACCCCTATCGAGGCTGCGAGTTTGGCTGCAAGTATTGCTACGCGCGCTACACCCACGAGTTCATGGAGCTCAAGGACGGCCTGGACTTCGAGCGCAAGATCTATGCCAAGGTTACGGCGCCCGAGCGGCTGCGCGAGGAGATCCGGCAGGCAAAGGACAAGGGACTGCCCATCGCGCTCGGCACCGCCACCGATCCCTACCAGCCGGCCGAAAAGCAGTTTGAAGTCACGCGCCGCATGCTCGAAACGCTCGCCGGGTTCACGGGCCTCGATTTCTCGATCACCACCAAGGGCGTGCTGATCCTGCGCGACCTCGATCTGCTTCGCGTCATCTCGGGCCAACACCGCTTCAGCGTCCACATGACCGTGACCACGACGGACACGCGCCTGGCGCGCTTGCTCGAGCCCAAAGCGCCCCCGCCCGCGAAGCGCCTGGAGGCGGTGCGCGCGCTGGCGGAAGCGGGCATCCGCGTGGGCGTCAACGCCATGCCCATCCTGCCGGGGCTTAACGACGATCCGCACGCGCTCGAAGAGTTGGCGCGTCAGGCATCCGAATCGCGCGCCCAGTTCCTCTACGGTAAAGTGCTGTTCCTGAAGCCTTCGGCGATGAGCCAGTTCATGCCGTTTCTGGAGCGCGAGTTTCCTCAGCTTGTCCGCCGCTACCGGAAGCTCTACGCCTGCTCGGCGTATCTGCGCGGCGAGTATCCGGAACGCCTGATGAAACTGGTCGCGGCGCTGCGCTCGCGCTACGGCCTTGAGGGCCGCCGCGAGGACGCATCACCCCACACGCGTGATCCGCAGCTCGCGCTTCACTTTGGCGAGTAACGTACCGCCTGTGTCCAAAGTTCGTTGAATGCGTCAGCCCGCCGTGGCGGGCGGCATCCATGTAGCCCAGGGCCGCAAGCCCTGGGAAAGCGACGCCCGCCATCTCATCGTGCGGCTTACCCGCTATCACCCGCACGTCGTCGATCCGCCGCCGCCCAACTCGTACGCGCCGATGTCGATGATATTGACCGTGGTGCGCGATTGCTCGCACTCCACGTTGCCGGCGGAGTTGGTCTCCTGAACGTATTGCCAGACCGGAACCAAGGAGAATCCCTCGGAACTCGTTCCCGGCTGCGTACCCGAGTCGACGGGAGGCGAGCCGGCGGTCGAGCTGAGCATGTAGTTGTAATTGTTGAAGTCGACGAACAGGGAAGGATTGGAGAGCACGGAGAAGTTGGTGACCTGGCTCGCGTTCGTCTGGCTGGTGATGGTGCCCGCGCCGTAGAAGATGTTGTTTTCGAGGAGCACCGGCAGCGCGGGCGAGGCCGCGACCACGAAGGTTCCGCTGCCGAGCTGGTTCACGATGGTGTTATTCACCACGTAGAGGTCGTGGCCGGGATTATTGGCATTGGTCCCTTCTTCGAGATAACTGATGATGGTGCTGTTGCCGGTGTTCGGGCCCTGCTGGATCTCGTTGCCCACCACGTAGGACGTTCCGCCGTTGGGCAGATCGATTTCGTAGCTGTCGGTGCCGTTTTCTCCCGTAATGCGGTTGTAGAGGATGTAGTTCACCGCGGCGCGCGACTTCAGCAAGTGCCCCACGTTGGCGTCGTGGGTCAGGTTGTATTCGAACATCAGCGAAGCGCAATGCCCGATGTAGAGGTTGTGCGTCTGCCCGAAACCTGCTTTCAGCCTGGGATCGCTGACGCCGTTCTGGAAGAACTCGGAATTCTTGATGACGATGTTGCTTCCGGCGACGTTGCTCTCGAGGATTCCGTCCTGATTGTTGTGGAAATAGCAATTCAGGATCGTCAGGTTCGACCCGTCGATGCGAATGCCGGCGCCGTTGGCCCCGTCCGCATTATTGAGCGTGGCATTCTCGAACTCGAGGTTCTCAACCACCGTATTGCTTCCCTCAGGATCCCAGATGGCTTTGTGATTCGCGAGGTGCCCCGTCTTTCGCGTGTCCGTCAAGCCGGCGCAGTTCAGAACCGGACGGGCGCCGCTGCTGTCGAGCACGCCGATTAGCGTCAGGTTGTCTGTGGTCCAGGCACAAGTGTCGTCGTAGTAGCCGACGCTCGGGGCGTTGGACGGAGAATAGTCGATCATAATCGTGTCGCCGGCGGCGGCGATCGCGATGGCCTGGCAAGGAGTCTTTAGAGTACGCGTCGGCCCGACGTTCCAGGTAGTGGCGCTGGCGCTTACGGCCAGACTTGCCGCCGCGATCACGGCCGAGAAACAAGCGAGGGCGTTCGTGCGTGTGATGTTCATATCCGTCTCCATCTCCCCCTGCTGTATTCGCTCCTGATCCGGAGTATCCGGTTCAGCCCCCTTGGTATCACCGATTATACAACCGCGTCGGCCGCCAGGAGTCCCTCTCAAGTGCTGGTTTTTTCGATCCCGAGGATGGCCAGCCGGACGATCGTAAGGCGACGTATAATGGGCGCGTGGGCATCCACGATGCGAACCTTCTTTCGCGACGCACCACCACCGCCTTACTTCTGGTCGGCCTTGGGCTCGGCTTCGCGGCTGACATTCGGCCGGACTTCGCTGCGGCCGGAGCCCAGGAGTCCTCGGCCCAGCAGCCTGCGACGCCGAGTTCCGAGGAAGAGTCCGTCCTGCGCGTGACCACGCACCTGATCGAGGTCAACGTGGTGGCGCAGGACAAGAAGGGCGAGCCGGTCCGCGACCTTACCCGCGACGACTTCACACTGCTCGACAACGGCAAGAAGCAACCCATCAACGTCTTCGCCTTGAACACCACGCAGGCCGCTCCGGCTGCGCTGCCTCCGGGCACCTACACCAACCGGCCTGAGGGCCGCAGCCAGGCCGGAAGCCTCAGCGTGATCCTGCTCGACGGCCTGAATACCAGCCTTGAGAATCAGACCTGGTCGCGCAGTGAGGTCTCGCGTTTCCTCGAGCAGCTCGAACCCCAGGACCGCGTCGCCATTTATCTGCTCGGGGAACACCTGGCGGTCGCGCAGGACTTCACCAGCGACTCGCGGATGCTGCTCGCCGTGGTGCGTCGCATGGAGGGCCGCGTCGCGAGAGAACTCGCCGCGTCGACCACCGCCATGCCCGCCACCGTGAACGATACCGCTCTGGGACCCATGACGGGCTTGGAGCCTTCCGGAGGCCAGTTGACCGCGAGCCAGCAGAGCGCCGTGGGGCCAGTGGGTCCGGGATCGGGGGGAGCCGGGGCAAGCGCGGGAATCGCTGCCGCGTCCGCTGCCCAAGCGCGTGAAGAGGCGCTGTTCGCACAGTGGATCGAGGAAAGAGAGACGGCGTTCTTCTCGGTCGATCGGGTCCGGCGTACCCTGGACGCGCTCGTGGCCATCGCCAATCACCTGGCGAGCTTTCCCGGCCGCAAAAACCTGATCTGGGTGTCGGCCAGTTTCCCGATCCAAATCGGCATGCTCACGCCGCGGGCTCCCGGCGATACGCGAACGCAGCAGCAGTTCGGTCCGGAAATCGAGCGCGCGGCCCGCGCCCTGAATAACGCCAACCTGGCGGTTTATCCCGTGGACGCGAGGGGACTGGTGGCAGGAGGAGCGGCGGACGGCACCACTCCGGCCTCGGGACGCGGCGTGGCCGGCGAGGGTTTACGTGATCCCGAACAGCTCTTCTCGACGCAAGGCGTCATGGACGCGCTCGCCGACTCGACCGGCGGACGCGCGTTCTATAACGTCAACGACCTTCCGCACGCCATTCGCCGCGCCCTCGACGATTCCGAGGTCAGCTACACGCTCGGCTTTTATCCCTCGAACGTCAAATGGGACGGCAAGTTCCACGAGATCAAGGTCCGGGTCGACCGGCCCGGCGTGCGACTCCGCTACCGCCAGGGTTACTATGCCTCGCTCACCGCGCCCGCCGCGGATGACCAGGGCCACGCCGCGCTCGACCTCGCGATGCGGAGTCCGCTGGATGCAACCGCCCTCGGCCTGCGCGTGGGTATCGAAAAGCTTCCGGACGGCAAGCGTGCCAAGCTGCGCATCTCGCTCGACGCGCACGATATCAACTTCCAGACCGAGAAGAACGGCGTCAAGGCGGTCAACCTCGACGTCATGTTGGTCGAGATCGGAGCGGACGGGAAAGTGAAGAGCGACGCGCTGCGGACCGTACACCTGGGCGTGCCTGAAAGGGCTTTTGCTCAGGTGCTGAAAAACGGCCTGGACCTGGCAAGCTGGCTCGACGTGGATGCGGGTGCTACCCAGCTGCGCTTGATCGCCCGCGACACGGCCTCGGGCAACCTCGGATCCGTCACCGTGCCGCTTGGGCCGTGAAGCGCGCGGTCCGGTCAGTCAAGCTTGGCATCTACGGCGCTGCCTGCTTCCAGGGCTTCCCCGAATCACTATGAACCTCACATTAGTTAAGGCGTTCGGCGCGTTGGCCCCGGTTGGCGTGCTGTTCTTAGGCTCGGTTCTGATGTGCGCTCGGGCACGGACCGCGGCGGCCATCCTGGAACTGACGGGCGCCGCAGGTCTGCTTGTGGTCGTGCTGAGTCACATTTGCGAGGCGTTGCGCGTCCTTCCGTGGATGGGCTGGGGACTCGAGCACAGCGCCGGCCACTATCTCGATCTGGCCGGCGCCGTCATCGGTGTCACACTCTTCCCGGCCGGATACCTTCTCCACGCGCTCTCTCGCCGAGCTGCGTAATCACTGCGAGGAGTCCCGCCGGCTTCAGTTGAGTTGGTTGTCAATTTCAGCCAGATAAGCGGCGAGAAGATGGTACGAGTCGTAGTAATCGCTGAACTTGACGGCGGTGGGATTGTCGCGCGGGGTGTGCAGGATGCGAAAGGTTTGTTGCGTCACCGAATGGACCATAAGGGTGGGAATCTTGAGCCGGTGGAACGCTTCCGAGTCCTCGTCGGCGCCGCGCGGATTCATCACCGCGAGCGGCAGCTTCAGCGACTGCGCGACCGCGTTGAACGACTGGGCGAGGCGCGGGTCAGAATGTTCCAGCCAGATTTTCGTCGGGCCGAGCGCCAGGCTGTCGAGATTGATCATGGCGCGCGTGCGCGCGACGGCATCGGGCGTCATGTTCTTGGCGTAGAATTTCGATCCCACTAAACCTTCCTCTTCCGCGGCGAATCCGATAAAGATGAACGTATGCTTGCGAGGCTCGTGCCGCAGACTCTCGACCAGGCTGGGCAGCAAAGAGGCGCCGCTCCAGTTGTCAATGATGCCCGTGCCGCGCCACACGTGGTCGAAGTGCGCGCCGACGATGATGACCGACGGGGTCGAGCCGGGCAGCGTACACACGACGTTGGGCAGTGGCTCGTGCCTGACCGGCCGCTCGGCCAGGTTCGTGCAGCCGGATTGCTCGAAGAGCTTTTCGAGCTCTGCCTCACGGTCGGCATTGCGCTGCGGCGACAGACGCAACCGGGCTTGGACGACGTTGCGGTCCAGCAGCTCGAACTTAGTAGATTGAGCCTTGCCAGGCTGGGCCTGGCCAGCCTGCGCCGCGGTTTCGACCGCGGCCAGGACGACGAGGCTAGCCAGCAGAAACAGGATCGCCAGGAGTGGGTATGAAAACCGGCGGCTCCGCCGCTTTGCTGTGCGGAAAGGCTGCGCCTTTCCGCCCGAGGGAGAATCAAGTAACAAACAAATCAAGGCTTGGGCGCCCGGCCGGGAAGGCGAAGCCTTCCCGCACAGCAGGGCGGCAAAGCCGCTGAACCGCGAATGACGAGTTCTCACACAGGCTCCTCCAGCGCAAGCGTCGAGCCGCTACAACGAAGTTTGGATGTGGAATTTCACGCGCGGGTTATTCAAAGGCCTCTTTGTTGACCACATAGGGCATCCGGGCGGGATTGCCACCGTAATTGCCTTCGAGCACGTCGATGACGGCTTGCACGGCGCGGCCGGCCATCCCCTTGTCAGGATCGGTCGAGAGCCGCGTGATGCGTCCGGCGCTGGCAAAATGATTGAACAGCCGGACGCGGTCCTCGAGCTCGGGCGCGCGCAGCGGCGAATCCGCTGGCAGAGGTTCCTGCTCGAAGACATCGAGCGCCGCGCCCGCAATCACACCCTGCCGGAGCGCCTCGTCGAGCGCTCGCTCGTCAACCACCGGGCCGCGCGACGTGTTCACGAGGTACGCGGTCGGCTTCATCCGCCGCAGCGTCTTCTCATTGAACAGGTGAAAGGTGGGCGCCGGAGACTCGCCCTCGCGCAGCAGCGGCACATGGACGCTGACGAAGTCCGCGCCCGCGAGCGCTTCCTCGAAGCTCACGTAGCGCGCCGTGCGCTGCTCCTTGGTGAAGCCGTTCCGGAAGCGGAGGTCAAGTTCTTCCTGAACCTTCTTGATGAAGTCGTGCGCCTGGTAGACCGGGTCGTAGCAGAGAAAGTTCACGTCGAAGGCCAGCGCCTTTTTCATGAACGCCTGGCCGATGCGTCCCGTGCCGATGACGGCGATAGTCTTGCCGGTCACCTCGTCGCCCAGGAAGGGCAGGAATGGATGCCACGCGCCCCAGCGATGCTCGCGCACCAGGCGTTCGCTCGGATAAAGCTTGCGCGCCACGCAGCCGAGGATCAAGACACCGAACTCCGCCGTCGCTTCCGTAAGCACGTCGGCCGTGTGCGTGAACGGAATCTTGTACCGATTGGCGTCCGCACGGTTGATGTTGTCGAAGCCCACGGCATCCTGGGCGACCACTTTGAGGGTGCCGCGTCCTGCCTCGAAGACCTCGGCGTCAATCGAGTCGCGCAGCGTGGTGATGAGCGCATCGACTCCCGAACGTACCTTCGCGACAATGAGACTCTTGGGTGGCGGCTCGAGCGGGTCGTAGACCTCGACTTCGTAGCCTCGCTGTCGCAGCCGATCGAGCGCCTCATCACCGATGTTGCAGGTCGCAAAGACTCGAAAGTGCGTTTTAGTTCCAGCCATAACAGTCCGCGCAGAAGCCTGCGTCAACATCAATTTGGGTAAGGTCACTTGTCCGGAGTCAAGGTCTTCGCCGGACCCAAATGCTGCGACTTGGGCGGCGCATACTTAGGCAAAGGCACGGACGGCGGATAAGAGCTGTAGTCCAGAATCGGCTTCGACGGCGGCAGGTTGGGCGGAATCGAAATCGTCAGCGCCGGCGCGGGTGGCTGATCGAAATCGAAGCACTCGCGCATGTCGTTCGCCCAATGATCTCTCGCCGTCAGATGGCGCAGCTTCCAGCGCTCCTCGATGAACTTGAGCACCGAGCAGAATTCGTACGTGTAATGCGATACGTAGTTCGCCCTGGCATAAGGCGAAATCACCAGCATGGGCACGCGCGGACCAAGGCCGTAGGCGTCAATTTCGGGCGGCGCCTCGTGGTCGTAAAACCCTCCGTAGTCATCCCAGGTGAGAAAAATCACGCTGTCCTTCCAATAGGGGCTGGTCATCAGCGCATTCACCAGTTTGGTGACGTACCACATGCCGTCGGACACTGACGCGATGGGGTGCTCGCTGTCCTGATAATCGGGGATGATCCATGAGACGGAGGGCAACGTTCCGCCCTGCAAGTCAGCGAAGTATTCCTTCAGATCGACCAGGTGAGCCATCTGGGCGGGATTATCGCGAATGGCTTTGAAGCCTGGCATGGGATTCCACAGGCTGAATTCCTTGGGACTCGGAAAGGCGAGCCGGACTCCGGTCTCGCTCAGCCGCATGGGAACGTCAGGCACGGGTTGTGATTCGACGTAGTATTTCCAGGGAATCCTGGACTCCGACATCAGTTTCGCAATCGAGGCGAAGCTGAAGCCGTCGTCGTCGTCCATCACCTCCCGGAGTTCCTTGAGATTGGCGACGTTGACGATCAGGCCTCCGGATTGCGCCGCGACCGTATAAACGTGATTGGGCAGGCTGTAGCCCATCTGGGACGAGAAAAAGTGGTCGCACAAGGTGTAGTGCCGCGCGTAGTTCCAATAGTTGGGAATGTCGCGCTCGTCGTAGTAGCCCATGGTCAGGTTGGTACCTTCCGCCCACACGAAGCCGTCCATCCTTCCCGAGTCATACGCGGCGTGAATCGTGTCCCAGTCATGATTCAGGTCGAGCGTCGGCTGGCCGGGCGGCATGTGGAACGGCTTCACGCAGGTCGAGCTGCCGGGCAGTATCGGACTACACGTCCCGGGCGGAAAACCGTCGGCGCCCCGATAGGTTCCGAAGTAGCTATCGAAGCTGCGGTTTTCCTGGATGATCCAAATGACGTGATTGATTTTGTTCATGCCGGCAGGGGATTCCTGCGCCGGGAGCGAAACGCAGAGAAAAGCCAGACAGACAAGCGCCATAGCGAGAGCGGCCGAGCCAACCAAACCATTCTGGTGCCGACGCATATGATGCCTCCGGCAAAGGAAGATCACGAGCGCCCGGTAACATAGCACGAGAATGCTCTCCCAAACAGAGCATCAGCGATGCACGGGCTCGCGATGAGCGTTATGCGGCTCGCACGGCGTAGCGTCGCGGCGCGATCACGGGTGTTTCGCAGCCCACGCGCCGATGCGCTCGAGCGCCTTCTGAATATTCTCGACCGAGTTAGCAAACGAGAAACGCAGATACCCTTCACCCCCTGCTCCAAAGGCGGTGCCTGAGAGGCACGCGACGCCCGCCTCGGTGAGCAGCGCGCTCGCGAGCGACTTCGAGTCGCGTCCCGTTCCGGTAATGTTGGGAAAGGCGTAGAACGCCCCGTGAGGCTTGCGGCAGCGGAAGCCAGGAATCTTGTTCAGTCCTTCGACGATCACGCTGCGGCGCTGGCGGAACTCCTCGCGCATGCGGTCAACCGGGGACTGGTCGCCGAGCAAAGCTTCCACGGCGGCAATCTGGGAGAAGGTCGCGGTGCAGGAGTCCGAATTCGTCATGAGCAGCGCGATCTCGCGTGCCAGGTCGGCGCGCATGATGCCGTACCCCAGCCGCCACCCGGTCATCGCATAGGTCTTGGAGAACCCGTCGAGGATAATCACGCGGTCGCGGAGTCCGGGGAATTGCGCCAGGCTTGCGTGCTCGCCCTCAAAGATCAGACGACTGTAAATCTCGTCGGAGAGGATCATCACGTGATCGCGGCCTGGCGCTTCGAGGCCCCGGGCGAGCGCGGCAAGTTGCGCTCGCGGCATCACGCCTCCGGTAGGATTGTGGGGCGAATTGAGGATGATCAGCCTCGTGCGCCCGGTGACTTGGGCGAGGATCGCCTCGACGTCGACCTCGAAATCGCGGTCTTCGCGAAACGCGTAGGGGATGGCGCGTCCACCCACAAAGCGGATCATCGACTCGTAGATGGGAAACCCGGGGTTGGGATAGAGCACCTCGTCGCCCGTTTCGACGAGCGCCAGGATGGCGAAGAACATGACGGGCTTGGCGCCGGGTGTGACGACGACCTCTGCCGGATCGATCGCGATGCCGCGCCGGCGCCCCGCGTCCTCAGCCACGGCCTCACGGAGCTGAGGCAGTCCCGCGGCCGGGCCGTAGTGCGTCCAACCGTCGCGCAGCGCGCGCGCCGCCGCCTCGACGATGTGGTCCGCCGTCCGGAAGTCGGGCTCGCCGATTTCGAGATGCACTACCTCGCGCCCTTGGGCCTCCAGGGCCTGAGCGCGCACCAACACCTCGAAGGCGCCCTCGGTGCCCAGGCGCGACATGCGCTCCGCCAGGCGAAGCTTCTGCGTGGTCGTCGACATCCAGGACTGAGGATATTACCTGGCCCAGCCGATGTCCAGACCTGGCCGTCCCGATCGTGCCCTGGCGAATCCTCACATTTTTTCTAGAATCGATGTGAGAAGTGTTAAATCTAATGGCTAGGGCTATGACGACACCGACTCGCGCTATGGAGCACGTCCGCACGCGGCTTTTCGTCCTGGCGATGGCTCTCGCGACCGCGATGTGGTGCGCCGCGATTCCCGAGGCGTTGGGCATGGCGCAGGCGAACGCCCCGGAAACCACAAGCTCCGGAACCGCTTCGCAGAAAGAACCCGCCGCGCCCGGCGTCGCCGTCGCGCCGCATACGGGTGATATCTGCGTCGTATGCAATCGTCCGATCGGCCCGGAAGACCGAGCCTACCTCGTCGACGGACAACGCGTCGCCGTACACGCTGCCGAGGATGATCTCTTCCGGCGCGACTCCAATCGGTACCTCTCTCACGTCAGGCCGCGCGGTGGTCTGCTGGGAACGGAGCCCGACGCTCGCGCCGCGCTCTCAACTCACTGGTTGGTGTTCGGCGCCTACGTTCTCGTGGGCCTGGTGTTTGCCGGATTGAGTGGATACGGCGCGGTGAATCGCGGATTGCGCCCGGTGCCCTGGTTCTTCCTGGGACTGGTGTTCAACGTGTTCGCCTATCTCGTGCTGCTGACGCAGAAGAAGAGTCAGGCAGGCGCAGTTGAGGGACCGCCTCGTGGGCTGAGCAAAGTTCACGTGACCTATGCGCCTGAGCCTTGTCCGCGCTGTGGAACGCCGAATCATCCGTCAGCATCCGCGTGCGCGGGGTGCGGCGCGAGGCTCGAGCCACGCCTGACTTCCGAAGTCTCGAAAACGGGACTTGCAAGCTGATTGCTTTGAGGTATCCCCGAGTGCTGAGCCATGTGACAAAGTCAATCGACGCGATCCTTACCAGTGGGGAGATGGCCGAGCGCCGGCCCGCCCTCAAGGCTCACAACGAGAGCAACATCAAAGGACTTTACGTCATCGGCGATCTGGCCGGTGCTCCGGTGATCAAGCTCGCCATGTCGCAAGGCGTCGAGGTCGTCGAGCACATTGCGGCCAAGCCCGATGCGCGCTCGAGCGATGCCGGAGTCTACGACCTGATCGTAGCGGGCGCGGGCGCGGCGGGTCTGAACGCGGCGCTGGCCGCCAAGGACAAAGGTCTGCGCACCCTGGTGCTCGAAAAGGGAAAGCTCGCCAACACCATCGAGAATTTCCCCGAGAGCAAGTGGGTGTACGCCGAGCCCGACCAGACTCCACCCAAGGGCAAGCTCTGGCTGGATGGCGCGCGGAAGGAAGACCTGATCCAGCGCTGGCATCAGATTGTCCGCGAGAGCGCGCTCGACGTTCGCACGGAAGAAGGTCTGAAGTCGCTCGAGCGTCAGAAGGACGGCAGCTTTCGCGTGGTGAGTGAGAAGGCGGAGTATCGGGCGCGGCGCGTACTGCTCGCCACCGGACAGCGCGGCAATCCTCGGCAACTCGGAGTTCCCGGCGAGGAACAGGAGCGCGTCTACCACCAGCTCTACAGCCCGCGCCATTACCAGAACGAGGACATCCTGGTGGTGGGCGGCGGCAACAGCGCCGTCGAGGCGGCGCTGGTGCTGAGCGAGCAGAATCGCGTGCGCCTCTCCTACCGCGGGAGCGAGTTCGCGCGGCTCTTCAAGGACAACGAGCGCAAACTGAATCAGGCCGTAGCGGAGAAGAAGATCGAGCTCATCCTGAACTCGAACGTCAAAGAGTTTGGCGCGCAGCAAGCGACACTCGAGGTCGACCGCGGCGGGCATCGCGAGAACATCGTCGTACCCTGCCGGCACTCCTTCGTCCTGATCGGCGCGGAGTTGCCGGTCGGATTCCTGAAGTCGCTGGGCATCAGGATGGAGAACGAGTGGAACGGCAGCCTGCTGCGCGCCGCAGCGCTCGCGCTCCTGACGCTCGCTGGACTCTGGATACTGGGCGGCCACGCCGCGATGGGCGGCCAGAGCCTGGGCTTCGTGCCGCGCTGGGTGGGCGTCGCCATTGCGGCGGCAGGCGTCGCGAGCCTGATTGCCTTGGGCTCGCGCGGCGACCGCTACGCCTGGCTGGGTGTCTCATTCCTCGTTTGCTACACGATCTACGGAGCCAAGGTCGGAACGGGTCACGAGTTCTGGCCGTATCGCGACTGGGGATACCAGGCGCTTTCGTTCCTCCACCGGCCGTGGGCGTTCTGGTACACGGTGCTTTACACGCTGATGATGACGGTATTCGGACTCCGCGCGCTCAAGCGCTGGGGGCTCGACCGCAAGGACAAGTTCCAGATCTGGCGCTACGTCAGCCTGCTTTCCTTCCAGTGGATTTTCTTCTTCCTCATTCCCGAGTTCCTCTTTCAGTGGGCGATCAAGTATCAGTGGGTGGGCGCGCGGCTCGCCTCCGATCCGGTCTTCGCGCAGCAGTCGTGGCGCGCCTACGGCATCGTCTACGCCTGGCCGCTCTTCTTCTACACGTTTTTCTACAATCCCTCCCAGGTTTGGATCGTGTGGGGCGCGCTGCTGACATTCGTCATCATCCCGATCTTTGTGATCTTTCACGGCAAGCGTTACTGCTCGTGGATTTGCGGATGCGGAGGACTGGCCGAAACCTTCGGCGATCGCTGGCGCCACCTGGCTCCCAAGAGCCGCACCAGCATCAAGTGGGAACAGATGAACCTGGTTGTACTCATCGCCGCGGTGGTGGTCACGGCAATGATGCTGCTGCGGGACAGCGCCGCCTTCCTGCGCCAGCCTGCACTCTGGGGTCTCGATACGTATCACCTGTTTGCTGACGTGTGGCTGGTCGGCATTCTCCCGGTCACGCTGTATCCTTTCCTGGGCGGCAAGGTCTGGTGCCGGTACTGGTGTCCACTCGCCAAGATGATGCACCTGATGAGCGCGGCGTACGCGAAGCTCGGCATCAGCCGCTTCCACATCGTCGCCAACGACAAGTGCATCGCCTGCACGGAATGTTCGCGCAACTGCCAGGTGGGTATTGACGTGATGAAGTACGCCCAGAAGCAGGAAGTGCTCGACAACGCGACGAGTTCCTGCATCGGCTGCGGCATCTGCGTCACCGTCTGCCCGATGGACGTACTCTCGTTTTCGCCTTCCGGCAGCGAGCTCGTCCAGATCCAGCCGGCGCCGACCTACACGGCTCACGCTTAAGCGTACTCAAAACGGAGGACCTTTCCCCATGGCCAAATGGATCTTTGAGCCAGGACACACCGCTGCAGAATTCCGCGCCCGGCACATGATGGTGACCTGGGTGCGCGGCCACTTCAAGAATATCCAGGGTTCGATGGAGTTCGATCCGGAAGCCCCCGTTCGCGGCGCGGTCGACGTGAGCATTGACGCGGCCACCCTGTCGACCGGCGAGCCGCAGCGCGACGCGCACCTGAAAAGCGCCGACTTCCTCGACGTGGCCAACCATCCGCAGATTCGTTTCCGAAGCACGGAGGTCCGCCAGCTCGGGGCGAATCATTACAAGGTTGCAGGCGAACTCACGATCCGCGGAACCACACGTCCCGCCACCTTGGACGTCCACTATCTTGGCGAGTGGCAGACTCCTTACTGGGAAGACGGCGTCGACAAAGGTCCTGTGACGCGTGCCGGCTTTCTGGCCACCACCACCATCGACCGCCACGACTTCGGCGTGAGCTGGAACTCGCCGCTCGAAAGAGGCGGCATCGTGGTGGGCAGCGACGTCCAGATTCAGATCGACATCGAGGCGCTGCGCGAGAAAGGATGAACCGTCAGCGTGACGAACTGCTGCTATCACCGCCCGCAAGCTGTTGAAGGTGCTCGAGAGCTTCGGATACAGGCTGGACAGCCAGCCCCTTGCGGATGGCCTCGATCGTAAGTTTGGCATCCCGGCCCTCCGCCACGAAGATTTGATAGGCGAGCGGATAATACTCGGTGTACGTCCTATCGAAAGCCAGACCGGCATTGTTGTTTGCCGCGAGGCACTTGTTGAAGGAACGCGGATTGGGCGCAATCGACTGGCACTCCTGCTGCATCGCCGCGAAAAGGCTCGCTTTCTCGGAGAGAGCGTCCGAGGCCGATAGTTCGCCGGCCTTCACCGCGGCGTAGATCTTGCTGAGTTTCCCGTAATACCGGTTGACCACCTCGGATTTGCGCAGGAACAGTTCAGGCTCGCGTTCGAGGTTCTGCGTAACTTCCGCGTCGGCGCCAAACTGCTGGCGCGCCACCTCACTCGCGGTGAGGAACCCGATGAGCGTCGAAGTGGCTTCGGTCACCGTGGCGGGCATGTGGCGAAGCGCCTTGTCGGCGTGGAAATCCTCGTGCGGCACCACGACGAGAAATCGCTCGAGCGATTCGTGCTCGAGGGAGGCGGTCAGAGGACTCTTCCCGCTTCCAACGGCTTCGATGGGATAGAAGAACACGTCGTATTCTGCCGGATCGATGGCACAGCCGTCTTTCGTGCCCTGTAGCAGTTGCAACGCCTCGTAGGAGTCAGGCAGCTCCAGTTTCCCGGTGAAATAACAACGGTAGGAAGCCACGGGAGCATCCGAATGAGTCTTGAAGTTTCCCGTCCGATGAATCCCGAGGCTTTTCTCGAGCTTCTTGATGGCGTGGATGAGCGCTGGCCGCGAGGACGGTGAGGCGTCCTGGGCACGCAGGTACGCGGCACCGTCGCTGATCAGGAAAGCAGCAACCAGGAGAAGCAGCGCGGATCGAGCGCTCTCCTGCAAGCACCTTTTCGAAAGGCCCGGCGCGGACATGGCTTCATTTTAGCCGGGAACGGGTGCCGGTAATCAATCGAGAATGCAACCTCCCCGCGTGAGGCCTTAATCCAATCAAGCGTAGAACGGTCGACGACCTGCCAAGCCGAGTGAACCAGCGGAGTATAATGGCCGAGCTGATTATGAAGAGCCCTCAGAGGTTGACGCTTGTCGTCCTCGCCCTCCTGGTGGCTGCGGTCATCATCGGTCTGGTGCTGACGGGGAACTCGCCCCAGGGCGAGGTGAAGACCGCCAACCCTCCCGCCGGGGCTGCCGCGTCGGGCCTCCCGGCGATCGATCAGCAGAAGCTCGAAACCGCGCGCCGCCTGGCGAGTCTGGCGGCGACACCCCAAGAGCACGCGCTGGCGGATAATGCCATGCGCGCTGCCGACGCTGAGCTTGATCTCGCGTTCGCGATGGCGCTGCGCGATGCCCGTACTCAGGTGGCTCCCGAAACCCAGGAAAGCCGCGATGCCCGGCAGCGAATCGAGCAGACCGCCACGCAGGTCAAAGCCGACCAGGAAACGATCAAGCAACTGACCGCTCAAACTGCCAGCGCCCAGGGCGCCAATCAGGAGAGCCTGCATCAGCAACTCGAACTCGCTCAAGCGGAACTCTCCCTTGACCAGGATGCCTTGGGGGACGCCAACCAGGATTTGGCGCGCGCCGGCGGCGACCCTTACAGCAGCATCCAGCGCCTCTGGAAACAGCACGAGGACTCGGAACACGCGAAAGGTGAGGCAGCGGCTTCCCCCTCCGGCGGCTCACTGACTTTTTCCAGCAATAGCCTGGTCGAAAGGTGGCGCAGCTGGAATGCCCTTCGGATGACGGGGTCCGAGTTGGTGGCAGCCCAACAGGACGCAGCGAACGGGGCCGCTGCGCTGGCTCGGGAGCACAACGCTCTCGAACAGCGCGTGGCGAACGAGCAAACGAATAAACAGGCGGTGACCCAGCAAGCTGCGAACGTCCCGAGCGGGGGTTCCTCGGTCAGCGGGGCGTCGAGACCTAAAGAGGCGACGGCGGCTCTTTCACTGCTCCGCCGACTCTCCCAGGATGAAAAGGACCTGGCAGCCCTGGATCAGCGAGTCCAGGACTTGCAGGATCTGAGCACCGCTTACGGCCAGTGGCGAGTGTCGCTCGCGGCGCGGCGGCGTGCGGCCTTGCATGACATCCTAAAGTCAGTGCTGTGGATCTGTGTGGCCATCATCTTCGTTGTCCTGGCGAGCTGGCTGATCGAACACTCGTTTACCCAGGCGCGGTTGGAACGCAAACAACTGAACACGCTTCGCGGCGTCGTTCGCTTCACGATTGAGGCGCTCGCCGTGCTGGTGGTCTTGCTGGTTGTTTTCGGCGCGCCCACCCAGATGTCGACCTTCCTGGGCCTCGCGGGCGCAGGCCTGACGGTCGCGCTAAAGGACTTTGTGGTGTCGTTCTTCGGATGGTTCGTGCTCATGGGTGCGAACGGCATCCGGGTGGGCGATTGGGTGGAGATCGATGGGGTGCGCGGCGAGGTGATCGAGATCGGCCTGCTGCGCACCATCCTACTCGAGACGGGCAACTGGACCGAACCCGGACACCCCACGGGCCGCAAAGTTTCCTTCCTCAACAGCTTCGCCGTCGAAGGTTACTACTTCAATTTCACGACTTCCGGCCAGTGGCTGTGGGACGAGATTTCGCTGCTGATTCCCGGGGACGCTGATCCCTATCCAGTCACGGACAAGATCTACGAGATCGTGGCGAAGGAAACCGAGCGCAACGTCGCATTAGCAGAGCAGGAGTGGCAGCGGGTGACGCGCCGCTACGGCGTCAAGCCGCTGCTTGCGAAACCCATCGTCAACGTGCGATCAACCGACCAAGGAGTGATGGTGACGGTCCGCTACATCACGCGTGCCAACGAGCGTCCTGAACTGCGATCGCGCCTGAACCACGCCGTCGTGAAGCTGATCCACGGCGGCAAAGCCGAGCCTTCGTCCACCGAGGCAGGGTCCGCAGTGCCTCCGGCGCCGGAGGCGACCGAAGCGGCGGAGCCGAGCGAGGCCAGCACGAGCCGGACACCCGACCACTAGCGGCCCCGCCAATCGATCACTATTGTTGGCCCCGTTTTGCCGCCTCGACGAGGACTCGGATGGAAGGAACGATCATGATGAGCAACTCGGCGCGCGGCTTGGCCGCCCGGTCCAGGCGGTCGAGTTGTTCCGTCATCCACGAGGACGGAGCAGGCTGCCCGGAATCCAGGTAGTCGAGCGCCTTGAGGCCTGCCGCCCCCAAGGCCGATACGTCCTCCGCCAGCGGTACATCCTCTTCGAGCAAAGCGTTGTCCCTCATGTGCGGGATCAGATCCGCGACGTCGCGCCAGCGCGTGAGCTGTCTTCGGATCTCACTCTCGTTGGCTTTCCAGTTGTTGACCAGCCCGGCGAACTCCCGCGCCGTGATGCTTTCCGGGCGCTCCGTATCCACCAGGC
>Ga0070732_10000792_pt1 | contig 18342 bp, 23 predicted proteins | sample Coa_R1_5_FD_66449 | JGI IMG/M metagenome (GOLD analysis project Ga0070732, IMG submission 66449) | Surface soil microbial communities from Centralia Pennsylvania, which are recovering from an underground coalmine fire - Coalmine... | ecosystem: Environmental > Terrestrial > Soil > Unclassified ... | reverse complement strand
CGCGTTGGCAAGCGTGCGGCCGAGCTGCACGAACCCGCCCGCGGGCCCGGCGGGCGCGGTCGAGAGCAGCTTCTTCAGGTACGGCGCCGCCTCGTCGTAGCGCCCGCCGGCGATGAGCAGCCCGGAGAGCGCCTGCAAGGGACGCTGCGAGTCCGCATCGGTCTCGTACCAGATTTTCGCGGAATCGATCGCGGCGTTGTTCATGCGCGCGTAGAGCGCGATCTCGGTGGCGCGCCGGGCGATGCGCGGATCCCGCGTGCGCTTGGCCAGGTCCACGTAGGCTTGCGCGGCGAGCCCGACGTTGCCGCGCTGGCCGGCGATCTCCGCCAGCAGGTATTCGTAGAGAATGTTCTCGGTCAGTTCCTGCTTGGGAAGATCCGAGCGGGCTTCCGGCTCTCCGGCGACAGCCTGCTGGTCGGCATCCGGTGCGTCCGCGTCGGAATCGGATTGCGTCTCCTGCCCGGCCGGCGCGGCCTGGGGCGGGTTTGCGGCGCAGCCCGTGAGCACGGCCGCCGGCAGCACGATCACCGCGAGGAACCGCAGAGCGCCGATTTGTATCAATGAAGACGCGCGGGACATGGCAAACGTTTGCTGTCGGGGAGCGGCTAGTTTAGGTATATTTCTGAGACGCCACAAGGACAAAAGTTCAACATATATCCGCCGTGCCGGAACTCCCGGAAGTCGAAATCACCCGTCGCGGCATCGAGCCGTTCGTGCTCGGCAAAACCGTCACCGGTGTCACCGTGCGCAACCCGCGGCTGCGCTGGCGCGTCCCGCGCGACCTCGCCCGCAAGCTGGTCGGGCAGAGCGTGAAACGGGTGCGCCGCCGCGGCAAATATCTCCTGATCGACTGCGAGCGCGGTTCTCTCATCCTGCATCTGGGAATGTCAGGGAGCCTGCGGGTCGTCGACCCGCGCACGCCGGCGCGCGCGCACGATCATTTCGACTTGGTGTTCGGGGACACGGCGCTGCGCCTGCGCGACCCGCGCCGCTTCGGAGCCGTGCTGTGGACCGAGGGGGACGCCGAGCGCCACCCCCTGCTCGCCGGACTGGGGGTCGAACCGCTCGAGGAAAAATTCTCCGCGGACTTTCTTCACCTTGCCACACGCGGGCGCAACACCGCGATCAAGCTGCTTCTCATGAATGCCGGCGTAGTCGTCGGCGTCGGGAACATTTACGCAAACGAGAGCCTGTTCCGGGCGGGCATCCGGCCGCGCACGCCCGCGCGGCGGCTCTCCCGCGAGCACTGCGCGAAGCTGGCTACGGCGGTGCGCGACACGCTGGTTGCAGCGCTGGCGGCCGGCGGATCGAGCCTGCGCGACTTCGTGCATTCGGACGGCGCTTCGGGATATTTCCAGCAGCAGTATCGCGTCTACGACCGCACCGGACTGCCGTGCGGGGTTTGCGGCTCGACGATCAGAGCCGTACGCCAGGGCCAGCGCTCGAGCTTCTACTGTCCGTCTTGCCAGAAGTAGCGCAGCCTACTTGCGCTTTCCGCCCACCTTCGCTTCGAGCGCCCGCGCCACGCGCGGCAGCACGAATTTATTCACGTCACCGCCCAGCGTCGCGATCTCTCGCACGATGGTCGCCGAGATGAACTGATACTGCTCGGCCGGGGTGAGGAAAATGGTCTCAACGTCGGGATAGAGGTTGCGGTTCATCCCGGCCATCTGGAATTCGTATTCGAAGTCCGACACCGCGCGCAGTCCGCGCACGATGACCTGCGCGCGCTGCGCGCGGACGAAGTCCATGAGCAACCCGCGGAACCCCTCGATCTTCACGTTGCGGTAGGGCTTCAGGATGTCGCGCGCAAGGGTGATGCGTTCTTCGAGCGTGAAGAAGGGACGCTTGGCCTGGCTGGCAGCGATGCCGACGATGACCTGATCGAACAGCGCGGCGGCGCGGCGCACGAGGTCCTGGTGGCCCCGCGTGATCGGGTCAAACGTTCCCGGATACACCGCCTTGATCATCGGATTCCTTTTTCAGAAGATGAAAATATACGTTACCCGCCCGGCCGCGCTTCAGGATACTCCAGCCGGATGGCGGGTCAAGAATGACGTCGCTCTCCACATAGACTCTGCCCTCTTCGGCAAGAAGCCCACGCAAATTGGCCAACGCGACCGATTGCAGGCCGAGACGGTACGGCGGGTCGACGAAAGCAACGTCGAACCGGGAACGCGCACCCCGCAGGAATTCCAGCGCGTCGGCGCAGACGATGGTCAGATTTCCCGCGTCGAGCCGGCGCGCATTTTCCTCGAGTGCTCGCGATGCCACCCGGCTTTTTTCGACCATCGTCACGGCGGAAGCACCGCGGGAAAGCGCCTCGAAGCCGAGCGCGCCGCTGCCGGCAAAGAGGTCCACGCAGGTCATGCCGGAAAGATCGCGTCCCAGCCAATTGAACAGCGTTTCGCGCACCCGGTCCGGGGTCGGCCTCAGCCCTGCCACGTCCGGAAATTCGAGCAGCCGGCTGCGCCAGAGTCCGCCGACGATCCTGACGGTGTTAGCCCTGGTGCGCGGCACCTGCGACGGCCATGGAGAGTTTCGAGGGGTTCATTGCGGCGAGTGTTAGAATGCGTCGCTATTCTATAGTGGTTCTTCGCGTTCGCTCGCTCCCAGGTCCATGCCCGATCTGCCCTCCAGAAGCGACGGCGAGCAGCGTTCCTGGCTGAATCGCCTCAGGGACGGGCTGAGGAATACGCGCTCGCAGCTCGCCTCACTGCTCGCGGGCGATGCAACCGACCCGGTCCTCTTCGACCAGATCGAATCCGCGCTCCTTGCAAGCGACGCCGGCGTCGACGCAACCCGGTTTCTTGTTTCGGGTCTGCGCGAACGCGGGCGCGGTGCGCGCACCGGGGAAGAGCTGAAGGCCGAGTTGCGGGCGATGCTGGTCGAACTGCTCAAGCCACTCGAGCAGGCCCTCAAGCTGCCGCAGGCGAGGCCCTGCGTGATCCTGCTGGCCGGCGTCAACGGCGCAGGCAAAACCACCTCTATCGGCAAACTGGCGAAATATTTTCAGGATCAGGGACGCTCCGTGCTCCTTGCAGCAGGCGACACGTTTCGCGCTGCGGCGCGGGAGCAGCTCGCGGCCTGGGGAGCGAGAAACTCCGTGTCGGTCGTCGCGCAAGCGAGCGGAGACGCGGCCGCGGTCATGTACGACGCCATTGCCGCGGCGCGCGCGCGCGGGATCGATATCGTGCTTGCCGATACTGCCGGGCGCCTGCCGACCCAGCTGCACCTCATGGAAGAGGTCAAGAAAATCCGCCGTGTCATCGCCAAGGCGGAACCCGGCGCGCCTCACGAGGTATGGCTGGTGCTCGATGCCAACACCGGCCAGAACGCGCTCAATCAGGTCCGGGCATTCGATGACGCCCTCGGGCTCTCCGGCATCGTCCTGACCAAGCTCGACGGTACTGCGAAAGGCGGCGTGGTGTGCGCTATCGCGCTGGCGAATTCCCGGGAGCCGGGACGAAATCCGATCCCGCTGAGGTTCCTGGGGGTCGGCGAAGGCATCGAAGATTTGCGGCCGTTCACCGCGCTCGAGTTCGCCTCCGCGCTTCTCGACTGAGGCGAAGCGTGGCGGCCATTTCATTCAGTCAGGTCAGCAAGCGCTACCCCGGGGGATTCGAGGCGCTCAAGGGAATCAGTTTTGCTGTGGAATCCGGCGAGATGTTGTTTCTCACCGGGCATTCTGGCGCGGGGAAAACCACGCTGCTCAAGCTAATTGCCGCCATCGAACGCGCGAACGCCGGCACCGTTCTCGTCAACGGGCAGAACGTATCGGCGATGCGCCCTGCCGCGATTCCCTATTTGCGGCGCAATCTCGGCCTCGTGTTCCAGGGCCAGAAACTCCTGTACGACCGGAATGTTTTCGACAACGTGATGCTTCCGCTGATCGTGACGGGGCAGCCTTATCGCGAGGCAGCGAAGCGCACCCGCGCGGCCCTGGACAAGGTCGGGCTGCTGCAACGCGAGAAAGCAAATCCGGTGATGCTCTCGGGAGGCGAGCAGCAGCGCTTGTGCGTGGCGCGCGCCGTGGTAAACCGCCCTAGCATCGTGATTGCCGACGAACCCACCGCGAGTCTCGACGCCGCCTATGCGGAAGAGATCATGGCGATGTTCGGCGCGTTCAACCAGGTCGGGGTGACAGTACTCGTCGCCACCCACGACCAGCAGCTGATCGCGAAGTGGCGAAAGCGCGTACTGACACTCGATCACGGGAGACTGGTTTGAGGGCCTGGCTGCAGCATCACCGCCTCAGTTTTGCGCAGACGCTCGCGCGCCTGGCGGGCGCTCCGTTTGCGACTTTGCTCAACACGCTTGCGATCGGCGCGGCGCTCGCCCTGCCGCTCGGAGGCTATTGCCTGCTGGTCAACCTCGAGCCGTTGTCCCGCAACCTTTCCGCGGAGCCCGAGCTTTCCGTTTTTCTGGCGAGCGACGCCGCAAAATCCGACGCCACGGCGATCGAAGCGCAACTGAAAGCCACCGCAGGCGTGAGCGGGGTACGCTTCGTCGGCCGGGACGCCGCGCTCGCCGAACTGAAGCGCACGCCCGGCATGGCGGAAGTTATCGCCACGCTGCGGCAGAATCCGCTGCCGGATGCATTTGTCGTCACCCTCGCCGGCACCGACGCGGCGCTTTCGGACCGGCTCGAACAACAGTTCAAGACGCTGCCGAAGGTGAGCCACGTCCAGGCGGATTCCGCCTGGGTGAAGCGGCTGGACGCGCTGCTGCGGCTCGGGCGCGCGACGGTCGCCCTGCTCGGCGTTCTGCTGGGGCTGGTGCTCGTCGCCGTGACCTTCAACACCATCCGCCTGCAGATACTGACCCAGAACGACGAGATCGAGCTTTGCCGGCTTATCGGGGCAACCCGCGCATATATCCGCCGGCCTTTCTTCTACCTTGGGTCGCTGCTCGGACTGCTGGGTGGCCTCGCCGCGATCGCCCTCGCACTCGGGACCATTGCCTGGATCAACCGCGACCTTGCGCAGCTTGGAGTCCTGTTCGGCTCGGAATTCCGCCTGCAATTTTTGAGTCTGCGGGAAATGGCGGCGGCGCTGGCTGGGGCCCTCACGTTAGGCTGGATTGGGGCTTATATGTCAGTTAGCGAACACTTACGTGAAATAGAGCCTTCCTAGCTGATCTGTAAGGACCTTCCTCTTGAATTTCTGGGGTTGAACCCCAGCTCGATTTAGCACTCTAACCCCGTGACTGCTAAAATCGCACCGGGGCTGGAGCAGGATCCCGTCCCGGCAAACGTAGGGGGATACAGAAATGACTCAAGCCATGGCATTGCCGGTCCCGGTTGGAAGCCTGGAGAACTATATCCAGGCGGTCAGCCGCTTCCCGATCCTGTCCGTCGAGGAAGAGGTGCGCCTCGCGCGCAAATTCAGGACAGAAGAGGATATCGAATCAGCGCGCCAGTTGGTCGTGTCGCATCTACGCGTCGTGGTCTCGATCGCCCGCGGCTACACCGGCTATGGGCTGCCCCAGGCCGACCTGATCCAGGAGGGCAATATCGGCCTGATGAAGGCGGTAAAGCGCTTCGATCCGGACCGTGGCGTACGCCTGGTTTCGTTCGCGATCCACTGGATCCGCGCCGAGATCCACGAATTCGTCCTGCGCAACTGGCGGCTGGTAAAGGTCGCCACGACCAAGGCACAACGGAAGCTGTTCTTCAACCTGCGCAGCATGAAGCCAACGCTCGACCCGCTTACTCCGGCGGAAATCGGGTCAATTGCGAAGCAGCTCAGGGTAAAGCCCGAGGAAGTTTCCGAAATGGAAACCCGGCTTGCCGGGCAGGAAATCGCGCTCGAACCGGCCGATGACGACGAGGACAGCTACGCGCCGATCGCTTATCTGGCCGACCGCTCGGCGGGACCTGCGGAGTTGGTCGAAGCTGGTCAGGAAGCAAAGCTGCGCACCCAGGGTCTGGATAGCGCGCTTGCGAGTCTGGATACTCGCAGCCGCCGCATCATCGAGGCGCGCTGGCTGCGCGAAAAAGACCCGGCAACGCTGCACGAACTCGCAACCGAATTCAAGGTGTCGGCCGAGCGCATCCGGCAGATCGAAGCCAAGGCGCTCGAGAAGATGAAAGGCGCCATCGCTACGGCGTAGCCGCCCGGGCATCTCGTAGTCGAAGGCCGCAGCAACCGCTGCGGCCTTTTTTATTCCTCCGCAGGAAAAACTGTCTTATCCCTGCAGCAATGTGCGGATGTCGGCGGCGAGACTGGCTGGACTGCCCTGGCGAGCGAAAAGCCGCAGCCGGCCTTGCGGATCGAAGACATAGCTCCCCGCGGTGTGGTCCATCGTGTAGCCGTCCGGCGTTTTGCCCGGCACCTTCTGGTAGAACACCTTGAAGTCCTTCGCCACTTTGGCGGTCGCAGCCGCATCGCCGTACAGCCCGATGAAACTCGGATCGAAGGCCGGCACGTAACTCGCCAGCACTTGCGGCGTGTCGCGCTCCGGATCCACCGTGACGAAAAGCACCTGCATGCGCTTGCCGTCGTCGCCGAGTTGCTCCTTCACTGCCTTGAACTCGGCCAGCGTGGTAGGGCATACGTCCGGGCAACGCGTATAACCGAAGAACATCACCACCACCTTGCCGCGGAAATCGGCCAGGGTCCGCGGCTTGCCGGCCTGGTCGGTGAGCGCGAAATCCTTGCCGTAGTCGGCGCCCGTGACGTCGGTGTTCTTGAACGCAGGACCTGCGGGACCGCAACCGGACATCGCAAGCGCGGCGATGGCCAGCCCGATCAGGATGCGCATGAGCCGATGCTCAAATACGAAAATAGTGATCGACCAACAGCGCGGCGAACAGCGCGGCAAGGTAGGCGATGGAAAAGCGGAAAGTGCGCCTTGCGAGCCCGTCGCTGTACCTGAGGTAGAGCTTCATGGCATAGGCGACGAAGACCCCGTTCAGGACGAGCGCCGCCGCAAAGTAGAGCCAGCCGCTCATTCCATAGGCGAACGGCAGCAGCGCGCAAGCGAACAGGATCAGCGTGTAGAGCAGCACGTACAACCGGGTGAAGCGGTGGCCGTGGGTCACCGGAAGCATCGGCAACCCGGCCTTTGCAAAATCCTCCGTCCGGTACAGCGCCAGCGCCCAGAAATGCGGCGGGGTCCAGGCGAATATGATCAGGAACAGGAGCAGCGCCTCGGGCGCTACATCCCCGGTCACCGCCGCCCAGCCGAGCACCGGCGGCATGGCGCCGGACGCGCCGCCGATGACGATGTTCTGCGGCGTCATGGGCTTGAGAAGAACCGTATAAATGACCGCGTAGCCGATGAACGTGCCGAAGGTTAGCCACATGGTGAGCGGGTTCACGAACCGGTAGAGCATCCATAACCCGATGCCCCCGACCACCCCGGCGAAGACAAGCGTCTGCGGCGATGTGAGTTCTCCGCGCGGCAGCGGCCTGCCGCGGGTACGGGCCATCACTGCGTCTATCTTGTGCTCGACGAGGCAGTTCACCGCCGCCGCCGCCCCCGCGACCAGCCAGATTCCGGCCGTTGCGGCGAGGAGCAGCCTGGGCGATACCATTCCCGGCGACGCGAGGAACATTCCGATCACCGCGCAAAACACGATCAGCGATACGACGCGCGGCTTGGTAAGGCTGAGAAACTGGCGCAGACGGAATTCAGCGGCGATGGAGGCAAGTTGCATGAATGCTTTCCCGGCGGGCATTTTATCACCGCGACGACGCCAGAAGCGTCATCCGATACGCGAAACCCTGAGCAGTCGCGCCATGTCTTTCACCATCCCGCGGGGCTCGGGCTCGGCCGGGAAACGCAGGATCAGGTTGCCGAGAGGATCGACGATATAGATGTGGTCGGCAGGGCTGTGCGCCGCCGGAAATTGCGCGGGGAGTCCGCCCACGTCGGCATGCGCGACGTGAGTACCATCGTATTCGTGCAGCAGTGCACCATCCGGTGCCCCGGAATCGGTCAGCAGCCACACGCGTTCGATACGCTCGGAATCCTTCCCCTGGGAGAGCCGCAACTGTTGCATGTACAGGAGCTTCTTGCGGCACTGCGCTCCGCATCCACTCGAATCCAGCTGCACCAGCACCCATTTCCCACGCAGTTGAGACAGCCGGAACGGCTTCCCGTCGAGGTCCTGCAAAACAGGATCGGCGAGCGGATGCGCCTCGATCAGGTCGCCGTAGTTGGATTGCGGAGGCCGCGGCCCCGCGTAATAGCCGAACCATGCCGTGATGAAAGGCATGGCGCACAGCGCGAGGATGACGAGCGCGACGCGCACGCCACGGTAGCGCGACGGATCAGCGCCCGCCGGCTTCGATTCGCTTGAAGTTGAGGACGACATAGAGGATCACCGCTAGGATCGAGAACGAATACCACTGTAGCTGATAGCCCAAATTGCGGTCGGCGCCCGCGTCGACGGGCTCCCAGACGCGCGCAAGCCCGTCCTGCGCTTCGCTGGTCTGCTCGATCACGAACGGTTGCAGCTTCAGCGCGAGCCGGGTCGACTCGCGCTCGATCGCCAGATTCTGCCGCAGCGGGCCGTTTGCCGCATCCGGCGCGAGCTCCAGAAACCGCCGGCTCGGCAGGACTGCAATGCCTTCGACGGTTTGGGCGGCACCGGGGGTCGAAATTTCCGGCAACCTGGTGCGATCGCCCGCCGCGACCCAACCGCGGTCGATGAGCACATGCATGTCGCTGCCTTCTATTCTGAACGGCGTCAGCACATGGTATCCGGCCACGCCGTGAAACACCTTGTTATCGAGAAAAAACGTCGCCCGCGCGTCGTAGCGGCCCGTGGCGCCGACGCGGCGATGCTGGAACCCCGCCGCATCCACCGGAACGGAAGGAACCGCCAGCATGGGTCCGCGCATCGCCTCTTCCAGTTCCCGCGCAGCCGCGAGCTTCTCGCCGGCGCGGCGCCCCTGCCAATTGCCGAGCGATATCGTCAACGCAACGAATGCAACGACGCCGACCGTGGAGAAAATGCCCGGGCGAAAATTCCGGCCGCCGAAGCGTATTCCTCGGGCCGTCATGGTTTCACAATGAAAGGAGTACACTCGAAACCGGAATTTGCGCCATGGTTCTGAAGATCATCGTCATCCTGCTTTTCCTGGCGATCCTCGCCAGTCTCGGTTCGGCCCTGTTTTTCCTCGTGACCGATCGCAGCCAGTCCAATCGGACCATCAAGGCGCTTGCGCTGCGCGTGGGCTTGTCGCTCACCCTCTTTCTCCTGCTCATGGCCGGTTACTATTTCGGCCTGATCCCAGGAAAGATTCACTGACGCTCCTCGAAACGGCCAGCCCGGGGGCGCCGGGAAAAAAAGCGCCGCACATCCGTGCGGCGCCTGAATTTCCCCTTTCCGGGGGGCCTCCTCCTTCTTGTTCCCTGCGGCGCGTACAGCGCCCCGGTTTCCTTTCGCGCCGGGCCTACACCCAATAAACGAAGATGAACAACCCGAGCCACACCACGTCGACGAAGTGCCAGTACCAAGCGACCGCCTCGAAAGCGAAATGGTGCTCCGGCTTGAAGTGACCGGCAAGACAGCGAAACAGTATCGCGGTCAGCATGATCGCCCCGAGCGTCACGTGGAATCCGTGGAAACCCGTCAGCAGGAAGAAGGTCGAGCCGTATATGCCGGTCGTGAGCTTCAGGTTGAGCGCGGAATAGGCATGGCTGTACTCGAAAGCCTGGAGGCAGAGGAAAGTAACCCCGAGTGCGATCGTGAAAAACATGAATAGCGCCAGCAGCCCGCGCTTGTTCGCTTTCAGCGCCCAGTGGGCGACCGTCACCGTGACGCCCGAGGAGAGAAGGAGCAGCGTGTTGATCGCCGGGATTCCCCAGGCCTCCATCGGAGTGAACGGATCCTTGAAATTCGGTCCCGCCGACGGCCACTGCGGGTTGAAATCGGGCCAGACCAGCTTGCTTTCTATGCTGCCAAGATCGGGTAATGCCAACTGCCGCGCGTAGAAAAGCGCCCCGAAGAACGCGGCGAAAAACATCACCTCGGAGAAGATAAACCAGCTCATTCCCCAGCGGAAAGATGTGTCTTCCCAACTGCCGTATTTCCCGTTCTCCGACTCGTGGATGACGTCGCCGAACCAGCGCACCATCATGAAGACGAGAATGGCGAACCCGACCAGCACGACATAGCGACCGGGCTCCCAGCCGTTGAACCAGCTCGCCGCCCCGGTCGCGAGGCAAAAGAGGGCTGCCGATCCAAAGATCATCCAGTGTGAAGGTTGCGGCACGTAATAATGCTGAGCGTGATCGCTCATCTTGCTCTCCTCTCCTTACGCGGCCCGGCTGACGATGAACCTCACCAGCAGGACCAGACTCAATACGAAAACCGCAGCTCCGACCAGCCCGGCAACGATGACCTGCGCCGGTTTCAGCTTTAGCGCATCCGACTCGTGCTCGGCGCGGCGGCGAATGCCCAAAAACGACCAGAACACCGCCTTCACGACCTGCAGAAAGGATGCGGATTTCTGCGGCGTCTTTCCGGAAGGCATCTCGGTCAGCTTCGTTTTCCCTGTGATCCCTCCACCTCGAAGAAGGTGTAGGAAAGTGTCAGGGTTTTCACGTCCGCGGGCAGTTTCGGATCGACCACGAATACGACCGGCATTTTGCGCACTTCGCCGGGCCCAAGCGTCTGCTGCCGGAAGCAAAAACATTCCATTTTCTTGAAGTAAAGCGATGCCTGTTGCGGCGCGAAGCTCGGCACCGCCTGCCCGGTCACCGGACGGTCCAGCGTGTTGCGGACCTCATATTCCACCTGGGTCATCTCTCCCGGGTGCACGGTCACGCTCGCCTGCAGGGGGCGGAATTTCCATGCGAGTCGTTGCGTGTTCGCGTCGAATTCGACCGATACCTGCCGGGCGGTGTCCACCTGGGTGTTTTGCGCCGCTACGGCATCCGGCTGAAACACGTTGCGCAGCCCGGCCACCTCGCAGATCTTTTCGTAGAACGGCACCAGCGCAAAACCGAAACCGAACATGACGGCGGCAGACACGAGCAGCTTTTTCATGAGCCGTCGGTTGTTCCGCGCAAGTTTTTCTTCCGGCTGCATCATCGGGTCAGTATGTATTTCAGCATGATGCCGAAGAAAAACGCGAGCGCGATCGAGGCCAGCACCAGCGCGGTCCTGCGATTCGCCGGGCGCGGATCGCGCGTCGCCGTCATTTCACCACCGGCTGCTCATGGAAGCTGTGATACGGAGCCGGGCTGGGCAGGTGCGTCCATTCGAGGGTATCGGCGCCTTCCCAGGGGCTTTGCGCGGCTTTCTCCCCGCGGCCCAGGACCGTCACCTTGAGGATGATCCACAGGAACAGGATTTGCGTCGCTCCGAAGCCGAATGCGCCGATCGAGGCGATCTCGTTGAAATTGGCGAATTGCAGCGCGTAGTCGGGGATGCGGCGCGGCATTCCCGCGAGGCCGAGGAAGTGCATCGGGAAGAAGGTGACGTTGAAGAAAATGAGCGAGAGCCAGAAATGCCACTTGCCGAGCTTCTCGTCGTACATTCTTCCCGTCCACTTCGGCACCCAGAAATAGAACCCGGCGAAGAGCGAGAACAGGGATCCCGCGACCAGCACGTAGTGGAAATGCGCCACCACGTAGTAGGTGTCCTGCAGCTGGATGTCGATGGGCATGATCGCCAGTATCAGGCCCGTGAACCCGCCCATGGTGAACACGAAGATGAAACCCACGGCGAACAACATCGGCGTCTCGAAAGTCATCGAACCGCGCCACATCGTCGCGAGCCAGTTGAACACCTTTACGCCCGTCGGGACCGCGATCAGCACCGTGGCATACATGAAGAACAGCACGCCGGCGGTGGGCAGGCCGACGGTGAACATGTGGTGTGCCCAGACGATGAACGAGAGGATGGCGATGGAAGCGGTCGCGTACACCATCGAGGAATAGCCGAACAGCGGCTTGCGCGCGAACGCGGGAATTACCTGGCTGATGATGCCGAAGCCGGGCAGGATCATGATGTAGACCTCGGGGTGCCCGAAGAACCAGAAAATATGCTGGAACATCACCGGGTCGCCGCCACCAGCCGCATCGAAGAACGAAGTCCCGAAATGCCGGTCGGTAAGAAGCATGGTGATGGCGCCGGCGAGCACCGGCATCACCGCGATCAGCAGGTATGCGGTGATGAGCCACGTCCACACGAACATCGGCATCTTCATCAGAGTCAGCCCCGGCGCACGCATGTTGAGGATGGTCGTGACGATATTGATCGAACCCATGATCGACGAGGCGCCCATGATGTGCAGCGCGAAGATCGCGAGATCCATCCCCGGTCCCATCTGCGTCGATAGCGGGGCGTAAATGGTCCAGCCGGCGGCCGTCGCGCCACCGGGAACGAAGAACGACACGACCAGGAGCGAAGCAGCGACGGGGAGCAGCCAGAAGCTCCAGTTATTCAGGCGAGCAAACGCCATGTCGGGAGCGCCAATCATCATCGGTATCTGCCAGTTGGCGAAGCCGACGAAGGCCGGCATGATCGCGCCGAACACCATGATCAGGCCGTGCATGGTCGTGAGCTGGTTGAAGAACTCCGGGTGCCAGAACTGCAGCCCGGGCTTGAACAACTCGGCGCGGATGCCCAGCGCCAGGGTGCCACCAACGAGGAACATGGTGAAGCTGAACCACAGGTACAGGGTGCCGATGTCCTTGTGGTTGGTGGTCGTTATCCAGCGCATGATCCCCGACGGGTGATGCTCGTGTTCGTCGTGGGCATGGCCGTGGTCGATGACTGCGCTCATGATCTCTCCTGGGTCCCGAATTCGTTTCCGCGCTCTATTTCCGGACTGACTTGACGTCGCTCGGCTGGATCACGTCGCCCGTCTTGTTGCTCCAGTTGTTGCGCTCGAAGGTGATGACCGCGGCGATGTCCGTGTCGGAAAGCTGCTTGCCGAACGCCGCCATCGCCGTGCCGGGCTTCCCGTTCAGCACACGGTCGATGTGCGCGGCCTTGGGCCCCCTGACGATCTTGGAACCGTCGAGCGCCGGGAAGGCTCCTGGCACGCCCTTGCCCGTCGCCTGGTGGCAGGCAACGCAATTCGCGGCGTACACCTTTTCCCCGCGGGCCTTGAGGTCGGCCAGTTCCCACTTCTTGTTCGGATCGTCCGCCGCTGCGGCCTGCTTCTTTTTCTGCTCGCCGACCCAGGCGGTGTACTGCTCAGCGGAAACGACGTCAACGACGATGGGCATAAAGCCGTGGTCCTTGCCGCAAAGCTCCGCGCACTGGCCGCGGTAGGTGCCTTCCTTCTCCGCCTTGAACCACGTGTCGCGGACGAACCCGGGGATTGCGTCCTGCTTGACCCCGAACGCCGGGATCATCCACGCGTGGATGACGTCGTTCGCGGTGGTGAGTATGCGGATCTTCTTGTTGACCGGGACGACCAGGTGATTGTCCACCTCGAGCAGATAGTGCTCGCCCTTGGGCGCCGCACCCGTAATCTGGTCCTGCGGCGTGGAAAGGGCCGAAAGGAAATTAATGCCCTCGCCTTCGCCCTTGAGGTAGTCGTACCCCCACTTCCATTGGTATCCCGTCGCCTTGATGGTGACATCGGCGCTCGTGGTGTCCCTCAGGTTGAGGATCGTTTCCGTCGCCGGCCATGCCATGCCGATCAGGATCAGGAACGGGATGACGGTCCATATGATCTCGACCGTGGTGTTTTCGTGGAAATGCTCGGCCTTGTGCCCGACCGACTTGCGGTGGGCGTAGATCGAATAGAACATCACCCCGAACACGCCGACGAAGATGACGAGGATGATGCCCATCATGACGATGTGCAGATCGTAAATCTGGACCGCGACCGGAGTGACCGGAGGCTGCAGATTCCATTCGACCGCCCCGACGGCCGTTGCCCAGAGAGCCGCCAGCGCGATGCCGGCTGTGCCGACCAATCTTCTTGTCATCGTTTCCTCGTTGGATTCCCTAGCAATTCGAAAGGCCCCGGCGGAGCTGCAAGACCAGAGATGCGCGGCGCTCCGCGTCCAGATGGCGCCCGATTTCGAGCTCGTTTCCCCTGGCGCGCAGGGTCACGCGGTATTCGTGGCCCGAGCGCAGTTCGTCGAGGCGCACCCAGGCCGGGTTGAATTCATGGCGGGCAAGTCGGTCTGCGTCGCGCACTTCCACGACCAGACGTCCTCCTTCGAGGATGATCCGCTCGTAGTCCGCCGCGTGCCGCCCGTTGGCGTAGAACGCGGCGGCGAGCGCGAGCATCTCCAGTCCCGCGAAAGGCAGAACCATCCATGCGCCGATCCAGGCGAACCCAGCGCCGATCCCCAGGGATTGGAGCATCACGAGCCCCAGCAGCCAGAGCAGCGCGCTGGGCGAGATGGAGCAATTGCGCTTAAGAGTCAGGTTGAAATCCGATTCCGATGCCGCCGCGTGCACGCCGGTATCCATTAAAAGCGCGGCTCGCTTTCAAACTCCGCGAAACGCAGTGTGGGAGACGTGAAAAACTCCGCGAAAAAGCCGCGGTAAATTAGCACACTATGCCCACAGGGGCAAGCCGCCAGCCGCGGGAAACACGCTGTCACGGACCGACTTTCGTCGCCCATTTCACGACTTGCGGCCCGCCTGCCGCCACTCGCGGAGCGCCTTTCCAGGCGTGGCCGTAAATCACCTCGACCGTCGCCGGCAGTTTGCCGTTTTTTCGCTCCGTCTCGTAAGCCCCGCGCATGCGCCGCCAGGCCGCGCGGCCCGTCAGACCGCGCAGACGGTCGCTCGCGGCGCAGGTCTGCCCGGAGGATCGCAGGTCCCGCACCAGCGCGTCCACGTCCGCATAGGTGAGCGTGATCACTTCCATGTCCATGACCGGCGCGGCGAAGCCGCTTTCGATCAGCATGTCGCCGAGATCATGCATGTCGACGAATTCGTGAACGTGGTGCTCTCGGGAACCCGTCGCAAAGGCAGCCCGGAGTTCCTTCAGCGTGTCCGGCCCGTAGCTCGAGAACATCAGCAGTCCATCCGCGGCAACGACACGGTGAAACTCGCGCAGGGCCGCGAGCGGATCCATCGCCCAGGCCAGGGCGAGGTTCGACCACACCATGTCCACGCTGCCTGAGCGCAGCGGCAGGCGCGCGAAGTCCGCGCACAGGCAGTGGCGCGCAGCGCCGCCGAGAAGCCGCAGTGCCCGTTGCGCGAGCGACCCCGAACGCGCCGCGACGCGGACCATGCCCCGGGATAGATCGACCCCCAGCAACTCCGCCCCGGGATAGCGCCGGCGCAGCAACGCCAGTCCGTCGCCCGCCCCGCAGCCGGCGTCGAGCACGTGCCTGGGTTCGATCCGGATGTAATCGAGCCGCTCCGCCATGCGCCGTTCGACTTCGCGCTGGAGCGCAGCAGGGTCCGGTTGCGCGTCAGCCGCGCGGTCGAATGCGCGGCGGACTTGCGTCACGTCGAGGCTGTACGCCTGCGCGGACATCGGCGAAATATCGCGAAGACCGGCCGTGTCGCGGCAGGCAGGGCGCCCGCTCAGGCGGCGCGCATGCCGAGCTTGTCCAGCAGGTCGCGGTCGCGCGCGGCTTCCGGATTGCCGGTGGTAAGCAGCTTGTCGCCGTAGAAAATCGAGTTGGCGCCGGCGAGAAAGCACAGCGCCTGCACCGCTTCGGGCATTTCGGCGCGTCCCGCGGACAGGCGGACGTAGCTTTTCGGCATGGTGATGCGGGCGCAGGCGATGGTGCGCACGAATTCGCTCCATTCCAGTTTCGGTGCGCCATGCAGCGGCGTGCCTTCGACCTGCACGAGGTCGTTAATGGGTACGGACTCGGGCTGGGGATCGAAGCCCGCCAGTTGCGCGATCAGGCCGGCCCGCTGCGCTCGGGACTCACCCATGCCGACGATGCCCCCGCAGCAAACTTTTATCCCGGCGTGGCGCACCCGCTCCAGGGTGTCCAGGCGGTCGCCGTAGACGCGCGTGGAAATGATCTCGCCGTAGAATTCCGGGGCCGTGTCGAGATTGTGGTTGTAAAAATCGAGTCCGGCCGCCTTCAGTTGCTCGGCCTGGCCCTCGCGCAGCATTCCCAGGGTGGCGCAGGCCTCGAGACCCAGCGCCTTGACCTCGCGCACCATGGCGATGACTTTGTCGAGATCCTTCTGCTTGGGCCCGCGCCATGCCGCGCCCATGCAGAAGCGCGTAGCCCCGCCCTGCCTGGCGGCTTTTGCCGCAGCGACCACTTCGTCCAGGGGCAGCAGCGCCTCGTTCTCGATTCCGGTCGCATAGCGCGCAGCCTGCGGGCAATAGGCGCAATCCTCGGGACAGCCGCCCGTCTTGATCGAAAGCAGGGTGGAGAGCTGCACCGTGCCCGCGTCGAAGTGCCGGCGATGAACCGTCTGGGCGCGATAGACGAGATCATTGAAGGGAAGGTCGAACAGCTCCTGCACCATCGCCCGGGTCCAGCGCGGCTCGCCGCTTTCCGGGGACCCGACCGTGAGGCTGTCCACCTCGAGGCCATTCGACTCGTTAGAGCGTATTGAAGGCGCGGGCGGATTTCGGGTCTGCATCATGCCGAACCGCCGGAAAGACGCTCGGGGAACTTGCCGGAGAACACGCCACGATCATCGGGGCAAGCGGCATGGTTGTCAAATGGAGGTGTACGAAATGACCAGCATGCACCCGCGCATCGCGCGGGCCTGGACCGGGCAAGACTGCGAGTTGTGCAGCGCGCCCAGCGGACTGGGGTTCCTCTGTGCCGGTTGCACCGCCGAACTTCCACTGCTACCGGAGCACTGCCCCCGCTGCGCACTGCCCAGCCCCGGCAACGCTGTCTGCGGAGCATGCCTCCGGCATGCGCCGCACTTCGACGCCACGATCGCCTTGTGGCGCTACGAATTTCCGTGCGACCGGATGGTCCAGTCGCTCAAATACCGGGCGCGGCTGGCGTTGGCCGGATTCTTCGGCGCCGGGCTTGCGTCTCGCGCCGCGCTACGGGCCCAGCTGATCGTGCCGATGCCGCTGCACCCGTCGCGCCTTGCCGCGCGCGGCTTCAACCAGGCCCTCGAGATCGCACGCGCGCTTGCCCACGGCCGCGCGATTCCCGTCAGGACGCGCGCGGTCCGGCGGGTAAGGAACACCGCGCCGCAGACGGATCTTCCCTACGAAAAGCGGGCGAAAAACGTGCGCGGCGCCTTTGCCTGCGATCTGGATCTCGACGGCCTGGCCGTCGCGGTGGTGGACGACGTCATGACGACGGGCGCGACTCTGGATGAACTGGCGCGGACATTGAAGCGCGCCGGCGCGGCGCGCGTCGAGAACTGGGTGGTTGCGAGGACCGTGCTCGGTTGAACTATGACTATGCTTCGGCGCGCGGGTCGCGCGCCAGCAGCAACTGCACGGCGTCGCGCGGGGCCGTGCCGCGGAACAATACTGCGCAGACGGCCTGCGTGATCGGCATGTCGAGATGCTTTAGCGCGGCGAGCGCCTCGACCGCCCGGGCCGAATAGACGCCTTCCGCCACATGGCCCAGTTGCTCGAGCACTTCCTCGAGTTGCCGGCCCTGCGCAAGCTGCAGGCCGACGCGCCGGTTGCGAGAAAGATCCCCGGTGCAGGTCAGCACGAGGTCGCCGACGCCCGCGAGTCCCATGAACGTTTCCGCCCGACCTCCGAGCGCCACGCCGAGCCGCGTCAGCTCCGCGAGCCCGCGCGTGATCAGCGCAGCCCGCGCGTTGAGTCCGAGACCGAGCCCGTCGCAGATTCCGGCGGCGATCGCCATGACGTTCTTCACCGCCCCGCTGATCTCGACGCCGACGAGGTCGGTGCTGAAATAAACGCGCAGCAGAGGCTGATGCAGTTCCCGCGCGATGCGCTTCGCAAACGCCTCGTCGGATGCGGCGAGGGTCAGCGCGGCGGGCCGGCCCTGCGCGACTTCCAGAGCGAAGCTGGGCCCGGACAATCCCCCGCAGGCGGCATTTGCTCCGAGCGTTTCGGCCACGATCTGATGCGGCAGCTTGCCGCTTGCCTGCTCGAACCCCTTGCATGCCCAGATGACTGGCTGACCGGAGTGCAGCGGACCGATGCCGTCCAGGGTCCGGCGCAATTCGGAGGTCGGGGTAGCGATCAGCGATGCGTCGCTCGCGGCAAGCGCGGACTCGAGGTCGGCGGTGATCGCGACGGAGGCGGGAAGCGGGACTTCCGGAAGATAGCGCCGGTTGCGCCGCTCGGACTTCATCGCCGCCGCCTGAGCGGGATCCCGTGCCCAGAGAGCAACCCGGTGCTTGGCCGAAAGCGAGATCGCGAGCGCCGTGCCCCACGCGCCTGCGCCGAGGATGGCGATATTCATCCCGAATCAGCCCGGTTTGCCGCGGGCCCGCGCAAATCGCGACTTTGCGAAGGCCGCCGCGGTCCC
>Ga0070732_10000791_pt1 | contig 18352 bp, 33 predicted proteins | sample Coa_R1_5_FD_66449 | JGI IMG/M metagenome (GOLD analysis project Ga0070732, IMG submission 66449) | Surface soil microbial communities from Centralia Pennsylvania, which are recovering from an underground coalmine fire - Coalmine... | ecosystem: Environmental > Terrestrial > Soil > Unclassified ... | reverse complement strand
TACTTGTCCCGTCAAGCTCGAATACCGCTTCGGGACCAAGTAGCTTTTTGAGAGTCTGGCAGATATCGGACTTCCCACACCCAGGCTTACCAATCAGTGCGATATTGACGCGTTTTCTGAAATTGGTTTGATCGGCCAATTCAAGTACCGACTTCACCAACCCGATAGCGGAATCCAGTCCGTACAAGTGATCGAATGCGCCTTTACCTTTTCGATCCTTTGATAACCAAGCTTCGGGGTCAGTCGGGAGTGCGAATGGTGCGTATCCGACCTGCTCCGATTCGTCATACTTGATTTCTTGCTCCGCGACAGGCACGTACGGCGTGTCGTCTGTCGATTCGACGCGCCAGCGGTTCGCGGCCATGCGCGCTTTGTCGTCAATGCTGGCGCACAAGTTGTCGAATTCGACTCCCATCGTTGTGCGGAGGCGCTTGGTTTCGCAGCGCGCGATCAGGTCAACGTAGTTCTTGATTGGATTCGGAGCTTTTCCCTCCACCGTATAGGCGGGTTTCCCGAAGCGCTTGGAGTCAACATTGGTATCTGCAACGTAGGTCAGCGACCAGCCCCGCTTGATTCGATCCTTACTCAACGCTCCGTCAATGATGGCCGCGATTTGAAGGTCCGACTTGTCGGGGTCGAGCATCCGACCCGAAACCTTTTCGAGTCGGACGCGGTGTTCAACGGCGGGTTGGATTTCAGGGTTTAGCGCGTTGAATGCGTTGGTGTCGGGTGAGTCGCCATGCTCAACAATCGCTGTCAATACCATCTGTCTTTACTCCGCGTTCCACTCAAACTCGGGTTTGAGGCTAGTCTCGAATTGGATGCAATCGCACTGTTCGTAGTCTGTGTCGTGATCGTGAAACAAAAGATAGACCTGTGTCAGGAGGCGGGATTCCGCCGCCTCCGCCTTCAAACCCTCGATCAACTGTGGCAGGTCCGCGAAGTGTTCGACGTTTTCAACGTCCGACTCGAAACCGTCAACCACGATTCGGACTTCCCAATAGCTATTCATCTGTCACCATCCAATTACCACGGGGGAGGTAACCCTCTCCGTTCAGTGTGTTCGCGGACATCATCATCAGTGCAAATCGTGTTTCCAAACGCGAAGCGAGCTTTTGAAAACGTCGATACTCTGTCTCCCATTCTCCCAATCGCGGGTCTTCGCGGGGCAATTCCATAAACACGCGGTATGCAACGTCGCGCGCCTGTCGGAAGTAATCCAGCGCCAGTAGCGCGTTGAACGGACGGTTTGCGTCACCGCGCGGGTTTGACTCCGCCAGTTTGACCTGTTCCGCTGCGAACGATTCCAAGTTATTCAGTACGAGCGTGTTGTCCGCTACCAAGTTGTCCAGGCGCTTGCTCATTGGGAAACCTCAAACCTTTCTGTCTCATACCACCAAAAACCGTTGAACGATTCGACCACCACCCGTACGCGAGCAATCGTAGGTTCGCGGAGCATCATACCCTCCGCTTGTTCGATAGCTTGCTCGCGGGAAATCCTGCGGAACATCAGGTCCGCGAAATTTTGCTCACCCGTCGCGTCGAGCGGAACGAGTGTATGCATCGGTCGAACCTTGCCAGTGCCTCTAGCCATCTGTCTGTCTCCCTGTTCCAATTTCAATCTACTACGTAGGGAGAATCCGTCAATAGGTTTTTGCGACAACATCTCAAAGATTACGAATTTCCGAACGTTCGGAAGTAACCCGCGCGTCCAGTTTCTTGGCGTGGCACAGGCGACGGAACAGAAACTACGTTCGATTTTAGTGAGTGCGAGCTAACCCTGTTAGGGTGGCCACTCTAACAGGGTTAGCCTATCCTAACGAACCTCCTAAGGAAGCGTTAGCGAACCTCGTAAGGACGTGCTAACGAACTCCCTAAGGACGTGCTAACGAACCTCGTAAGTTCGTGCTAAGCCGAATTTTCGCAAAATTCGCAAAATCCGCGTCAGGCGGGCTTGCGCGGCCGAAACCACTTCGGCCTACTTTGCAGATATTCTCGCAACGCGGATTCAGAAGTTACCCAATGTCCGCGCGAATTTTTCCAGGCGCGAAGTGCGCCGCGCTCAGCCGCTGCCCGCAAAGAAACCTGTGCGAGTGGCCTACCGTCTGCGCCGCGTGCGCCGCGTGCTGCATCAGCGAGTGTGATCGTTCGGTCTACCATCTAGATTCTCGAAACTAACCCCCTTAGGCGCTATATAGCGGCATCCACAGAATCCCGCATCTTGCGAGAAATGGATGCACCAGCGATCCGCAATCAGCGGACCGCCGTGCAGCCAGTTTGCATGTTTGCATTCTGGACACATTCAGACAATAGGACTCCAGACTGACGAAGATGTCTTGGCGTAAATCCAGTTTACGCCACCATCCTTGCGGAAGTAGATATCTCCCTGAGTCCCGAGCGTTGACGCGGGCAAACCGATTCCAGTCCACAGAGTTGATCCCGCTCCGTTGCCCGCATTCTGCACTGCAAGCGGAATCGGATTGACGAGGGAGCCAGCGTTGCCGCCGAGGTTCCCTCCAGGGGCCATCGTCACGCGTTGAAGTCCGTAAATGGAATGTCGTCGCGCGCGACGTTGTAGTCAACGTCGGGTCCGCTGGCGAACTGCCACACGTCCCAATCAATGATCTCGTTCAGGAAGGTTTGCGCGGCCATCCCGCTCGTTGGATACCAAGCGAGATACCACGAATCGTAAATGTCGCCCATTCCCTTCAACGTGTCGGGACTGCCGTAGACGCGCACGCTGCACGATCCCGCGTGAAGTGCGTCTACAAATCCCTGCGACCACTGGCGTCGAACAACGCCGCTCTCGGCGTCGTCCACAACCCACCCCGACAGGCCGCGCTCCTGCAACGCGCTAAGGCAGGCATTACCGTCAGAGACTCCCTGATCGTAGCCAGGATCAGTACCGAGCGGGCCAACCCAATACGCGAGAATCTTCATCCCGCTTGCCGCGAGTGCTGCGAAATCGTCCTTGCTCCATGTATGCAGCGCACTTCCGCCGACGTAGCCGCCGTAGAATCCGATACCTTGCCCTGCAAGGCTGGCGAATTCGTCAGCGCTTTTCGGATACGCGGAGTCCATTCCCCACAAGTGAGACACTTTCTTACTCCCTTAGCTGGTAGGAATTTGAAACAGGTTGAGACACGCCTGCTGATGCAGAGCGTAGCTCTTGAAGTTGAACGTGACAGTAATCCACGTATCTGGATTACTGTAGGTGACAACGGTCGGAGTAACCGTCACTTTTGCGGGGGCGAGTGTTCCGCATTGGTCGCATTTCGCCTGGACGACGCTAGCCGCTGGAACTATCACGGGCGATCAACTCCGTGCGGAGTCGGTTTAGCTCCGCTGTCAGTACCTGATTCTCGACAATGAGCCTCCCAAGTTGGGCGAAAACACTGTCGATATTGATTTCGAGTTGGGATTGCGGAGGGACGAGCATCCCTGTTACTTCCTGTCCGTTTACTGCCATAGTTGAATTCTGTACACCGTTCCATTCACTACTACCAACCAATCAGCGGTATGCGTACCGCCGCTCGCAATGACACTACCCCCTTGGAATGCAGCATTGAATGTCAAACTCCCTGGAGTTGACAGGTTACCCGTATTCGTATAGTTTCCAGAACCGTCGAACGTATGGACGATACCGCCGCTGCCGTTCGTATTGCGGAATCGGATAGCTCCCGTAAAACATAAAAAGAGTTCGGAGCCATTGATACCCATTCCGTAGAAGCTGCCGCCGCCGTTATCATAAAAACTGATTTTGGGTCCAACGGCCTGATTGAATGCGATAGGAGCGCCGCCACTATTTGCTGCCGATGAAAACGATAGCGCGCTAGCGCTAGCAGGCACAAGTAACGCAACGGCATTCAGCGGGCTAGTCGGAAGTTGGTAGTTTGTTCCGTCGAAACCGATGTAGTGGCTCGCAGTGTTGCCAAGCCAGCAGTAGCCAGCGGCACTACCGCGATTCGACCATAGATCACCGACCGCCGCCGCAACGTTCGTACCTGCTCCGACCGCGCCGCCAGTTGATTGGATGGTTCCCGCAGCAACAATGGTGCTACTGGCATTTATGGTACTGCCAGCAATGGCACCAGCGTTGATGCTGCCACTGACCACAAGACTTCCTGCAAGCTGAAACTGTACTGAGTCCCAAAAAATATAATGAGAGCCAGAATTTCCGAAGAATATCGCTGCGCTGCCAGGACTTGCGCCACCACGATTGACGACTAGATCACCACCGAGGGCACCGCCAGGATACGGGCCAGCACTGAGAATTCCCCCGACGTTGAGATTACCCGCAAGCGCAGTTATATGACTGCCGTAGTTGAGCGTATCTAGAACTAGATGGTCAACATTCGATCCACCAAGCAAGTGTAGCGAATCCGTACCATCTGCCCATAAACGCAGTAATCCAGCGCCAGGTGGTGACGGTTGTGTGCCTTCGGTGATATCCAAGGTAGAACCTATTGCCTGGACCGCTCGCCCGATAGCGTGAAATTCAGGGTAGGTGACGGTGCCAGGAATGGGATAAATCGTGATCTGGCCCGCTGCTCCTGATCCAGACTGATCGACATAGAACATCCCGACCGATTGCCACGGGCCAGGAATCGAAGCATAGCTTTGCGACGGAATCTTGTAATCCCATTGTCCAGTACCCGTACCGATGCAGTCTTGATTTTGGGAGACATAGACAACTCCATCGTTGGGATTGAGAATCGCAACGGCAGGATAAGCTGCGCCGCTAGGGACATATTGTTGATTATGTTGTCCGCTAGCAATTGAAACTACCTGCCCGATAGCCATGCTAGTACGTTGATCCGTTCGTTAGCGCGGGATTCGGCTGGCCTTGCAAGCCAGCTTGCACGGCGTTGAAGTTGATCTGATTGTGAACATCGGAGAGAATCTGGCCGATAAGGAGTTGCTGTTGTCCCGATGTGAGTCCAGCGATACCCTCTTGAATCTGGCCTAGCTCCGTATTCTGATTCGCCTGCCCTGCCGCAAGATTCTGTTGGCCTGTTTCGAGATTTGCCTGTCCAGCCGATAGTCCGCCGAGAGCCGCCATCAATTTTGAAAAGAAATCCTGACTCTGCGCGGAGGCAGCGGAAGCGTTAGACGCGGCAGCAGACGCAGCAGCAGCAGCATTCGCGTCGGTGGAAGTCTGGAGGTTTCCGACTTGCGTGCCGACCGTCGAGAGTCCGCCTTCGATAGCCGTGGTATTTGCGCCGAGTACGTCTGTCAACGTCATGTTACTCGGCAGACCAAGAGACGCCTGGAGGGAGCTAATTGACCCCTGAGTGTTTAGCTGTTCCTCTTGCAAAGAGCCGAGTGCCGCGTTGATAGACGTGCCAGCGGCGGTAGTGCCTCCAGCGCTCGAATTGTTTTTCATAACGAGCGCAAGTAAGCCAAGAATAGACGCGCCGCCAGCCGCGATAAGAAACCAATTGGTTTTCTTCGCAGGTGCGGTAGGTGGTGCCATACTCATGCGTTAGACTCCCGTTGCAGGTCCAGTAGGTGAGTTGCCGCCTTGCGTAGCGTTTATTGCGGCGCTAGCGGCATCGTGAGCCACGACCTGAATTGTGCCAGTGGTTCCATCAGGACCGATAATAGGGACGTTGAACAGGCTCGTGCCTCCGCTCGTAGAACTGCCAACGCTGCCAGCAGAACTACTAGCGGTGCCGCTAGGCGAGAGATTGAGATTACCGAGCGCATTATCGAGACTCGTAGAGAATCCCGTATTTGTGATTGCATCCAGAACCTCTTTCGATTTGCCCTTGAAGAATGCCCACACCCCGAGTAGCCCGATGATAAGAACAAGTGGCCCGATCATCCTGCGATAGCTCCGACTGCAACATCTCCGCCGACTTTCTTCACATCTTCGCCTCTCCAGATAATAGCCCCGATAAGGATGGCAAAGACGGAGGCAATCAGCAGAACGAATCCAGAACCAAACTTCGACATGAACGAGCCGAAGAAACCGAGTAGTCCCGCTTGAATCGCTCCAGCCGTGCCAGAGAGTTGTGGGACCGCCGTAGTGGTGGTCGATCCGCTTCCCGTTACTATAGCACTTCCGCCAGGGTTTGTGTCGGTTGACCCGCCAGTCGGGCCAGTCAGACCGCCAGACGATCCGACAGAGGTTGTTCCGACTCCGACTCCGCTCGTCCCAGGCATCTGTACCGTTACTCCGCCCGTAGTGGTCGGGAGCGTGATACCGCCTGAGTTGGGAATCGGTACGTTACCGTGGTTGCCAGTGACGAAATTCCAGGCTTGCACGTAGTTGAGGTAGCTCGTATCGTTCCACTGAATTGCGCCTGGAGTATGCCCGCGAGGATTCTCCGCCGCGCCAATGGTGTACGTTGCGAGGTTCTGGCCCGTCAAACCCATTTGCATGCCACGCGCGTATGCCGAAGCATATTGCGGAACAATCAGGCGAGCTTGCGTCTGCGCACCGTTAGCGCCGAGTGCATCAGTCCAGCTAGACCATATACCGTTCTGAATTGCGCTACTTCCTTGACCGCCTGAAAAGTCAAATTGAAAAAGTCCCTTACCGCCGCCATTCACCCCAGGGACTTGTTGAGAGTTGACGTTCCAGCCAGATTCTGCGCTTGCGCCAGCAGCAACAATCTGGAGAAACGTTGGATCGTTTGCGAATTCGCCTGCATACGGCTGGACTAACTGAACCACCCCAAGGTAGTCCAGTTGTCCGTTCGCATTGGGAGTGACAACAGTCACGATGCACCACCCTTGAACACCAGCGAATTCAATTCCGCCGTGAATCCAGGGGCTTTGTACATGACCCCTAGCAATATCAGCGCTGCCAAACCCCACGCCGCATTGCTAGAGAAATTCTGTTCAACCACCCAAATGGAAATGCCAACGACGAATGCGCCGATCAACACCGAATGCCAGGGAAGCGCGCTCGAATTCACGATAGCGTTTCCTTGCGGGGGTGCGTTCGGATTAGTGACGACGGGTTCTGTCACGGGGCAACCATCCAGACGAGGAAGACTAGCTTGACTTCGGCAGGGGCGAAGAATGCGACCATGAGCGACAGGATTGCCACAATCACAAGATACGCCGTGAGCGCGTTATCAGGCGCACCCTTCAACCACTTCCGAAGATCGGAAAAGAACACTACTTCACCGCATTGTAAACGGCGCGCAGTTTGCCGCTACTTAGTATCCAGATGAAGAACAATCCGACAAGGAAAAACTCGAATGCGCTCATGTCGCAGGCGTTACCTCCGTTGTCGGTGTAGCTTGCGGAATCTTCGCCTGTAGCTCGTCCATTGCGGCCCTCTGCATTTTGATAGTCGCTAGCGCGTTGTCGAGCGCTTCGGAGTGTTCTTGAAGGTGGCCGTTGACCTTTTTCGACACGTCCGACAGAGTATCGTTAGCCGCGCCGACATCCTTGGCGGTAGTCTCGGAGCGAATGAGCGACAGAAGGGCAACTACTGAGGGAGTAATCAGACCCGCTACGAGGGTAACGCTCGTTGCGCTCGCGCCCATGAGGCTCATAATCACGATGGCCGACATTCCACCGATCAGGATGATAACGAGTGCGCCGAGAAGTGAGAGCTTGTAATCGACTACCATATTCCCCTTCATCTGTCCAACCCCCGAGCTACCTCCCTTATTGGGTTCTAGTCCACCACCGAGTTGGGTAATAGACTCCAACGAGAATTGCCACAGACAGGAGTCCGAGGCACACGGCGATGATGGTCGGGATGGTTCCTTGAACATACCCGACTATAACAAGTACGAGCGTGAGAAGCGCAAGCAATCCGCTGAACGTCACCTAGCTGCCTCCTTGCGCTAGCGGGTTTAGCGCATTGATTCCTGTCGGAGTACCCTTTCCTGTCCCGCCGAGTTGCGGTTGATTGGCCCAAATTCCAGGCCGCATGTAAAGCTGGACGTTGCCCATCTCTACAGTCGCGTCACCGTGGTAGCCTGGACCGAAACCGTGATCCAGCGGATACGTCACCCCGCCCACGTTGAACTGTGCATCTGCCCAGTTGTAGAGGAATTCCCGACCGAGCGAATGTGTAGTAACGTGGTTCAGAACTTTGTTGAACGTCTGAGAGACGTAGGCTCCCATGTCCATAACGCCGCGCTCTGCGCGAGCGTTGACCATGCCTGCGTTTACGGTGGAGTCAACAGGTTGCCCAATACCCTGATCGGTGCTATCTGGAGACGAAATACCGTTGCTCAGATCGTTCAGATTGTTTCTGTCTGGCAGCGCAAACCCATCCCCGCCTGGAATCGGGATAGGTTGGCGCATATTGCGCTCCGCCCAATCGCCAAGGGGAGGCGGGGGCCAGAGTGCAAGAACGTCGCGCGGCGGCTGGCAATTCATTAGCCGCGCGCCTGCAACACCTTTACAGCGTTGGCGTACTGTCCGCCAACCGAATTGACGACGGTGCTGAAATTGCCCGCGTTTGCCACGACGAGGTAGAGCGCGACGAGGAACACCGTACCCTCGATAACTTTTCCGACCATTTAGCGCCTCCGCTTCTTTGCCAGATTCCAGACGAGAATGAGAGCCAGCACAATCAAGATGGTAACTACCGAAATGTGCCACCCGTTGATTGTGAAGCTTGCCCCCATAAGTCCAGCGGGAACATTCCCGCTGGAAGTTGGGTAGTTGAAGTCCGCTCCAGGCTGTACGGACATCTTAGCCCTTGGCCCCCATCTCGATCAAGATGCGCCAGACGAGCAGCAGCAACACGAGTCCGATCCACGAGAATGCAGCGGAGTTGCCCATCGCGCCGCCGCTTGACATCGGTGGAGTCTCACTCATTGTTGCTACGGCCCCCTGATTAGGTCCGCCGATACTTGTCGGTTGCAGCGTCGAGGTAGTTGACGACACTGCACCGTACAAGTCGGCTAGATTCATACTCATTGTTTGCTAACTCCTTCGCAACGCAGAATGAGAAATTGCTACGTCAGAACAACGAGTTGGCGGCGCACAGTGAACAGAGTGCCAGCGCCAGTAGTTGTAATGACGGTTGCGAGATCGGTGACGAGCGCGGAGTTGAACATGTCGCGCGGAAGTCCGTAAACACCGAGTCCCGACGTGCCGAGCAAATCGACGAATACGCCACCAGCAGGCCGCGCACGACCGCGCAACAGGCGATACTCCAGATCGAGGAAATCGACAGGGGTATTCTGCAAGTAGTCGGACTGATTGACGCGCACTGCCAGCTTGTTGAAGTTGTCAGCGCCAGCCGCGCCAATACCGAAACCGTGGTAGATGCCCACGTAGGTGTTGCCGCGCGGCCAGTAGTACGGGAAATCGCCAGCCGCCGCAACGGCTTGCTGATCCTCCAGGCACTGATGGATCACGTTGAGCGGGGGCCAATCCTTCGGATCGGGCGGGACGGTGAAGATTTCGAGGAACACGTCACCCGTTGTCAACGTGACAGTTGCGCCAGTTGCGACGGACGCGTCTGCAAGCCAGTCGATGAACAGGTTGACGATAGTCTGTTCATTCTGGAGCATGATAAGCCCCGTCGGGTCGCGCATGTCCATCGCAACGGGGATAACCACGTCGAGGTTGAATGTCGTCGCAGTAACGGCGGCGGTCGCATTCGACTGTCCAACGGGGTCGATATACTCCGACTCCAGCACGTTGCGCAACAGGTAGTGATAACCCGAGCCTGACACGTTGAAGATGTCAATACCCGAGTTAGCAGTGAGGCGCACGCGCGAGATGATCGAAGCCATGCCGAGCGCATTCGGAGCCGACAGCGCGCCAGCCACCGATCCGCGAAGTGCGATGTAGATGCGGGCGAGAAGCCCCGTTTTTGGCAGCGTAAGCGGACCAAACGTTCCGCCGCCGACAGGTCGCGTAACCGCACCCGTAAGCGGGAGAATCTTGCGCCGCGTGTTTACTGCGAATCCACCAGCCATGTGATTGTTCCGCCTTTTAGCAGAAGGTGATGCCGTGTCCTTTCTGTCGGAACCATTCTACTAACTCTCTCTCTGCCGAGAGAAGGTTGCCCTTTGCGACTGTGAATAGAACCTGATTCCCGTCGATGGCCCAACCTTTGTCAAGCACTTCGCCTTGAGAGAGCCATTCAGGAATGCAGAACGTGATGTAGCGTTCTTCCTTGTTAGACGAACCGCGTCTCACGTAAACCTCAACGGGTTGCTCGATTCCTTCTGTAGTTACTGTCTTTGGAGTCATTAGTTTGTTGTTGCGATACTCCCTGATAATTTCATTCTTTCTGCAAGAGCGCGGATTCTACCCCCGCGCAAACCGTCGAGAATCAACGCCAGCATGCCGAGACAATCAACGCAACACTCTCCGATCAGAGGGTCTTGCGTATTGGAGTTCGCTACCTGTCCAGGCGTCATAAGGATGATAGCCCCGACACCACGAACGTCCGACATGCAGAATGGGCACTGGCGCATGTGGGTTATACGGCAGCGAAGAATGTGCTAAGCGGTCCGATGGGCCACTTAGCCAGGATGAATTTCATCAGGACGATGAACGTCGTCGCCATGATGCCGACTGTTGCCCACGACAGTACGGATGGTTTCACGTCTGCGAAGTCAAGGCCGCGCATAGTTATCCAGCCCTTCGGATTGGGATTCGCGTATTGCCAGCCGCCCGAATGTCTTTGGGCTTGGCGATCTCTTGCTCGATATCCCATCGAGCTTTGTATGTTTTTCCAGGCGGCTCAAACCGTTCCTTGTACACCGCTTCGGACCATAGCTGATTGTAAATCCAGAAGCCATGCAAGTCCCGAATAGGCTCAAGAATCTCTGTAGCGCCAGTAGCCGCCGCTATCTTCTTTCTGTCAGACTCCATTCTGAGCATAAAGATGAAATCCCACTCAGCTTCGGAGAACATTTCTGTAGGGACGAAAGATGGGCGCTGAGTAGATGTCCATACGCCAATCCCCATCTCTCTTCCTTGAGTGTACAACCTGCGTAGGGGCCAAGACATGCGGCCGTTGAGGCAGACTGCATACATTTCATCAATGTAGACTGTGATATCTCCCAACTCCCAAGCAAGCTCAAAGATGGAGTCCCATATAGGCTCTCCACTGTTATTGATTGCTGGAGGGTTCCAGAAGCGGATTCGTGCTTGTCTTCCTGCACGGAGTTCTTTTAGTCCTTTACTGTCTAACTCTTGCAGGTTCCAGTTAGGAATCCCAAGAGTCATTTTGGGATCAACGACAATAAGCCGCTTGAATGTTCGCGTAAGGTAGCGTGCCAGGAAAGTTTTACCGCTGCCAGTTTTGCCAGCGAACGCTACGCGATCGTTTGACATCAGCTTTAGCGGTTCTTGCACTTCCTTGGCTACGCTTGACACTTACGCTCCCTTGAACTTGTTGTAGAGGAACAGACCGATGATGACCGCGAGAACGGCCATCACAATAGGCATCAGCGACATTTTAGACCTTTCGGCTCAGAGGTTCGCCCAAGAGTCGATAGATGATGATAGCCGCGACCACCACGATGAAGTAGTCAAAGTGATTGGTCAATTCGGATATCATGCGAGCGCTCCGTAACTCGCTTGATATCCCGCGATCATTTCGTCTGTCAAACCGAAACTTTTGCCCACTTCGACGAGACGATCCACGTTGACACTACCGTCGTCGTTATGAGCACTTTCTAAATCGTTAGCAAGCCGCTCAACTGATTCTAACGGCATCGAAGCAAGTGCCATTATCACCATAGGCTCGAACGATTCGCGCATCTGTTCAGGCGCTAGCGCCATGATAAGCGCTGCTGCCCGATCAGCCGCCGATGTGTGTGACGGGTCCGCTGGCAGGTTCATCGGTGAAAAAACTCGGTGCAGGCGGCGCTGGAGGCGGAGTAGGCTCAGGCTCAGGCTCAGGCTCAGCCTTAGGAGTGTACGTCTCGGTGTTGACGACCATTGCCGCGTGATCGGTGAGTTTCTGCGCGGCAGTGTCATTCGCTGTACCCCTGAAATACTGCGACCACTGCGAAAGCAGCGCGTTGATTTCGGTCGGAGTCATGTGCAGATCGTTCAGCACGCGACCGAGGCTCAACGTGTGCGGCAGTCCAGTTTTTTCATTTAGCTCAGGCATTAGACGGGGTTTCTCCCTTGCATGATGGTGGAGGTTGCTCCGTTAGCGCGCGCTGCATCTGGCGGACTAACGACTTCGGTAGACATCGGTTGTTGTCCGATAGGCTCACTAACCTCCCCCAAGTTGGTGCCAGATTCCCCGTAAGCGCGTGCCGCTTCAAACGGAGTAACCTGATAGGCTTGCTTCGCTTGCATCTCTTTTATTCTCGCAATGCGCGCGGCCCACAGTCCGAGTGCGGTAAGAACGATGAACGGGTCCGTATAGAGTGAGACTTGCTCCGCTGCGCCGCGCGGGAGTCGGGATAGGATGCGCGCAACAGATGGAGTAATAAAGCGAGCTTCTTGCTCCAGCATTGCGCATTCTGGCCCCATCCACGTCACTACAACCTGATTGCTCAGTCCGACTAGCAGCGGTGCCGCTTGCGCAATCTCGTTAGAGGTTGCCTTCGGAACGACGTTTCGCGGGCGACGAGTCCGTCTCTTTGGCTCACCTTCGATAATCTCGATATGGCCGAGTGCTTCATCGGAGGGAGGGACGTAATCATCGCCACGGCGGTCGATTACGCTAAACGAAGACGACGGGGTTTCTTCTCCGTCTGCGACGGGGGCGGAGTCTGCTGCGATTTGATCCTCACTGACCCCTTCTTGCGCGGCGGAGTCTGTTGCGACGACTCGCGCTCTCCTAACCATTTGTCGAATAGCCCTCGCAATTCGGACTCATCAATGAATGGTCCGTCGTCGTCGTCATCGTCGTCGTCGTCAATTTCAATTTCGTATTCCTTGCCTTTCTCGTCTTTCACTTTCTTGGTAGCCATCGAACTAACAAACTCCGTTTCTTTTAGAATGCTCCAACGTTCACCATTGGAGACGGATTGGAGGTTCTGGAGAAGCCTCCCATTGCGATAACGACTCCGTTAGCGGTTGCTCCAGTCGCTTGCAGTGTGATGGAAGGTCCGCGAGAGGGAATAACCGCGTAACCTCCGAGTCCGAGCGGGATATACGGACCGCCAGGCTCACCTTCCCACAACAGAACACTTCCACCGCCCGCTTTGCTGGAAAGTGACACGATCCAGATTTCGGGGTTTTTCTCGACAACGATGCGCTGGAATGCTCCAACAGTCAGCCCAGGGGAGACGGATTGAGCGTTGGCAGGCCCCGTAATAACTCCGATAGTGAAGACCTGCCAGTAGTGGTGAAGCTCGACATTCCCGATTCTCTGCGGGATTTGCTCGAAACTGTAGTCCGTCTCGAATACGTTGGCATCCTGAACTGCGTCGGGATTCTCCGACGCTCCCGCGAGCGCAGCTAGCAGCGGCGCAGGGAAGCCGCCAGGGGGATTCATCGACATAAGTGGAGGCGCCTCCGTTTACAGGTACTCGTTGCAGACTGGAGCGGCGGGGAGTATAGTGGAGGTACCCCGCCTGAACGGGGTACCTCCCGTGATTGGAGTCCAGTGCGACATGGACACCCCACCCCCAAATAATACACGACCCTCCAGCCCACCGTCAACGCGCGACGGTGGGCAATTTTGCGTCCCAAATACGGGGTACTTGCGACTCTTACGCGCGGCTTATTGCCTATCACCACGAATGGAGTCATGTTGGCTATGTGAGACTAAATTCTTCGGTAACCGATGTCTAGGGGAGTTATTGAAGGAATTGAGTGGCAAGAACTAGCGACTACGCGGCTAGAGTCGCCCGAGCGCAGGCAGCGGGTTACGCCAGTCTCTCCGCACAACGAACCGCGCAAGCACACGCGCGCGGTTATTCGTCTCGTTATCAAGAGACTATCGCCAATAAGTTGCCCGTCGTCCAGGCCACTATTCAGCACTATCGAGATATCGGACTCAACGTAAAGCCAGGGGCGGAAAACCGACTCCAGAAAACTCTATCGCGGGCCACCTACCGCAAGCTCGCGGTACTACAGAAAGCCAGTTTGCCAGATATCATACAGATGGCACAAAGCGGAGACAGTGATGCATTCTACCATTGAGATTGTCAAACCGACTTGCGCGGGTTGTGGAGCTTTATTCGTTCCTACCAACGTGAGGCAGACCCGTTGCAAACCTGATTGCGGGCGAACTAACAAGCAAAAACACGCCGCCCGTGACGCCAGCCGTGCGAGGCACGAAACGCGGTTTATTGGGGTAGATGGCGAGGGTATCGGACGCGGAGCGCACCATAACTACTGCCTGCTGAGCGTCGGGGATCAATCATTGTACCATTCCGATGGCTCACAACTCTACGTGCTGGAGATATTTGACTTCTTATGGGAGCAATACCAGCGCAACCCTGATGCCGCTTACGTCGGCTACTATCTTGGTTACGACTTTACGCAGTGGTTTAGAACTATGCCAGGAGAGCGCGCGCGCATGTTGCTCACTAAGGAAGGGCGCGCGAAGCGTATGAGGCGCACTTCTGGAGGCAACCCCGTACCGTTTCCTGTCCGCTGGAAAGATTGGGAGTTTGACATTCTTGGATTCAAGCGATTCAAGCTACGCCGCGAAGGAACCTCCGAATGGCTCTACGTGTGTGACGCGGGAAGTTTCTTCCAAACCTCGTTCTTGAAAGCGATCAATCCGAAAAACTGGAATGCGCCGATTGTCTCCGAAGAAGACTACGCAATCATCGAGGAAGGCAAGCAACGCCGTTCTACCGCGACCTTTGACGCGGAGATGATTACCTATAACGTAACCGAGAATCGAGTTATGGCGGACCTTATGAGCCGATATAACGAGGGACTTGTAGCGTCTGGAATCCATCTCGACAAAGATCAATGGTTTGGCCCAGGCCAAGCGGCGCAAGAGTGGTTGAACAACATCGGCGCTCCAACTGGAAAACAGATTCGGGAGTCCGTTCCGCATGACTATCTAGACACTGCCCGTAAATCCTATTACGGTGGATGGTTCGAGATAACCGCTCACGGTCCAATTCCAGGCACGGTATACGAGTACGATATCAATTCCGCTTATCCTGCCGTTATCGCCACCTTACCCTGTCTACTGCACGGCACGTATACGTCTGGAGTTGGACCTGTTGAGTATGACTCCAAGACGTACACGCTCGTCTACGGTACGAGTTGGAGTGAGAATAAGTGGTTAGCTGGACTCCCGTATCGTGATCCGAAAGGAAGAATTGCGCGTCCAGTTTCAGTTACTGGATGGTATTGGCAACAAGAAATTGTAGCTGGACTCCGCGCGAAAGTTATCACTGGATTCGACATCGAGGTAGACGAAACTGGCAAATCGTGGTGGAGATACACGCCTTGCAACTGCCCTCCGCCACTCCGCTCGATTGCGGACCTGTACAATCAGCGCCTGATTGTCGGGAAGAACACTCCGCAAGGGAAGGGATTGAAACTCGTCTACAACTCCGCCTACGGGAAGCAAGCGCAATCCGCTGGCACTCCGAAGTACGCCAATGCGATCTATGCCTCTCTCATTACGGCGGGGTGCCGCGTGCGCATTCTCGACGCTATTGCGACTCACCCCAAGGGAGCGCGAGACGTGGTGATGATTGCGACAGACGGTATCTACTTCCGCTCACCGCACAAGAAACTCCAGATCGACAAGGATCGTCTCGGAGCTTGGGAAATGAAAACCAAGCAAAACATGACGCTCTTTATGCCTGGAGTATATTGGGACGACGAATCGCGTGAGACGATTCGTAAGGGGGAGTCTCCAGATTTGAAGTCGCGCGGAATTTCGGGGGCGGACCTTGCACGCGTGATTGACCACGTTGACTCGCAATGGAACTGGCACACTCCAATCAAAACCGTGGTAGACGGTAAAACCGTGATCGAAGAATGGAAGTGGCCCGAGATTCCGATTCACGTCACCTTCAACATGGTTAGTTGCACTCAAGCGTTGGCGCGCGGCGCATGGGAGAGCGCGGGATTTATTGACGAGGATAGCGTCAAAACCCTGAGTAGCAACCCTGAGAGCAAGAGGGACATCTATACCACGCGTATCTACGGCGACATCATCAGGACGGAGCCGATATCGGCTATGGGGCTGGCGCTCCCGACCACGCCGTATGAAGCTCGCTTCGGTGACGAGCTACGCGAAGCTAACGAGTGGCGTGACGACATGAGTCCCGATGGCGACCTGTTTGCCTACGCGGTTCGCACATTGAACGGGCAAAACGCTTGACAATGTAGCGCATCGGGTGTATCTTCTAGGTGTGGAAAGGAACGAGACGAGCGGCAAAGCCGCACCAGCGCCTAGTCAGACAGAAAGGCCAGATATGGCAGAAAAACAAACCCTTCTCGACGGACTCATCGTTACCCTCCAGCATCAGGAAACCGTCACCGAGCTTTTCAAGCTCGCCAACTCGGACGACTTCAAACAGGCGGCACATACGCTCTCTCCAGACGATTTGAAAACCCTCCGCAACGTCTACCGCGCCTGTCAGGCGGAGCTAGACGGAAAGGTCAAGCTGGCCGATTTCGTGGGCCAGCGCCTCTCGGTTTTCGACATCGGATTCTGGCACTCGGGTGCGTGGGACAACGACGGGGTTACGCTTCGCTTTACGGTCGAAGGTTCGACCATGAAGTACAAGGCTCTCACGTCGAGCGCTCCCGTTGTGCGGTGGGCATCGAACCTCGATACGTCACCGACTCCCGAGGCTCCCGTGCGCATCGAGCTTAGCTCTCGTCCAGTCTCGGACGAGAAACGCGCAGCACAGGGACAGCGCATCTTCTCTATCCGCCGCCTGCCAGCGCTCACACCGCGCACAGATGGGAGCGAAGGAAGCCCCTTCTGATGCACGTCGAGTACGTGTTTCCGACTGGCATCATTATCGTAGATGATCGGGTGGTTGTGGGCGCACAACCATCCGAGCGTCAGTACGAATCGACGGGCGATCCCAAGTTCGACGCGTGGCTTGCGGTTCGACTCGAATGGTGTACACACAGACGCGTCACAGACACGTTAGTCTCGCTGGAAAGCGTTGCGAAAGGTACGGAATATGGCAGTCAAGTTGGAAGTCGAGCTTCTGAGCAAGGCGGAGATCGAGGAAATCTGGCGATCAGCCAGGACAGCGGCGCGGGCGGAAAACTTCGCGGAGTATCTGGCGTTTATGAACCAGCGCCAGATCGGCGACAGTTTTCGCCTCAGCCCCGAAAAAGGCGCAAACAACGCCAGTAGCGCGCGCGAGATCAAGCACAACTTCACCGAAGCTGCGAAAGAGCGCACGGCGAACGGCGCGCCTGCTCCAGTGGTTCTGCGCTGGAAGACCGTTTCACACGTCGAAAACCATCTCGACAAGAAAACGGGCCAAACGACAGAGACGGTAGTGATCGACAAGCTTACCGCGTTGCTCGTCAGCACCGACTCGATCAAGCCGCGCAAGAAGAAGACGGCGCAAACGGCGGAGGCACCATCCGAGAATGGCACTACCACCGATACGCCTGCTACCACGGAAGCGGTCACGGCCGCAGCGTAGCAGCGGAACAGGGACTCCCTACGGGGAGTCCCGAGTTCACACCGCAAGTTGCCTCTACTGTGAGGCTAGTTTCACTTCGCTCGTAACTAGTGAAGCAAGAAAGTTGTTAGCTACGCACTATGTCGAATCCCATCAAAAGCCAGACAGACAATTATTGGTTTTCCCATCAGTCAACGGTCGGGACAGCCGCGTACCTCTACGTGAACAACATCGACAAGAACCCCCTGAGGGAGATTCTGGCATCCCGTTTTGAAGATGGCGCAAAGTGGTCGATGGTCGAAACGACCCGCCTGAATCCGTACGTCTCGCAATTTATCGAAATGTTGATCCTTTTGGGGGTGTTCGACCATGAAATGGTATCAGAAGAAAGCGATGGAGCGGGCGCGGGAGCGCCAGGAGATCAAAGCGGCTACGCGCAGCGCAATCTGCCAGGAATGTCAGACTGAATTCACCTACCTCCCGCCAGCGCCAGGAATGGTACGCCACATCTGTAACAAATGCAGCATGGATATCATGCTTGGAAGGAAATGACATGAAACGTGCAATCGGGCGAGGTTTCGGCTTCGCCATCGGCATGCAAATAGGCCGATTGGTTTTCTCGTTCGCAGTCTTACTTTTGTTTGTCTTCGCGTGCATTGCGCTCGTCGCAGTCCTGACCGTCGCTACCGCGCACGCTCAGGATGTGACACAAGACCCCGAAATCGTGTGCATCACCGAGCCGCCATGCGGCGCGCACCAGTGTACGGGAGACGAGTCCTACTCGATGGTCGGCTACATGAACTGGACGTATCCCGATCAGACGACGCAGGTTCTATGGTGTAAGAGTGCAGATGCTAACTGAGGGAATC
>Ga0070732_10000790_pt1 | contig 18360 bp, 12 predicted proteins | sample Coa_R1_5_FD_66449 | JGI IMG/M metagenome (GOLD analysis project Ga0070732, IMG submission 66449) | Surface soil microbial communities from Centralia Pennsylvania, which are recovering from an underground coalmine fire - Coalmine... | ecosystem: Environmental > Terrestrial > Soil > Unclassified ... | reverse complement strand
ACGGGCACGCGCGCATGCTGATCGAAGCCCTGCAATCGCTGGATCCGGCGCTGATCGTTGGATGGATTCCATCCGATTCGCAAATTGCATTGCAGGAGCGCCACCTGGGACTGCAGACCGCCGTGGAGAGATCCTGGTCAGGAGCAGAAACAGAACGGCTGGCGTCCCTGATCGAGATCGGTGTTCCGCTCGAGCGGCTTATGGCCGCCTGCGAGATTGATCTGCCTGGTACCAGTCGCGACCCTGAAACTTTTCCCGCTCCCGTTGCGCGCATTGGCGTCGCACGCGATCGTGCTTTTTGCTTTTACTATGAAGCGGCTCTTGATGAACTGCGCAGGCAAGGAGCGGCATTGATCGAATTCAGTCCATTGGTTGATTCAAAGCTGCCTGCCGGTTTGGACGGCTTGTACTTCGGCGGCGGATATCCTGAACTTTATGCTGATGCGTTGAGTGCGAACGCCGCGCTGCTCGCGGATGTGCGCAAATTCGCCGAAAGGGGTCACCCCATCTACGGGGAGTGCGGCGGCCTCATTTTCCTCAGCCGTCAATTGCGCACTCTTGACGGAAAACGATGGCTGATGGCCAATCTGCTTCCCCTGTCGATCGAGATGACGGAGAGACTGGTGCGCTTTGGCTATGCCGAGATTCGCTTTGTCGAAGATGGATTCGCCGAAAAGGGCAGCCGTCTGCGCGGGCACAGCTTCCACTATTCACGAGTCGTGGAAGAAACCGGAATCCAGACGAAAGCAGTTGTTCATTATTCGCTGTCGGATGAAACCCAGCCTGAAGGATTCGCGGCAGGAAACGTATTTGGCAGTTACATCCACCTGCATTTCGCAAGTGATCCCTCTCTCGCGGCGCGCTTCGTCGCCATGGCGCAGGCCTCCCAGAAACGCGAGGTGGAAGCGTGAAGATCTTGGCATGGCGAGTTTTTCTGTTCGCGCTGCTCGCCAGTACTTTGGCTGCCGCCAGTCACAACATCCAGGACGAAGTGGGCCGCAAGGTCGCGGTACCTGACCAGCCTCACCGCCTGGTGTGCCTCGCGCCCAGCATCACCGACACGGTCTACGAGCTCGGAAGTGGCGCTGAAATCGTCGGCATCACCGACTACACGAAGTATCCGCCGGAAGCCGCGCAGAAACCCAGCGTCGGCGGCGTGATAAACCCGTCGCTTGAAAAAATTGCGTCGTTGCATCCGGACCTGATCCTGGCGATCGGCGATCTGAATACTTTTGGCATGGTGCGCTCGCTCGAGCAGATGGGATTCCCAGTATTCGTGGTCCAACCCCATGGTGTCGAGGGCATTTATCGTTCGATTGGAAGCATTGGAGAGGCAATCAATCAGCGGGATCGGGCTGGCGCTCTGATCGTGCGGCTTCGTGAACGAGAACGCGCCGTCCGGAAAAGAGCCGCCGGGAAGAAGGCGCCGTCGGTCTTTTTTGTGCTCTGGGCTGATCCCATCATGACCGTAGGTCGCGGCGCATTTATCACCGAATTGATCGAGATAGCGGGCGGCAATTCGATTACCGCAGACATGCCGAATGAATGGCCGCGCGTCAGCCTGGAAGCGCTGATCTCGCGCCAGCCTGAATACGTGCTCATCGATCGCGATTCGGCAGTGACGATCGAGTCGTTGCAAAGGCAAGCCGGCTGGCGGAGTTTGGGCGCGATCACTGCGGGACGCGTGCTGTACGTAGACGACCGCATTAACTTTCCCAGCCCGGTAGTTTTTGACGTTCTGGAAGATTTAGCCAGGCAATTGCATCCTTGAGCGTCGCCGGAACTGGCGTCGCTTGAAACCACAACCGAAGAACAGAACTATGGGAAGGCGGTGAGAATCCGCCACTGCCCCGCAACTGTGAGCGTGGAGACCGCGCCGAAAGGCCACTGGAGAGTTGTCTCTGGGAAGGCGGCGCCGGTTGTTGAAGCGTGAGTCAGGAGACCGGTTCTGTTCATTTTCATTCGCACCAACTCCGAGGGGAGAAAATGGAAATGAACCGCGATTCATGGAAACATTGCGAATTTTCGTTCGCCGTATTACTGCTGCTCTGGGCGGCAAGAGCTTCGGCCAGCGAGGTGCAGGGCACGATCACGGATCCGCTGGGCGCCGTCGTCGCCAACGCCACAGTCGAGTTACTAGCCCATGGCAAAATCGTCGCTGCCAGCTCAACGGATGCAGAGGGAAAATATCACCTGCAATACAAAGATTCAGGACTGGTTCGTTTGCACATTGAAGCGCCGACCTTCGCCGCAACCGATACCGCTCCGTTCTATCTGAGCGGGAGCAAGGAACGAATCATTCGAGATGAATTTCTCAGGCTGAAGGATGTCTCGGAACAAATCGTAGTCACGGCGACCGGAGTGCCTACAACCGAGGCTCAAGTGGGCGCGCCGGTCAATGTGCTTACACCCAGTGACTACCTGAACAAACTGGATATTCTGCAGCCTTTGGCTTCGATCCCTGGATTGCAGATCGTACAAAGCGGCGAGCGCGGGGGAACTACCCAACTTTTCTTACGAGGCGGGAATTCCAATGCGAGTAAGGTGCTGCTGGACGGAGTTCCGATCAATGACATTGGAGGCAATGTTGAATTCGGTAATCTGTCGTTGAACGGCTTGGACAATATCGAAGTGATGCGCGGGCCCAACAGCGTCCTGTACGGCTCCGATGCAATGGCGGGGGTGGTCAGCCTGACGACCCGGAAGGGTACAACCCCGCTCCCTGAGCTCGAGTACGCGGTGGATGGGGGAAATTTTGGTACGTATCGCCAGGAAGGGACCCTGTCCGGAGCCTGGCGCCAGTTTGATTATTTCTCTGACTTTGCGCGCTTCGATACCGCTAACAGCCTGCCCAATGACACTTTCCACAATGGTACGTACGCCGGAAACTTTGGATGGTCGCCTTCGCCGTCCCACAGTCTGCGACTGACGCTGCGGCGCGTTGCCTCGGGAGCGGGCTTGCCCAATACGACCGATTTTTTCGGCCTCGCCGACAATGCTCAGCAGAGCGACCGTGACCTATTTGTCGGCGTGAGCTACGAGAATCAGACCACCTCGAGATGGCATAACCTGGTCCGTTACGGCACCTCTCGGCTGGTCAGCCACTTTGACAAGCCTTCGCCGGTGGGCGATCTGATCAATGGTTCTGAGTTTGGATTGCCGGTCACGATTCGCGGGGCCAACGGATTCTCAGCCCGCGGACAGGCTTTTCTGAGCACCGCCGACTGCTGCCCCAGCACGGCCGTCTCAACGGCCAACCGCGACTTTGTCTATGCGCAGACCGACTACCGCCTGAATACTTATGCAAACTTCCTGGCCGGTTATCGCTACGAAGCGGAACGCGGCGTGTCGGCGTTTAGTTCGCCCGGCTTCGCCTCCAGCAATTCCGTTGACCACCGAAATATGAGCTTCATCATGGAAGCACACGGTGATTTCCGGAACCGGCTCTTTTATTCCGCAGGGGGTAGCATCGAAAAAAATGCCGTCTTCGGAGTGGAAGCGACCCCACGCATCAGCCTCGCCTATTACCCCCTACAATCGGCTTCAGGCATGTTTCGCACTACAAAACTCAACTTCAACTTCGGCAACGGAATCAAGGAGCCGAGCATCTTCGACGAGACCAATTCGTTGTTCGACCTGCTGAAGCAACAGCCGAATGGCAGCCAAAATATTCGACAATACGGCATCAAGCCGATTGGCGCGGAGCGTTCCCGCAGCTATGATTTCGGCGTAGAGCAGGCTCTAGCGGGCGGTCTGAAACTCAATCTCACGCTGTTCCATAATCAGTTCACCAATGAGGTCGAGTTCGTCGGCGGCAGCGTTTTGCCCGCACTGGGAGTGCCACTTCAGGTTGCCAATGCTGTCAGCGGCGCAACCATAAACTCGGATGACTTCCGGGCCGAGGGCGCAGAAGTTGAGATCCAATACAGGATTTCGAACTCGGTCGTGGCGCGGGGCGGCTACACCTATTTGGATGCGCGCGTCGAGCGTTCGTTTACCAACGATATCGCCGCCGCTTCCGGATCGGTAACGCCCTGCTGCGTGAATCCTCTGTTTCCCAATGTCGTTGTTGGGGCATTCAGTCCCCTGGTGGGCGCCCGGCCATTTCGCCGCGCCCCACACACCGGATTTTTCGCCATCACCTACAATCATTCGCGCTTTTCGGCGCTGCTGCAGAGCACGTTTGTTTCACGCCGCGATGATTCTACCTTCTTGTTATTTTCGGATGTCAACTTCGGCAATACGTTGCTGCTGCCGAATCGCAACCTTGCCGGCGCCTATCAGAAGGTCGACGTATCCGGCAGTCTCCGACTCACGAATTACTTAACATCGTACGTCGCAATGGAAAATCTGTTAAGCCAACGGTACGAAGTGGCCTTCGGATTCCCTTCCCAGCCATTCACTATTCGTTCGGGTTTAAAGTTGACGATAGGAGGGGAGTCTTGGCATCTCAAGTAAAGCCTGTCCCGGAAGCGGCGCTATCCGCCGAATCCCGGAGCATCGCTGTGGCCAGGCCCCGGCGGGTCACAACTTGGATAGGCTTGCCTGTGGCGCTGATCCTACTCTTTGGCAGTGTGATGATTGGAACTATGGTCGGCGCGGTCCCGATTTCTGCACGCACGGTATTTGCGATTCTCACCGGCAGACACTTGGCGAGCTTGCAATCGGAAGAATTGATTCTGTTGCAAGTGCGCCTTCCGCGAGTGCTGACTGCCGGCGTGATCGGCGCCGCTCTGTCAATTGCTGGGGTTTTATTTCAGGGGTTGTTCCGCAATCCTATGGCTGACCCATATGTGCTGGGAACCTCCGGAGGTGCGGCACTGGGCGCCGCCATGGGAATTTTTCTTTTCCCCCACAGTTCGATCCTGGGCTTCAGCGCCGCGGCAAGCCTCGCGTTTGTGGGATCGCTCGTCACTATAACTTGCGTCTACGCCCTGGCCCGCGTCGGTGGCAAGACTCCAACGGTGCCGCTGCTGCTTGCGGGCCTGGCCATCAGCGTGGTTCTGAGCGAGGCCAGTTCCGCGCTTCTTTATTTGCGCGATGAAGTCTCCTGGAGCGCGCGCAGCCTTGCATTGTGGCTGAGCGGCTCGATTGCGGCGGTAAGCTGGACCCAGCTTCTGCTGGCCGGCGGAATGCTGCTCCTTGGAGGCGTTCTTTCGATTCCTCTCCGCTCGGTTTTGAATGCCTTAGTGCTTGGAGAGGAATATGCGCAGCAGCTCGGCTTTTCGATTGAATTCGCGAGAGTCGCCATCATCGTCGTCGCTTCCCTGCTCACGTCCTCGGCGGTGCTCTTGGGCGGAGTCATCGGCTTTGTCGGGTTGCTGGTCCCGCACGTGGTGCGATTAATCGTGGGTCCGGAGCACGGACGCCTGCTGCTGTTTTCCGCACTCTGCGGAGCCAGCTACCTCATCATCGCGGACAGCTTCGCGCGCACGGTCATTGCCCCCTCTGAGCTGCCGGTCGGTATTCTCACCGCATTCCTTGGCGGCCCACTGCTGCTATACCTGCTGCGCCGCACCAAGCGGGAGTACGCCTTGTGAAACCACTCTTGTCGGTTCGCAATGTGTCGTATGCCTATGGGCCCAGGTTCGTATTCCAGGACGTCAGCTTCGATTTGTTTCCTACCGATACCATCGCATTGATGGGAGCCAACGGCGCCGGCAAAACGACCCTGCTGAAGATCTGCGCCGGCCTTCTCGCGCCGCACAATGGCGAGGTTTTGTACTTGGATAAGCCACTAAGCAGCTACAAGCGGCGCGAAATCGCGCGAAGCATTGCTCTGGTGCCGCAGGAGGTCCAGGTCACCTTTGATTTCACGGTGCAGCAATTTGTGGAACAGGGCCGCACGCCGCATCTTTCTTCACTGTTCGGAACCTTGCAAGACAACGACCGAAGGGCTATATCGCGAGCCATGGAATGCGCCGACGTTACGCATCTCGCCTACCGCAACTTCAACGAACTGAGTGGCGGCGAGCGCCAGAGGGTGAAAATTGCGCTCGCCATCGCGCAAGAGCCCCGACTTCTTCTCCTGGACGAACCGACGCAGCATCTCGATATTGGCCGCCAGGCGGAAGTCTTCGCCGTGTTGCGGCGACTGAACGAGTCGGGAATTGCAGTGGTGGCCGCGGTCCACGATCTGCAGAGCGCGCTGGCTCATTTCCCCACCGGAATGTTGATCACTCCGGGATTGCCTCTCCTCTCCGGCCCCACGGCAGAAGTCTTGAATCCCAGCGCCGTTCGTCAGGCTTTTGGCGTGGCTCTGCCGGGAACCGCTGCGGGCTTGGACGTGAGTCCGCTTGGCGTCGCCGTAAACGGAAGCTGAGGCAAGAACCGCAAGGAGCGCAATATGGGCAACAGCATTGCAAGCAAGCATGGAGACGGCGGGCAAACCGGATTGGTCGGCGGGGTTCGCGTTTCCAAGAGCAGCCTGCGCGTCGAGACCTACGGCACCGTCGATGAGCTGAATTCCTTTCTCGGCCTGGCGCGCTCGATTTGCGAGGACGAAGAGATCCGCGGGGCCACCAAGCAAATCCAGAAAGAACTTTTTCAGATCGGCTCCGACCTGGCCACTCCAGCCGAAGCGAAGAAAAAAGGCGAACCGCCGGTGACCGAGCAGATGGTCGAATCGCTTACGGAACAGGTCCACAAGATCGAAGCGGTCGAAGGAATTCTCTCCGATTGGTCGATCCCAGGAGAACACTCTGCCGCAGCCGCCTTTGACGTCGCCCGCACTGTGTGCCGCCGCGCTGAACGCAATGTCGTTCGCCTTGTCGAATCCGGCGGGGAAGTTGGAGCGCAGGTGGTGCCTTATCTGAATCGGCTGTCTGACCTGCTGTGGCTCTTCGGGCGCCTGCTTGAACTGAAGTCAGGAGTCAATGCCAAGCTGCGAGACCAGAAACACAAAGGCCCGCGCTGGTCGCGAGCGTGGGATTAGGATGTGGGGACAGCCGCCCTCGGCTGTCCAGCGGAGCGAAGCTCCGCAGCCTGAGTCCAGGACACGGCTTCTATGAAAGCGCTGTAGTATTTCCGAAACAGCCGAGATAGAGGCCCAGAATCCTGGGTCTCCGAAGTCGATGAATTTCTGGTAGTCCGCTGGCAAGCTTGTTCACGCCGATCCGCCAAAAAAGAACCCGGCCCCATGAGAGGCCGGGATTCTTGTTTGCGCCCGATACTAGAAGATGAACTTCAGCCCGAGCTGCAAGATGCGGGGACTGTGCGCATTGTTCGGACTCAGCGGACCATTTCCTAGGCAGCTGGGATCTCCAGCCGAGTTATTGGACCCGCCGTAACAACCTATGCCATTGGCTCCGCTGGCGATGCCGCTGTTGTTGGCGGCGGAACCGCCGCTTCCGCCAATATAGGCCCACTCGACGTGGTTGAATACGTTAAACGCCTCCGCGCGGAACTCAAAGGACATCCTCTCCGTAATGGCAAAGTGCTTGAACAGTGCCATGTCGAAATTAGTCTGACGGGGATTGCGAAGAATGTTCCTTCCGGCATCGCCAAATGTCAATCCGACTGGTGCCACAAAAGCTGACGGATTGCCGTAGGCAGGCCCGAAGCTGGAACCGGGAGGAATGACGGGTACGGGAGAGCGTGGATCACCGACCAAGTCAGGATAAGAGAAGTAACCCGCGACGCCATTAGCAACGCCGGCGTTGTCCGCAGGAATCGCTGACGTGCCTCCATTGGTGACCGTGAAAGGTGACCCGGTTTGTATGGCTACAATGCCGGACCACTGCCATCCGCCGAGCAACGAATGCTTTAACCCGCTCCCCTTAAAGAAAGGCAAGTCGTATATGTAGCTGGCCTCAAGAACCTGACGCTGGTCGAAGTTTGAGCTGGCACGGTTCGCTGGGAAATTGTACGAGTCTACAAATCCCTGATCGCCTCCAGATGAGACATCGTCGATGGAATGGCTGTACGTGTAGGCGAGGCTGAATTGCAGCCCACCCACGGTTTTGCGTAACGATGCCTGCAGAGCGTGATAGAGAGAGGACGATTCGTTATCCAGACGTCTGATGTCGGAGAAACCCAGGAACGGACGGAAGAAATCGGGATCGTTACCGCAAGCTACAAACATGTTGATGCCCGCGCCATGCTGAAGCGTCGGGTCTGTGGAGCCATAGACAGTGGGGCTTGTGGCAGTGGCAGGAGCGACGACAGGGGGAGGGGTATATCCGGAAATATTGCTGCCGCCTGCTCCGATCGTTCCGACATTGCAATCGCCATCATATAGGTTTGGGCCGGGGGTTACTGGGCCAGGAATTACCCCGGTAATAGGCTTTCCTCCTGCGGCCACATACGGATTCTGACTAGCAGGTATGGCATGAATCTGATTCATGTCCCAGCGGCGTCCCAGGTGCGTCCCCTTGCTGCCGACGTACGAGATCACGCCCACCGTCCCCTTACCAAGATCGTGCTGCACATCGAAGTGCCATTGCTGGACGTAAGGCCAAGTCGCCTTCTGCGGCAAGGAAACGACGGATAACGGGAAACTCTCGCCAGCTACGCCAATACTGTTGTACCCGACAATATTGGGCTGACTCGGAGTCTGAACCAGTGGCGCCGAGCCTTCCAGGGCTGTCGCGGTAGCCTCGTTGCCGTTGGTGTACTCGAAAAAGACGCCATAGCCGCCGCGTATGGCAGTCTTGCCGTTACCGAAAGGATCCCACGCAAATCCGATGCGCGGGGCGGGATTAAACAAGTGCCCGGTGTAGCAACCGACCGGTACGCCGCCTTTCCCGCAAGTCACGAGACCATTAAAGGGATTCCCGCCAACGCTGCCGTCGGGTTTTACAAAGCTCGCACCTGGGACGAATTTTGTCGGATCGAAGTTGTCGGCCTGAAACTTCTTATCGCGGGCGGTCCCAAACATGCTGATGCGCAAACCGAGATTCAGGGTCAACCTGGAAGTAGCTCTCCAGTCATCCTGGAAATAAGGCTCGAAGATCTTATGTCGCAAGTAGTACTTAGGCTGTCCACTGGCTTGGGAGAAACTCGAAATTCGGCCTGTGAGCAGATCGGCAAAAGCATTGCCGGTCGTAACCCCCGAGGCCGTGTCAAAGGTTGCAAAGCCATTCACCGATGGTTCTGCCTGGGGCAGTTCGTTCTTTTGGGAAGCGTAAAAATAACCTCCGAATTGCAGATTGTGTTTCCCAAGCAACTTGGAGACGTTGTCACGATAGGTATAGACAGGGTTGGAGTTCACTGGCCCATTGGGCACCCAGCCGGCGTCCTGCGCGATTCCGCCAAAAACCCCTCCATTCAGCTGAATCCCAGGGAGTTTGCCGCCGCCAAAGCCGTTCTGGAAAAGTCCCACGTTGTAACCCGATGGCCGCCGCCATGCTCCGATGTTTCCGAATACCAGGTGATTGGCGGAATAGGCAAAGACAAACTCATTCAGCAGCGTGGGCGACGCCGTCGCGGTGAGCCGAACCACCATGCTGGTGGAAGGCTGCACAAACGTGTTCTGAATCGTCGGGAAGCTGGTGCCGTTCGTCCAGGTGGGAGTCGCCTGGAGTTGGTTCCAGGAATCGTGAATGTAGCGCGCAGCCAGATGCAGTTTGGAACCGAAGTTCTGGTCGACACGAATCAATTCTTCCCGCCAATTGGTGGCTTGTGCCGGGGAAGATACGAATCGGCTCAGACCTGCACTGTCCAGGGCACTGGGGGCGTCAGTCTGATTAGGCAAGGAGATCTGCGGCAATAGCGGGAGCGCCAGTGGATCAATCGGAACCGTGTTATTCAGATAACGAGCGCCAGTGTTTGGGTCGATGGGACAGTCGGGAGAGGGCGTGCCGGCAGGAAAACACAGCTCAGAGAAATTGCCTTTTCGTTCCGCTAGCGAAGGCACTACAACGTTAAAGTTCACGCCCGGAACAATGTCCTTGCGCCATTCTTGCGACCAGAAGAAGAAAGTCTTCGTTTTATCTGCGTTGTAATGACCCGGGATGTAAACCGGCCCCCCGACCGTATACCCGTAGTCGTTCTTCTTGTACTCGGGAACTGTCGGTTGAAATTCCTGCTTGGCGTTGTAGGCGTTATTACGGTTGAACTCGTAGAGGTCGCCGTGAAACTGGTTCGTACCAGCCTTGGTTTCAACCTCAACTGTCCCCGAGCCATCTCTGCCGTATTGCGCGCCGTAGTTCGATGTGAGGACGCGGACCTCGGCGATTGCATCGATGCTGGGATAGGTGATCAAGGTGGTGTTGCTGCCATCGTCCAGATTGTTGACGCCATCCACTTCCCAGTTGTTGTATTCTGTGCGGCCGCCATTCACGCTGTACGCGACTGTCGCGGCGCCCGTGCCGGGTTCCTCGGTGCCGGATTGATTCGTGGCTCCGGGAGTGAGGGCCACGAGTTGGGTATAGTTGCGGCCGTTCAGTTCAAGCTGCGTGACTTGCCTTCCTGTGACCGTGCCGGCCAGTTCCGAGGATTGAGTCTCGACCTGATTCAGTTTCTCGCCCTGCACCACGACTTCGGTCGCAACCTGTCCCACTCTCAAGGTGGCATCTACGCGCGCCTTCTGAGCAACGCGGAGCACCACTCCTTTGGCCACGAAAGTCTCGAAGCCCTGGGAGGTAACGGTTATGTCATAAGTGCCACCGGGGAGACCCGCAGCCAGGTAGTCGCCGTCGGGATTGGTGGTGGTGGTTCGGTCGTTGCCTCCGGCCGTACTCCTGATCCTGACGCTGGCTCCAGGAACCACCGCACCACTGTTGTCTCGGACCGTGCCGGTGATCGCTCCGGTGTCTTGCGCAGAAACCGCGATGGGAAGAATCACGACCGTCAAGAACAAGAACCAACGCAGGAAATTGCTTTTCATGACCGTATGCACACCTCACCTCTTAGGATTCTCCTGAAGTTGCAAAATCGGGCATGGGCCGAAATTCAACTCCACGTACCGAGCTCTATTAAATCGTATGAATAGTGCTTTTGAACTATGTCCACTGTCAAGAAAAAAGCGCGCCCCGCGACGGTAACCGACCCGGTGCGGGCTGGAAAAACCGATTTCCGGCTTCTTCGATGCGGCGTCGGGCCCGCAAAAGACCGAACATTGGAGCGCAGAATTACCGACAAAGCGCGCTCGCTCGCTGTTATAAAAGGCTGCGGGTTGAGTCCCGGATTACTAACTCGGGCGCAACCTTGCGGTGTGTGGCGGGGAGATCGCGCTTTTCCAGCACCGCGTTGATTCCGTCCACGACGATGCCGACCGCTGACGCACCCATCGCTTCCATGGGCTGGCGGACAGTGGTGAGGGACGGGGTGTAAAGCGCCGACTGAGCGACATCGTCAAAGCCGATCACCGAACAATGTTCAGGGACTCGCAGTCCGGCCTTGCTCAGAGCCCGGATCGCGCCGAAGGCGGTAAGATCATCGAACGCCAGCAGGGCGGTGAACGGGCGCTTCTGCTTGATCAGTTCCTCTGTAAGCTTGTGGCCGGCTTCAAAGCTGGAGATGGGATCGCGGGACTCGGGCAAATCCACAATCAAACGGGAATCGAGTTCCAGATCGCAGTCCTTGGCGTATTTCCGAATGCCGCGCCAGCGAGGGGTGCTGTCGGCGAGCGTCTTGGGGCCGCGGATGATGGCGATCTTACGATGGCCGAGAGAGTGCAAGTGCTCAATGGCGACGTAGCCGCCGACTTCGTTGTCGACGATGACAGAACTCATCGAATCGGTTTGGAGTTCGCAGCCAATGATGGCGGTGGGAATGCTGCTTTTTTCCAAGTCGCCGAGCAGGTTGATGTCGACAAAAAGCCAGTTGGCGAGCACTACCAGGCCTTCGATCCGCCGGTCGAGCAGCATCTCCAGATAGCGCTCGAAGCGGCTGCGCTCATTGTGCACGTCGGTGAGAATCGGCAAATACGACGACTGATAGAGTGTGTTTTCAATGCCGCGAAGCACCAGCGTGCAATACGGGTCGGTCATGTCAAAGATCATCACGCCGACGGTGTGGCTGCGCTTGCTGCGCAGTGAGCGGGCAAACTGGTTAGGACGGTATCCAAGTTTCTGGGCGGCACGCTCGATGCGCTTCTTGGTAACCGCGGGGATATAGCGGGCCAGAGGCGCGTTGTTCAGCACAATGGAGACGGTGGTGGAGGAAAAGCCGCTCTCCTTCGCGACATCTCGAATGGTGACCATCGAATCCTTCACTCACAAAGGGCGAATCACGAGTTCCGAAAGCGTGTCCATCAATCTCCCGGCCAGCGTGTCTCGATTCGCAAGACTTGCATTGCCTTCGCCGAAACTTGAATTCGATGCGGACCCTGGCGGACACTACAGCAGAGAGCGCAACCAGTGTCAAGCATTCCCATAGCGTCAAAGTTTCTAATCTTGCTTCTCCTGAGCGGTGTCTCGATGTTAAGTGCCCAGAGCTCGCCTTCGGGCGGGTCGGGCCAATCGCGCAATGGATCAGCCGCTAAGGGGCCCGCGGCGCATCAAGAAAGCGATCCGGCCCAACTGTTTCAACAGGGAGAAGAGGCCATCGCTCACGGCAACCTGGACGAAGCCGAGAACGATTTCCGCCAGGTGCTGGCCATCAACCCGCAAGTTGCAGGCGCGTATGCGAATTTAGGCGTAGTCTACATGCGACGCAAACAGTGGAGCCGGGCGCTGGAGATGTTGCGAAGAGCGGAGCATCTATTGCCACAGGTGCCGGGCATCCGGCTCGATATCGGGCTGGTTTACTATCGGCAAAGTGAATTTCTCAAGGCTATTCCGCTGTTTGAGTCGGTGGTACGAGACCAGCCCGGCTCGGAACAGCCACGATACCTGCTGGGGCTTTGCTATTTTTTTGTGGAGCGCTGGGCGGACGCGACCCGCACGCTGGAGCCGCTTTGGCCGCAGCAATCTGGGCAGCCCAACTACTTGTACGTGCTGACCATTGCCGCTCACCGTGCCGGGCAAAAGGAATTGGATGAACGGGCGCTAGCTCAGTTGATTAAAGTGGGAGGCGACTCTCCGGAGTTCCATCTCTTTATGGGGAAAGCGCATCTCAATCTCGAGCAATACGATATGGCATTGTCTGATTTCCAGGCCGCGGCGCAGGCTAACCCTAAGTTGCCCTTTGTGCATTTCAATCTCGGGTTGGCATATTTGAAGAAGCAGGACTACGAACACGCGCGCGATGAATTTCTGAAAGATGCAGCCGTGGAGCCGGATCTTGCGCTCGATTACCAAGAACTTGGCGATGTCTACTCGTTCATGCAGCAGGACCGCGACGCGGAGAAAAGTTACCGCGACGCGGTGCGGCACGACCGGCGGCTCATAGATTCATATGTTGGGCTGGCGAAAGTTTGCCAGCGGGAAGAAAAGTATCAGCAGGCGCTCGCGGCAATCGATTCTGCCGCCAAGCTTGATGCTGGCCGCACCGACATTCATTACATGCGCGGCCAGATTCTGACGCGCCTGGGGCGAAAGCAGGAAGGTAAGAAGGAACTCGAAACCGCAGTCCGTCTGGACAACGAACGACGCGCTGAACGGCAAAAGCAGATGGAGACAGTCCCGTCCCCTGAGCTTCTGCAAGAACCGCAATGACCGGGCTGTCGCCGCCTGGGGTGCGGCTATCGCAACTTAGGCATTGCAGGAGGAAATTCTTATGAAACGCGCTCTGAAAATTGTTGCCATTGTGATCGGCATTTTGGTTGTAGTCGCGATCGCTCTCCCGTTTTTTATTGACGCCAATGTATTCCGGCCGCGATTGCAATCGGAGTTGAGCGGAGCGCTGGGACGTCAAGTGAAGGTCGGCAATCTTTCGTTGTCGTTGCTCTCTGGAGGAGTCGCTGCCGACGACATTTCCATCGCCGACGACCCCGCCTTCAGCAATTCTCCATTCGTTCAGGCGAAGTCATTGAAGGTCGGTGTCCAGATGCTTCCCTTGATCTTTTCGAAATCCCTGGAGATTACCGATCTCACCTTAGATCAACCTCAGATTAATCTCGTGCGGTCAGAAAATGGCGAGAAGTGGAATTTCTCCAGCCTGGGGAGCAAAACCGCTTCTCCGTCCGAAAACGCGACGGCGAACTCCGCAGAAGTATCCAAAAAGCCTCGCCCCACCGCCAATCAGGCAGAATCGAAGTCGACTCCTGCGCAAAACCAGAATGAACCGTCAAGCAATCCCAATCTTTCGGTGGCAAAGTTAAGTGTCACCAACGGCCGACTCACTGTGAGCCGTATGGGCCAAGAAGAAAAACCACGTGTGTACGATAAGGTAAATATCACCGCAAGCGATTTCTCCTTCGCCTCATCGTTTCCTTTCAAGGTAACGGCGAACCTGCCGGCGGGAGGAAACCTGAAACTCGACGGTCATGCCGGACCGATTGACGCGAACAATGCGGCGCTCACCCCGCTGCAGGCGAAGATCTCGATCCAGCAGATGAATCTGGCCGCTTCCGGATTTCTGGATCCGGCTTCCGGCATCTCAGGAATTGCCGATTTTGATGGTGAAGTATCATCCAATGGCCATGAAGCGAAGACTCAGGGCACGCTGAAAGCAACGAAATTACAGGTGGTTCAGAAAGGTTCGCCCGCGGGCAAACCAGTCGACCTGAAGTATGCGGCGGTCATCGACCTGGTGAAGCAGACCGGCAATTTAACCCAAGGGGATGTCGCCATGGGCAATGCGGTCGCGCATCTGACTGGCACTTATGATGCGCACGGCAAAACCACTATCGCCAACATGAAACTCAACGGCCAGGGCATGCCGGTGGACGATCTTGAAGCGATGTTGCCGGCCCTGGGCGTGGTCCTGCCGCCGGGTTCCCGGCTCAAAGGCGGCACGCTGAATACGAATCTCACGATTGTCGGACCAGTCGATAAGCTGGTTACTACCGGGACGGTCCGGCTGGAGAACTCTGCGCTGGCAGGCTTCAATCTTGGATCGAAGCTATCCGCCATATCCGCTCTTTCCGGAAAAAGCACCGGTGGCAACGACACCAATATCCAGAACTTCAGCTCCGATGTCCGCGTCAGTCCGGAGGGCACTAAAGCCGACAACATCAATCTGACGATCGCCGCGTTGGGAGTGTTAGCCGGCAACGGTACGGTCAGCCCTTCCAACGCCCTGGATTTCAAGATGACCGCCAATTTGAGCGGAGGGGCGGTCACCGGCCTCACGCAGATGGCCGGGCTTGGTTCGAAAGGCGGCAGTGTACCGTTTTTCATTCAGGGGACCACCTCTGATCCAAAATTTGTTCCCGACGTGAAGGGAATGGCGCACGGTCTGTTGCAGCAGACTCTGGGCAACCAAGGCAACAGCAACCAGCAAAACCCGCTCAATAGCGTAATGGGTATTTTCAAGAAGAAGCCGCCACAATAGCGTCGAAGAGTTTCGAGGTTCGAGGCCTTGGCACCTCGCTGGTTGCCGCACCGTTGCCAGCTTCGGTTGAAGTACAATGAATCGCGGCTGGTCAAATCTTACAGAAATTGGCTCGAGTTCAGCCGGCGTTCTTAGGCGGTTGAAGCATTGAGCATGGGCCCAGACCGTTGCGCATGAGACAGCGTTTTCGGTAGTTCGTGAATCCAAGCTACTTGAATCACACCTTACGAATGTTGAATTTTCGGCTCGAAGCATACGCTTGCGTTTCCAAGCTCTTCCTGCCCGCGGCGATTCTGATTTTCGCCACCGCGGCACTGGGTCAGACGACGGACTTCACCATGTCGGCATCTGTCCTGAATCCACCCTCGGTGCTTCCGGGAGGAGATTCGCTTTCGACGATCTCCTTAGCCACGACTTCGGCTACTCCGATCACGGTCGCGCTAAGTTGTGCCGTTTCACCCGCCGCAGCCAACGGCGCAACCTGTTCGATTGGCTCGTCTGCAACCGCTCCCGGCCAGGCATTCCTGACAATTGACGTGCCGTCGACGAGTCCTGCCTCGACGTATCAGGTGACGGTGACCGGAACCGACAGCTCAGGCGCGCAATCGATAATTGTGAATCTACCCGTGCTGGCAGTCACTCCGGCCTACACGCTGAACGTGACCACTCCAGTAGCGCCCGGCAGTGTCCATGCGGGAAGCGGCGCGACGGCAGGAATTACCGTCACTTCGATCAACGGCTACTCGGGGAATGTGACGCTGTCATGCAGCGCAATCACTCCCAGCGCGACGCTGCCACCGGTTTGTTCCTTTAGCCCTCCGACCGTTTCTGTGCCGGGGAGCGGATCCCAGACATCTACATTGAATATCAAAACAGTCGGACCGACCGCCACGATCCCCGGCGGACGTGTATTTTACGCACTGTGGTTGCCCCTAGTAGGAGCGACGCTGGTCACCTCTTTTCGTTCAAGGTCATGGCGCTACCGGGCTGGCTTTCTTCTCTTGTGCGTGGTCGCGATTGCGTTGATGCCGGCGTGCAGTAGTTACAGCAGCAGTAGTAGTAGCAGCACCGGGAGTAACAGCAACAAAGCCAACCTGACTCCGAACAATACTTACACGTTCACGATATCCGGCGGAGATGCGAATGGTGTGGCGCCCAGTAACACGCTGCCCACGGTGAGTCTGACGGTGAACTGAAAAAGATGCAGCACATCCACCGGCTGACACATTCCGCAATCGCCGGTGCGGCGATGCTCCTGTTTTCAACCTCTCTTTTCCCAGCTCCGACTCTTGCCCTTCTTCGCGAGAAGCATCCGCAACCGACGATTGTGCGTTGGGATGAGCGGCGGTCCGGCTGTACGGCGTCCCGAAGCGAAGATGGGAAGCTCCAGTACGGACTCTGGACGGATGACTTGGGAATCACCTTGTCGATAGATTCGCAGGAACTGGAAAAGGCGCATCGCCGCCACGAGCCTTTTTTCGCTGCGTTCTTTCACATTCGCTACCGGGGCAGGGACCAGCTTCCTATCGATCCGTCCGCCTTTGCCCTCGAATTTGTGAACCACTTCAAGGTGGCGCAGCCGGCACTTGATCCCGACCGGTTCGCGCAGAAAGTTCAGAACGACGCCGACGAACTGGACTATCAAACGGCGCGCGAGATTGAAAAGCATCCGGAGCAGAAAGCGGCGAAAGAAGCCTACGCGCGCGGCTTTCAGAAAGACACTGCGGAACTCGTGGAATTCGTTGGCCGGTACAGTCTCCGGCCTGCCCGGCTTGACCCGGCAAATTCAGAAATCAGCGGATGGGTTTTCTTCAGCACCAAAAGCAGATGGATTGGAAGCTGGAAAAAACAAGAAGAGTTCCTGTTGACTGTTCCCCTGGACGGAAAAATCTACCAGTTTCCCTTCAATCTGCCGCCAAAACCAGGGGAATTGATGCTGCGAAAACGAGAGTAAACGACGGCAAGCAGGCTCTAGGAAGCCGCCTTGCGTGCCTGTCTTTCAAGCTCTGCGGCGTGGCGCATGAGGATGTCGCGCAAAGACACCAAGCCCTTGACTTCCTTCCCGTCAACAATGGGCAGATGGCGGAAGCCGAATTCGCGCATGATGAACAGGCATTCTTCGACGCTCTCACTCGCGTCGACAGCGCGAGGATTGGCCGTCATCACTTCCGCCACCGAGGTGGTTCCAGGAGTACGGCCGGCCGCTACCACACGATTCATGACATCGCGCTCGGAAAAGATGCCAGCCAGCTGGCCGTCGCGCAACACCGGCAAGGCCCCGATATTGTGCTCCATCATGAAGCGCGCCGCCTCCAGGACGGTGCGCCCAGCATCGATGGAATAGACTTTGCGGTCTTGGATGAAATCACGCAGGGTGGTCATGGGCATGGCCTCCTTCTCAAGCGGGCTGGGGGCGAGCGTGCGCGAGTCACGCCCACACCGCCGGTCGGCCGCAATACTGTATCACAGGGACGGGCAGCCTGAAGGCTGTTTGGGGAAACAAAAACCGGCGGCATGAAGCCGCCGGAGAGTCCGCGAAGGAGCGAAAATCAGAACCGGAATTGCGGTCCGAAGGTCACGCGCAGGTTGTTGTGGCCACCGTTGTTGAAATAGATATCGTCGCCGACTTCGGCGCGAAGTCCAATCGGGCCGCCGAAAACTTCGAGTCCGCCACCTGGATAAACGGCGAAAAAGGTACGGCCGGTAGTCAGGCCCACGCTATTGGTAAACCCCGCAGTGGCGTTGTCATTGGTGACACTGAAATTCTCGAATCCCACTTTTCCCGTAATAAAGGCGCGGAAGGGTCCCGAGCCGGTTTGGAACTTAGGCCCGAACAGTCCGTGCAGGGGGCGGAAGTGCGTGGTCACCGCTTCGGTAGCTATGCCCCTAGAGAAAGTCTGCGTGAAGCTCCGCTTGAAGTCGTACGCCATTTCCGCTTCGAGCTGGACGCTGGGATGAAGGTTGAATGCCAACCTGCCGCCCACGCCGACAAAATTCTTGGAGGGGTCCGTATCGCCTAAGCGAAAATAGTCGATAAAT
>Ga0070732_10000788_pt1 | contig 18374 bp, 16 predicted proteins | sample Coa_R1_5_FD_66449 | JGI IMG/M metagenome (GOLD analysis project Ga0070732, IMG submission 66449) | Surface soil microbial communities from Centralia Pennsylvania, which are recovering from an underground coalmine fire - Coalmine... | ecosystem: Environmental > Terrestrial > Soil > Unclassified ... | reverse complement strand
TCGGGCGACCAGCGCGGCCCGGTCTCGTCCCAGTCACCGTAGGTGAGCGGCAGCGGTTCGCCGCCGCCGGCCGGCATCAGCCACAGCTGCAGCCAGTTGCGCCCCAGGTAGGAGCTGTAGACGATGCGCTTGCCGTCGGGTGAATACTCCGGCCGCGCCTGCCAGTTGGTCTCCTCGTAGCGCAGCTCGCGCGGCTCGGCACCGGGCGTCGCGGGCATCTGCCAGAAACCGCCGGTGCCGTGGATGCGCCCGCGGTTGGAGACGTACAGCACCGCCTGGCCATCGCGGCTCCAGGTCGGATTGATCTCATGGTCAAAGGCGCTGTAGTAGTAGCGCGGCAGGGCGCTCTTGTTCTCGCCCGTGAGCCGCACCACTTCGCCGAGGCTGGTACCGTGCACCGCGGCGACGAACACGTGGAAGTGACGATGGTAAGCGGTCGAGACGAACACGATGCGCTGGCCATCGGGCGACCAGCGCGGCTCGAGATTGACCGCGCCGTCGTGCGTCAGCTGCAGCGCGCGCCCGGAGCGCACCTCCAGCAGCCACAGCTCGCTCGCCTGCGCGTCGCCCGAGGTGTAGACGATGCAGCAGCCGTCCGGCGACCAGTCCGGCTGGTAGTCGTAGCCGGGGCCGTCGGTCAACTGCACGGCGCGCGTGGCATCGGTTCGCTGGCGCCACAGCGAGCCGGCCATGGAGTAGACCACCTCGCGCGAGTCCGGCGACCAGGCGACGCTGCTCGGGCCGCTGGTGAGCTGCGGCAGGTACATCTCGCTGTAGTAGTACGCGTGCGGCAGATCGATCGCCGGCGCGGCGGCCAGGCACTCCCCGCCGGGTGCACCGAGCAGCGTTGCGATCAGCAGCAGGCCGAACCGGTGCCTTGCCACGACAAAACTCCAGCTTGTTCCACGGCGCGACAGTATAAGATCGCCGCCGGGCCGCCGCGCGCGAGGTCGCGTGCGGGCCGAGCCAGGAACGGCGAGCGATGAAGAAATCCGTCACTGTCGGGGTCGGCGTGGTGATGCTGACGACCTGCCTCGCTGCGTACGCGCAGCCGCCGCATACCCATCGTCTGGAAGCGACCCCCGCGACCGTGGTGTACGGCTACTACTGGTCCGAGGCACAGCCGGTGCTGCGCATCGCCTCGGGCGACATCATCGACGTGGATACGCTGCTCACCAACACGCCGGAGGGGCTCGCCAAGGCGGGCGTGCCGGACGACGAGATCCAGCCGTCACTCAAGGCGATCGTCAGCGAGGTGACCGGCGAGCGGCGCGGTCCGGGCGGCCACATCCTCACCGGTCCCGTGTACGTCGAGGGAGCCGAACCCGGCGACGTGCTCGAGGTCAAGATCCTGTCGATCCAGCCGGCGCTCGACTACGGCTACAACGGCTGCAAGGGCTTCCTGCCGGAGAACTGCGAGGCCGGCGCGCCGGCCAAGATCATCAGACTCGACCGCCGGCACATGACCGCCGAATTCGCGCCCGGCATCGTGATCCCGCTGCGGCCGTTCTTCGGCAGCATGGGAGTCGCGCCGGCCCCGGAGCTCGGCCGCCTCAGCAGCAACCCGCCCGGGCGTCACGCCGGCAACCTCGACAACCGCGAGCTGATCGCGGGCAGCACGCTCTTCATCCCGGTGTTCGCACGCGGCGCGCTGTTTGAAGTCGGCGACGGACACATGGCGCAGGGTGACGGCGAGGTGGACCAGACCGCCATCGAGACCTCGCTCCGCGGGCGCCTGCAGCTCACCGTGCGCAAGGACATGACGCTCACCTGGCCGCGTGCCGAGACTCCGACCGACTACATCAGCATGGCAACCGACCCGGATCTGACCGCCGCGACGCGCACCGCGGTGCAGGAGATGGTGGACTTTCTGGTGAGCACACGCCATCTGACGCGCCACCAGGCCTATCAGCTGGTCAGTATCGCCGGCAACGTGGCGGTAACGCAGCTGGTGGACAAGCCCAACGTCGGCGTGCACGTACGCCTGCCCAGGAGCATCTTCGTCGGCAGATGAAGGGCCAGCGGCCGGCGCTGCCGCGTCCGCCCCGCAGCAGCTCGATTTGCGACTCGACGCCGCCCACCCCGGCCACGGCGCGCGCGTCCCGGGGCGCCAGGTACAGGTCCTCGATCGACCAGACCTGGCCGGCGAGCAGCACCTTGCCACGGTCGACGGACACGTCGATGTGGCGCGCCAACAGCTGCGGGTCAGCATCGAGGGCCGCCTCGACCCGGGCGGCGAGCGCGCTGTCCGCGGCGCGCTCCACCGCCGTGCGCGGCGGCGCATGCGCGCGGCCGCCCGCCACGCATGCCAGCCGGAACGGCAACAGCGAGCGGGACACTGACAGGTGCGCTCGCATACCCTCAAGGCGTCCGACCCGCCGGGGCCGCCGGCGGTCAGCTTCAGCGACCGGCGTGCGCCTGCTCGGCGCGCTCGCGCAGCCCGGCGAGCGCGGCTGGCAGGTCCTTGCGCAGCGAGCGTGTGACCAGGAAGTGCGGGATCCAGAAGCCCGGATCGAGGTACACCTCGTACTCGACGATGGTCGCTGAGCCGTCCGGGGCCGGCATCAGCAGCCATGCGCCCTCCTCCTCCTTCAAATCGCCGCTGATGCGCCGGAAATCGATGCGGCGCGGCCGGTCGTAGTGCGCGCGGAACACGTAGTCGACCGTCGGCAACATCCACGAATAGCGCACTTCGTGCTCGATGTCCGCCCAGCTGCCGTCGGCGGCACCGTCGACGCGACGGCAGCGCCTCAGGCCGGGCACGAAGATCTGGACCTGCTGACAGTCGGTCATGATTTTCCAGATCGTCTCGGCCGGGGCACTGATGCGCACGGCGGCGCGCACCGCGCCACGCGGGCGTTCGGGGTCGGCGCCGCTCACCGCCTGCACCACGACTTCGCCGGCGGCGAGTCGCCGCTGGACGCCGGGATCGCTCACCCACGCCCCCGGTGCGGCGGGCACGACCGGCGGCAGCACGGCCAGTGCCATAACCAGCGCGGCGGAACACAGGGCGGGAGGGGAAATTGCGGCTACCTCGGATCGCACGCCGCGGTGCGTCGCAGCGACGCGCACGCGCCGCCGGTCGTGAGTACGTCGCGGCGCGCTGCGGGTTCACGACCCGAGCGTGCGCCGCGGCCTAGAGGTCGAAGGCGCGCCAGATGCGCAGCACGGCGCGCTGCGAGATGCCGAGGGCGCTCGCGAGGCGGCGGCTGCTCCAGCGTTCCGCGTCCGGCGGGTGCTCGTGCAGGGTTTTGGCCAGCACCGCTTCCACCAGCTCGTCGCTGATCGAGCGCGGCGCGCCCGGGCGCGGCTCATCGAGCAGCCCCTGCATGCGCTGCGCGACGAAGCGCGCCCGCCACTTGCCCACCGTCTGGGTCGTCACGCGCAGCTGCGCCGCCACCGCGCGATTGGAGCGGCCGGCGTCACAGCGCAGCACGATGCGCGCCCGCAGCGCGAGCGCGCGCGCCTGGCGGTTGCGCGTCCATTGCGCGAGTTGAGCGCGCTCCGCGTCGGAGAGCGCAAGCGGGGCCATGCGTGAGTGACGTGACATAAAGCCGGGGTCGTGGAGGCGTGCAAGCTTTGTCGTAGCGACTGATGTTCCCGTTCCCGAACCTGCCATCCACGCCGCCAAAGCGCAAACGGTTCAATGAACTTGTGACTCGCCGCGCTCGCGCTCGGGTGTGCGAAAGGTGCTTCTTTGCAGTGTTTTGCGGCGATTCCGCACCACTCTGGACTGCGTCTCGAAGGCGCGACACTTCGACAGCGGCGCGCCAGCGGGCGTACACCACCGCTCGCGCAGTCGCTTGCTTGTTTGTTAGGGCCGCAAATCGCGGAGGGGGGAGCCGATGCACTCGCGCGTTCCGTTCGTTCAGCATTCGTCAGCCGCGCTCACGCTTGTCGTGGGCCTCGTCGGCGTCATGACGGCAGTCGCTCAGGTACCGGCCGCCGCCTCGTTCGGCGGCGTGAGGGACCCCGGCGTGCGCCAGGCCGCGACCGACGGCCAGCCGCCGCCGCCGCTCGCGGGCATGACCTCCGATGAGATGACCTTCTACGAGGACGGACTCGCCCGCTTCCAGACGGTCGAGGTCGTAACGGGTGCAGTGCCCGGCCAGGGCAACGGCCTCGGCCCGCGGTTCAATTCCGATTCCTGCTCGTCCTGTCACGGCCAGCCCTTCGTGGGCGGCTCGAGTCCGGCCATCAACCCGCTGCCCGCCATCGCCGTCGCGCAGGGCGCCGACAATCAGGTGCCGTGGTTCATCACCCGCAACGGCCCGATCCGCGAGGTGCGCTTCGTGAGTTCCAACGGTGTACCGGACGGCGGCGTGCACGATCTGTGGGTCATCAGCGGCCGCAGCGATGCCGGCAGCTGCAAGATCGCGCAGCCGAACTTCCTGCCGGCCGGCGATCCGGTCAGTGGCCTCGGCGGCAACCGCAACATCGTGTTCCGCATCCCGACGCCGATCATGGGAGCGGGCCTCATCGAGTCGATCTCGGACTCGACGATCCTCGCCGGGGTCAACGCCAACACGACGAACAAGCGACAGATGGGCGTGGGGGGGCATGCCAACGCGATCCAGGGCGGCAACGTCAACCGCAGTGGCAACGACGGTACCGTGACGCGCTTCGGCTGGAAGGCGCAGAACAAGTCGCTGCTGATATTCGCGGGCGAGGCCTACAACGTCGAGATGGGGATCTCCAACCAGGTCTTCCCCCAGGAGCGCGACGAGACTGCGGGTTGCGATACCTGGTATTCGCCGAATGACACGCTCAACTTCCCGAATCCGGCCTCACCGCCGGCCGCCACGCCGGTGCTGTCGGACGTCGAGGCGTTCGCCAATTTCATGCGCCTGATGGCCCCGCCGGCGCCGGCACCCGCGACGGCATCCAGCCAGCGCGGCAACGCGCTGTTCGCCAGCGTCGGCTGCGCCCTGTGCCACACCCCGTCGATGATGACGGGTGCGACCATGGCGAGCGGCTCGTACCACCAGCCGAGCGCGGCCCTGTCGCATCAGCAGGCCAACCTGTTCTCCGACCTGCTGGTGCACCATATGGGGACGCGGCTCGCTGACGGCATCACTCAGGGTGCGGCGGGACCGGACGAGTTCCGGACCGCGCCGTTGTGGGGCGTCGGCCAGCGGGTGTACTTCCTGCATGACGGCCGCACCAGCAACCTGATCACGGCCGTCGAGGACCACGCCAGCCCGGGGAGCGAAGCCAATCAGGTGGTGCAGCGCTTCAATTCGCTCAACGCCCAGGCGCAACAGGACCTGATCAACTTCCTGCGATCGCTGTGAGGGGGAGCAGTTCGGCGGTCTCCGGCTGGTGGCTCGCGCGCAGCCGGAGACTGCCGGGCACCGCGCGGCGCGGTACCATCGCCCCGGCAGTCACAGGGGACACCGGCAGATGGCGCTCACTCCGTTCCATGTCGCGGTTCAGGTCCGGGATATCGACGAGGCACGCCGCTTCTACGGCGGCGTGCTCGGCTGCCAGGAAGGACGCAGCGCCCGCGACTGGGTCGACTTCGATCTGTACGGCCACCAGTTCGTGTGCCACCTCAATCCGCAGCTCGGCCGCGAGGGGCGTCTCAGCTCGCACTTCAACCCCGTCGACGGCCACGGCGTCCCGGTGCCGCACTGCGGGGTGGTGCTCGAGCCGGCGGCCTGGGAGGAACTGGCGGCGCGTCTCAAGCGCCATCCGGTCGAATGGGTGGTGGAGCCCTACACGCGCTTCGAGGGCAGCCCGGGCGAGCAGTCGACGCTCTTCATCCTCGACCCGAGCGGCAACGCCCTGGAGTTCAAGTCCTTCCGTGACCTCGCGCAGCTGTTCGCGAGGTGACGCTCAGTGCGCGGCCGATGCCGTCGCCCCGGAATTCACCGGCGCGGCGCGCCCGGCCGCGATGGCGAAGGTGCTGATACACGCGTAGGCCAGCAGCGGCACGACGTAGGCGGCGCGCAGTCCGGCGACGTCCGCAATCATGCCCACCAGCCGCGGCAGGAAGGCACCGCCCACGATCGCCATGCACAGCAGCCCCGACGTCGCGGCATGCGAGGCGCTGGAGCGTTCGAGCGTCAGGGTGAAGATCACCGGGAACATCACCGAGTTCATGAGCCCGACCGACAGCGCCGCGACGCCCGACAGCTCGCCGTGGCTCAGCCTGACGACGAGGCACAGGGCTGCGGCGCAGGCAGCGGCCAGACTCAGCAGCGTCGCGGCGCGCAGGCGCGTGAGCAGCACGCTGCCGGCAAACCGTCCGAGCATGGCGCCGAGCCAGTACAGGCTCACGAGCTTGCCGGCACGCGTCAGCGACACGCCGAACACATCCGGCTCGTGCAGGAAATTGGTGAGGGTGCTGCCGATCGAGACCTCGGCGCCGACGTACAGGAAGATCGCCGCCGCCCCGAGCAGCGCCCAGCGCGAGCGCAGGGCGAGCGCCACCGAGGTGTCCTCGCCGCTGGCCAGCTGCGGCGCGGCGCCCGCCAGCCGGGCACGCACCGCCCAGATGAACACCGCCAGCAACGCGATTAGCGCCGCCATCGCGAGGAACGCCAGGTCGATGTGGCGCAGCGACTCGGCGCGCTGCGCGGCGCTGGCCACGCCCTCGACCGCAAATATGCCGCCCGTGAGCACCACCGAAGACATGAGATAAGGTGCGAGCGCGGTGCCGAGGGAGTTGAACGCCTGGGACAGTGTCAGGCGGAAGTGCGCGCGCTCGGGCGCACCGAGCGCGGCGGCCAGGGGGTTGGCCGCCACCTGCAGCACGGTGATGCCGCCGGCGAGTATGAACAGCGCGACCAGCACCAGCGCGAACGTCTCGAAATGGGTTGCGACCGGGATCACCAGGCAGCCGACGATCATGACCCCGAGCGCCACGACGATGGAGCGCTCGTAACCGAGGCGGCGCACCAGCGCGGCCCCCGGCAGCGATACCACCCCGTAGGCGAGGAAGAAGGCGAACTGCGTCAGCATCACCTCGGCGTAGGACAGCGAGAAGATGGCCCTCAGCGAGGCGATCAGCGGATCGATGGTGACGGTGATGAACCCCCACGCGAAGAACAGCGTGGTGATGGAGGCGAACGCAAAGCGCTGACTGTCGCGGTTCATGCCTGCTCCTGCGGGGGTGCGGCGGCTGCGAGCGCATCGGCCGCCAGCGCCAGCGCCCCCAGGGGACCTGCGCGGGTACCGAGTCCGGGCGGCGCAATGTAGGCCTCGAGGCCGCCCGGCACCTGCTCGATCGCCATGTAGCCGTTGAGACTGAGCCGCAGCCGCGCGCGGATCCGCGCGAGCAGGTGCGGCTGCGCGCTCATCACGCCGCCGCCGAACAGGATCCGCTGCGGCGCCGTCGCCACCACCAGGGTGTGGGCCAGCTGTGCCAGGGCGTGGGCGACCTGCTCCCACACCGGGTGATCGGCGCCCAGGCTCGCGGGCGGCGCACCCACGCGCGCCTCGATCGCCGGACCGGCCGCCAGCCCCTCGACGCAGTCGCCGTGAAAGCGGCAGTTCCCGGGCCAGGCATCCCCGCTCAGGCGCTGCACGCGCACGTGCCCGAGTTCGGGATGATGCCAGCCGTGCACCGGCCGCGCGGCGACGACCAGCCCGACGCCGACGCCGGTGCCGACGGTAACGTACGCGAAGTCGGTCAACCCGCGCGCCGCGCCCCAGCGCGCCTCGGCCAGCGCCGCGCCGATCACGTCGGTGCTGACACCGAGCCGCGCCCCGTAGCGCGTCGCGAAGAAGCCCGCCAGATCGCAGCCGCTCCACCCGGGCTTGGTGGTCACACCGATACGCCCGTAGTCCGCAGCATCACGCCGCAGCTCCAGCGGCCCGAACGAAGCGATGCCGAGCGCGGCGCACGGGCCGTGCATGGCGGCGAAGTCGCGCAACTGGTCGGCGATCCGCTGCAGCGTGACGAGCGGCTCACTGCCGGTCGGCAGCGCCGCCTGCGCGAGTACGCTGCCGTCGCGGGTGCCGGCGAGGCACACGCACTTGGTGCCTCCCAGCTCGACCCCGCACAGCAGCGGCTCGCCGCCCATCTACTGCCTGGCGCCGTTGAGCAGCGCGGTGCCGCGCTCGATGCCGTCGCAGTACTTGCCGAGCACCTGCGCGGTGATGGCGGCGTACTCGTCGGCCTCGGACCAGTGGTCGGCCTCCATGGCTTCGCGCACCCCCGGCATGGTCTTCACGCCGTAGCCGGTGAGCACGCCGGGCGCATAGATGAAGTGCTTGAACCACTCGCGCCGCGGCAGGCCGCGCGCGTCGGTGAGCCGCTGCTCCATGCCCTGCAGCTGCGCGTTGAGCGCCTCGCGCTGGCGCGCATCGAGCTTGAGCTCGCCGCTATTGAGGCGCGCGTAGGCGGCATCGTAGGCCTGCGCACTGGCCTTGAGGCGCGTCACCACCGCATCGAGCGGCGTGAGATTGACCTGCGGCACCGGTGCCTCGCGCTCGGGCGGCCGCACCACCCGCGTCGGGTCGGCATTGAGCTCGAAGGCTCGCCGCTCGAGCAGTTTGTCGAGCTCGGCCGTGCTGCTGCGCTTGTCGTCGGCGAGCTTGCGCAGCTGGGCGACGTAGTCGCCCATGGTGGCGGCGAAGTCGGTGAACTGCAGCGGCAGCACGGTGGCATCGGCCATGCGCAGCACGACGTGACCCACCGTCTTGGCCTCCGCCACGCCATAGGCGAAGTCGGGGTCGCCGAAGCGTACGTAGTGCTCGAAGGTGTCGTAGTTCGAGTGATAGACGCCGTCCTGGTCCTCCTCGCCACCGTACTCGATGCTCAGCGTGGTCAGCCCCAGGTGCTGCAGAAAGGCCGAGTAGTCGGAGCCTGAGCCGAGCGCTCCGATCGGCAGGTCTCCGCCCTGCGCCGCCAGGCGTGCATCGCGGGCCTTCTCCTCGGCCAGGTCGAGTGGATCACTCGGATTCTTTTCGTAGCCCTCCACCAGCATGCGCGCCCGCAGCCGTGCCAGCGTGCTGACACCGGTCTCGGGGTCGTTGACCGTGCCCGCCACGTCGTTGAGCAGACGCTGCAGCGAATGGCTGCCCTCGGGGGCGAGGAAGCCGCGGGAATTGGTGTCGGAGTTAAGGTACAGGACCGCCTTCTTCTGCAGCTCGGCGGCGTGCTGCTCGGCCCACTCGGTCGAGCCGAGCAGCGCCGGTTCCTCGCCATCCCAGCTGGCGTACACCAGGGTGCGGCGCGGCTTCCAGCCGCTCTTCAGCAGTGCGCCGATGGCCTTGGCCTCGGCGAGCATGGCCACGTGCCCGGACAGCGGGTCCCAGGCCCCGAACACCCAGCCGTCGCGGTGATTGCCGCGCACCACCCACTGCTCGGGGGATTCGCTGCCGCGCACCTTGGCGATCACGTCGTACAGCGGTTTCAGTCCCCAGTCGGAGCTGATCACCATGTGCACCTGAGCCGGCCCGGGCCCGAGGTGGTAGGTGATCGGCAGCGAGCCGCGCCAGGTGCTGGGGGCCACCGGGCCGGCGAGCGCCGCGAGCAGCGGCTGCGCGTCCCCGTATGAAATCGGCATCACCGGGATCTTCAGCACCGACCTGGCCTCGGACAACGGCAGACGCTTGGCATTCTTGGTGGCGCCCACGCCCGGTGTCAGCGGGTCGCCCGGGTAGAGCGTCATGTCCAGCACCGAGCCGCGCTGCACGCCCGCGGGCGGGCGCCAGCCGCCCTTGGGATAGACGTCGCCGCGCGCGTAGCCGTCGTCGTGCGGGTCGGAATAAATGATGCAGCCGATCGCGCCGTGCTCGTAGGCGAGCTTGGGCTTCAGCCCGCGCCAGCCCTGGCCGTAGCGGGCGATGACGATCTTGCCGCGCACGTCGACGCCGCGACGCGCCAGCCCCTTGTAGTCCTCCGGCATGCCGTAGTTGACGTACACCAGCTCGCCGGTCACGTCGCCGTCGGCCCCGAACTCGTTATAGGGCGCCACGCCGTCGGTGAGCGACGTGGTCGGGTCCCCGGCGATCGGCGGCTCGGTGAGGCTGGCCGTGAACTTGGTGGGCGCGACCAGCTCGAGGGTGTGGTGCTTCAGGGTCGGATAGAGGACGTCGAACTCCTCGATCTGCGCATCCCAGCCCCACTGGCGGAACAGGTCGCGCACGAACTCCGCGTTGGCCTTGTCATGCGGTGAGCCGACGTGGTTGGCATCGGAGGCGAGGTTCCTGAGCCAGGCGCGCAGGTCGGCCGGATCGAGCTTGGCATCGAAGCTCTGCTCCAGGGCCTGTTGGCGCGCGGAGCCGTCGGCGTCGAAGCCGAACAGCACCGGCGTGCCGCCCGGCACCGCGCCGGCCGCGGTGCTCAGCGCCGCGAGTGTCGCCACCAGCAAACAGCACGCGCCGCGCGCGCGCACCCCGACCCCGGCCCGGTCCTCGGGCCGCCGCGTATCGTGCATGTCGAACCTCCAGAAAATCTTGAGTTAGGGCGCCCGTGCGCGCCGCCGCACATTGTAGAGCGTGCGCGCATTTAACAGTGAAAAGCATGGAATGTGCGGACGGTCGCAGGCGTCCGCGCGTGCCGCACGAGGTGTGACTCAACCGCTAAAAACGCCCGAAAGAAGCGTGACATAAGCACGCCGCGAACCAACAGGTGCTGGCTACGATGCCCGCAAGCGTTGACTCAGAATCCCTAACTAAGCTCAGGAAGCGTTAATCATGCGGACTCTCAGCGTTGTAAAGGCGGTCCTCGCGGCCGCGGCGGTTGCGGCTGCCCCTCTCGTGTGTCATGCGGAATCCAGCGTGCAGACCGGTGCTGCCACGGCCACGACCGGGGCGACGGCGCACGTCGATTTCCAGATCACCATCCCGAAGTTCCTGTACCTGCGCGTCGGCAACGGTTCCGCGTACACGACCGGCACCTATGCCGCGAACCCGACGGTAGACCAGATCACCTGGGCGCCGACGGCGGCTCAGGTGGGCACCGGCACCGCGATCGCGGGCACCGGCGGTGACCTCACGGGCGGGGTCGAGACTGCGGCCATCGTCAGCAACAGCGGCAACGTGACGCTGAACGCCACCACGTCCGGGCAGCTGTCCGACGGCGCCGGCGACAACATCAGCTTCGCGCAGATCACCACCACCGCCTCCAGCAATACGACCGGCACCGTGCTGCCGGCGCCGGTGCTGGTGGACGGGGCGACCAGCGCCAACGTCGTGATCAACGCGCCGGCCACCAAGGTCATCAAGCAGGATGCCAAGTGGGCGTTCGCGTATGCGAACACCGTCACGCCGCCCGCCGGCGTGTACGGTGGCGTCAACACGAACAACAGCCGTGTGACCTACACGGCGACGATGCCGTAAGGCTCGTCACCCCGACCCTCGCTGCGGCATGGCCCCGGCGGCGCCTCACTGGCGCCGCCGGGGAATGCTCAACCGGGCCATGTTCGTCGTCCGTATCTGGCGCGCGCTGCTCATCGCGCTCCTGACCGCGCTTCCCGGCGCGAGCGGGGCATTCACGGTGTCGATCGCCGCCGGTACCCCGACCACCATCTACCTGCAGGTGGGCGTCGGCACGTTCAGCGGCGGCAACTACAACGCGGGCGGCACGCCCGGCAACAACACTACGATCAACAACGAGACGGTCGCGGTGGCCGCCGGGGCGGTCGGCAACGGCGTCGCGCAGGCCATGACCACCGACAGCACCGCGGCGAACAGCTTCTACGACGGCTTCCTGTTCTGCACCGCCACGACGCAGCTGTACATCGGCGGCTTCTATCGCACCAGCAACGGTGGCGGTAACACCACCGCAACCGTGACTGCGACGGTGCCCGCGGCGCTCAGCGACGGCGCCGGCCATACCATCCCGTTCTCGCAGATCCGCTGGACCAGCAGCGGCAACGCCGACGGCGGCGCCGAGCCCTTTCCCGCCGCCAGCTTCAGCGCCGGCGGGGTGCAGACCGTCGGCACCATCGCCAAGAACAACTGGGCGGAGAGCTGCTGGACCTTCTCCTATCTCAACACCACTCTGCCGGTGGCGGGGACCTACACCGGCCGCGTGACCTACACGCTGACCGCGCCGTGAGCCGCGCGACCCGCAAGCTGTCGATTCTGGCGCTGTGGCTCGGGGCGGCACTGGCGGCGCCGTGTCTCGCGGCCAAGACCACCGTGATCGACGACGGCGGCACGCTGCCGTACGACGCGCCGCTGGTGCTGCGCTGGCAGCAGCTGTCGCCGCGCCGGCCGGTCAACAACACCATGACCGGCACGACCAGCATCCGCGTGCGCCTCAATGTCGGCGCGTGGCTGCATCGCACCGGACGCATCTACCTGATGCTGCCCGCGCAGCAGCCCGCCTCGCTGAGCGCTTCCTGGACCACGCAGGGACGGCTGGAGCCGGGGCGGATCGCCGCCGGCAGCCGCACGCTCGTCTACGCGGGTCCGATCACGACGCCTTTCATCGAGGACGTGCTGCAGCTGACGCTGAATGTCGATGCCCGCCAGCTGCGCCAGCTCTATCACGTCAACTTCCAGTTCCAGATGGACGAGTAAATGAGCGCACGACTTACCCTCACCCTCGGTTTGCTGCTGCTCGCCTGCAGCGTGCCGGCGCGCGCCGGCGGCGGCTTTGCCGCGTTGGTGTCGCCGCCGCGCTTCGAGCTGCAGGCCAAGCCGCACAACACCGTGCACGAGGTCATACAGATCAGCAACCGCGCGGTAACCCCCTCCACGCTGCGCATCCACACCGCCGACTTCAGCCTCACGCCCGACTACGGCGTGGTGTTTCAGGACGAGCTGGCCCCGGGCAGCTGCCGGCCCTGGGTGGCACTGGAGCGGCCCGAGGTCGCCCTGCCGGGCGGCGCCACCATCCGCTACCGCTTCGAAGTGCAGGTCCCGGACGATGTCGCGCCCGGCGAGTGCCGCTTCGGCATCATGATCGAAGGCGCCGAGCCAGCGGTGGCGGAGAACGGCGGCTTGCGCGTGCCGATCGCCGGGCGCATCGGCGTCCTCGTTTACCTGGTGATCGGCAGTGGTGCGCCGCAGCTGGAGGTGTTCGGACCCAACGTCGTGGGGCTCAACGGCCAGCAGGTACCCGCACTGCGGGTGCACAACGCCGGCACCGCCCACGGGCGCATGAGCGGCTTTCTCACCGGCACCGACGCGCGCGGCGTGAAGTACGACTTCACCCCGTCGGACTTCCCGATCCTGCCCGGCGACGTGCGCGAGGTGTTCCTCACCCCCTCGACCTCGAGCGATGACCACCCGAAGCTCGCCTACCCGGTCACGGTACGCGGGACCCTCGAATGGGGTGACCAGAAGACCGAAGTCGACGAGCACTTCCAATGACAGCGCGCGTGCGGCGCGCCGCGCTGCTGGCGCGCTGCCTGCTCGCTCTGGGGTGGCTCGCAGCCGCGGTCGCACGCGCGCAGACGCCGCCACCCGCCCCGTCCGCCGATGCGCCCTACCAGGACCGCTACATCGCCGGCGGATCGCTCACCCCGGATATCTCCAGCGGCGACTACACGACCAGCGACCCGTCCGGCCTGGCACGCTCGATCCGCATAGACGCCGTGGCGAGCATGCTCCGCCAGGAGGGCCCGGGTGCGGCGCCGGCCGTGAACGAGAACGGCGTCGTGGCGGACGCGCAGTGGGACACGGCGTCCTTCGGCGCCTGGTCGGCCGACCTGGGCGCCCGCACCGGCGGCACGCAGCGCTCGGCCGCGGGCAACGCCTACGGCGATGCCTCGTTCGCGCTGCATCAGCGCGGCATGCCCTTCGACGACGGCTGGCAGCTGGACAACGCGCTCGGCGACATCAACACCCCGCTCATCGACCTGGCGCGCCAGCAGCCGCGCTTCCTGCTCACGTCGGCGCCGATGCAGGGCTTTGATACCGAATGGCGCGGACCGGCCGGACTGCAGCTGCTGGCCGGCGGCGGCGAGCCGGGGATCTACGAGGGCATCAAGGTGCCGACCTTCCAGACGCTCGGCGGCACCACCGGGACGCTCGGTGCCCAGTGGTCGCCCGCGCCGCAGTGGTCGGTGGGTGCGGAACTGGCCGCGGCCCGCGACGTGACCCTCTACTACGAGTCGCTCGATAACACCGCCACCACGGCGACCCTGCCGCATTTCAGCTCGAACACGGGCTTCCTCAGCGCCGGCTGGCAGGAGGGCAGCACCCGCGCCCAGCTCAACGTGATCGACGGCAGCGTTGACGGCCTCGGCAATGCCTTCGGCACCTGGCTCGACGCCGCGCAGACGCGCGGCGCCTTCACCAACGCCTTCGGGCTGTTCCACATCGACCCCAATCTCGCCTGGGGCAACCAGGTCATCACCAACGACGTCCAGGGTGGCTACTACCGTCTCGGGTACCAGACGCGGCGCTGGGTGGCGGACATCGGCGTCGACGAGGTGCGCTCGGTATCCGGCGACGGCGTGAGCACGACGTTCGTGAACGCCGACGCCCGTTACCAGCTGTCGCGTGATGTCGGTGTCGGCGGGGTGGCCAACCTGCGTCACTCCGACAGCGATAACGCCTGGTCGCTGGAGGGCTACGTCGATGACGTCAACGGCCTGGGCACCGGTCGCCTGCAGCTCGACTACGCCACCGATGCGCAGACCAGCGATGCCAGCGTGACGCTGCAGCAGAGCTGGAACATGCATGCCGGGACGCGCCTCAGCACCTCGTTGTCCGTCGACCGCAGCAACGGCTCGGCCGTCACGCCGGCACTGCAGTCGACGCTCGGTCAGCAGAGCACGCTGGTGCGTCTGGCCCTGTACGGCGGCGGCGACCTGAGCGCGCGGCTGTCGCTCGACGGCAGCGTGCAATGGGCCGACGCCATCGCCGGGCACGCGGCGCCGGCGACCATGGCCGACGTGTCGCTCATCTGGCAGCTCGCGCCCGGCTGGTCGCTGTTCGGCACCTATTACGAGAACCGCATCGGCTCGTGGACCCCGCTCGTGGTCACGTCGCCCCTGGCGCCGGCCACGCCGACCGTGGTGCCGGCAATGGGCCAGCGCGGCGTATTCCTGACAATCCGCTATCAGGCGGCACGCGGCGCGCATTTCGCGCCGCTCGGCGGGTCACCCGGCGCCGGCGCCGGGCGGCTGACGGGCGTCATCTACCTCGACGCCAATGAGAACGGCCGCTTCGACGCCGGCGAGACTGGCGCCGCCAACGTCACCGTGATCCTCGACGGCCGCTTCTCGACGCGCACCGACGCCAACGGGCGCTTCGACTTCCCGGCGGTGGCCGCCGGCCACCACGTGCTGCGGGTGCAGGGAGACAACCTGCCGCTGCCGTGGACGCTGGCCGACGAGGGACGCACCGAGGTCGAGGTGGGTACGCGCGACCGCGTCGACGTCAACATCGGGGCGGTGCGCCTGAAGTAGCCGCGTCTGCGCCCGCTCAGTCGACCACGGTCGATTGGATGTGAATCCCGGCCTTGAGCACGGCGGTCACCGGGGTCGCGTCGGCGACCTCGAGCAGCCGCGCGCGCTGCTCGCCGTTCAGCGGCCGGGCGAACGCCAGCCGACGCTCGATGTGCTCGCGGCCGGCGGCGTCCCGTGACCAGCGCACCCCGACGGTGATCTTGCCCAGCGACCACTCGTGCTGCGCGGCGTGGCGGCGCAGTGCCACGGCCGTGTCCGCCCCCAGGCTGGCGAGCAGCAGCTCGCGCGCGGCGAAGCCGGCGTCGCTGCCGCCGCCGGCCACCGGCTCATCGGCGGTCAGGTGATGATGCCCGGAGACGATCTGCTGTACGTGCTGGTGCTCATTGATCACGGTCACGTAGGCCATGTGCTGCCACTCCCCCGTTCGTGCCCGTGGGCCGCGCCGCCGGGCGCGCGGCACGCGCGCGCCGGGCGAGCATGCTGCGCGCAATGCTGCCGACGCTCAAGCCGCTGGCATCGCCCAGGCGATACGGCGTGCCGTCGAGGATAGTCTGCGCGGCGCGCAGGCCGCTGCGCACGGCCGGGCCGATGCCCTCGCCCAGGTCGCGGGTGGCAAGCCCGGCGGCATCGCCGGTGATGAAAGCGTCGTCGCGCCGCACGACCTCGACGCGGCCGCGCAGGTAGTAGCTGTAGCCGCTCGGCTCGTAGCGCGCACCGGGGGCCAGGGTGTCGTTGAGCTTGGTGGCGAGGTGCGCCCAATGCGCGCGGATATCCTGGCCGCGGCGCTTCATGCGCTCGGCCAGCGCGCCCACCCCGACGTTGAGCCAGCCGTGCTCCTTGGGCACGTACCACGAATAGCCCGGCAGGCCGTTCTCGAAGAACCACAGGTGGCAGTCCGCGTCACGCCAGTCGTATTCGATCTCGTGCTCCAGCGTCACGATCTGCCGCTCGCTGGCGCGCGGATTCAGATCGCGGAACAGTTCGCGATATACCGGGCAGCGCGTGCCACCGGCGCCGATCAGGTAGCGGCAGTGGTACTCATCGTCGATCAGGTAGCCCCCACCGGCGGCGGGGTTGATGTGGCGCACGTTGTGCTGCTCGACCGGGGCACCGGAGCGCTGCAGCAGCCAGGCATCGAACTCGAAGCGGCGGATCGAGTGCTGCACGCAGCGTACCGGTACGCGCACCCGGCCGAACTGCATGCGCAGGCGCGGAAACGTCAGCAACCGGTGCGGATAGGTCGCCAGGTCGATCTGCAGCTCCTGCACCACCTCGGGCGTCACCCAGCCGGCGCACAGCTTGACGCGCGGGAAGCGCTCGCGATCGAGCACCAGCACGTCCACACCGGCGGCCTTGAGCTTCCAGGCGGCGCTCGATCCCGCAGGACCGCCACCGACGATGAGTACGTCACAGCTGCGCATGCAGCTGCCTCAGCGCGGGTACAGGTGCGCGCGCGTCCAGGCGACGTCGTTGTTCTCGCCGGGTGCGAACACCACCTGGAACAGCTGCAGCGTCCCGGTGGTGAAGCCGGCGACCGAACCGGCGAGGTACAGCCGCCACATGCGCACGAACTTGTCGTCGAACATCTCGCGCACGCGGTCGGCCGCTCCCTCGTAGAGCGCGAGCCAGTGGCGCAGGGTCTGCGCGTAGTGCAGGCGCAGGTTCTCGACGTCGAGAATCGACAGGTTCCACGGCTCGAAGATATGCGTCATCTCGCCGAGCGCCGGCGGATAGGCGCCCGGGAAGATGCGCCTTTCGATCCACGGCTGCAGGCGCGCTGGGTAGTTGCGGCCGATGGAATGGATCAGGCCACGACCGTGGCTGGCGAGGCAGCGCCGCACCACCCCGCCGAGGGTGGGGTAGTTCCTGAGGCCGACGTGTTCGAGCATGCCCACCGACACGAACGCGTCGTAGTTCCCTTCGATGTTGCGGTAGTCGTCCTCGACGTACTCGACGCGCCCGGCGAGGCCCTCGCGCATCGCGCGGGCGCGTGCGTAGACGATCTGCTCGTGCGAGATGTTGTAGGCGCGCACGCGCACGCCATAGTGGCGCGCCATGTGCAGCGCCAGCGCACCCCAGCCGCAGCCGGCTTCGACGACGCTCTCGCCGGCGCGCAGGCGCAGCTTGCGGCACACGTGGTCCATTTTCGCGACCTGCGCCTCGTCGAGCGTCGCCTCGGGGGTCGGGTAGTAGGCGCAGGTGTACGCCATCGTGCTGCCGAGCCACTGCGCGTAGAACTCGTTGCCGATGTCGTAGTGGTGATGGATGTTGTCGCGCGAGCCGGCCAGCGTGTTGAGGTGCGGGCGGCGCAGCGCGGTGAGTGCGCGCTGCCACAGCGGCGGCCGGCGGCCGGGGGCGCTGCCGGCCCGGTAGACCGCCTCCAGCAGCTCGACCAGATTGCCCTCGATCAACACGTCGCCGTCGCTGTAGGCATCGCCGAAGTGCAGCGCGGGATCGGCGAGCACCCAGCCCAGAACGGCACGGCTGGCAAAGGTCACGCGTGCCACCGCCTCGGCCGGGCCCGCCTGGGCACTGCCGCGGATCGCAAACTGCACCGGCGGCCGGCCGAGCACCGCGCCGAGCTTGGACAACAGCCAATGGTCGAGCGAGCCGGCCCGCGCATCCCGCGCCGGCGCGGCGGTCGCCCCCTCCGGCGCTGCAGCATCAGCCGACGCCGCCGACCCCTCGGTCGCGGGGTCGGTTCTCAGCCGGTCCTCTAGGGAGGCGTTCACGTCAGATCGTCCTACCGGTTCAGGAAGGGTTAATTTAACACGCTGCCGCGGCGGCGGTTGCCAGCGCCTTCTGACCTGGCGGCCGCGCTGCCGGTGTAGCGCGACTGGCTCACTTCGGCGCCGGGGGTGGCTGGCGCAAGCGCGCGGACCAGAAGCGTTTTTCACGCTCGAAGCCCTGGCGCGCCTCCCGGGGGCTCAGCGTGCGCTCCTGATCGACGTTGTGGTAGGCCAGCGCCTTACGCAGGGTGCCGTCCGTGCCCACCAGGTACGCGACCGTGTCGTTGGTGCGCCCGTCGACGTTAAAAATGACGATATCGTT
>Ga0070732_10000787_pt1 | contig 18377 bp, 14 predicted proteins | sample Coa_R1_5_FD_66449 | JGI IMG/M metagenome (GOLD analysis project Ga0070732, IMG submission 66449) | Surface soil microbial communities from Centralia Pennsylvania, which are recovering from an underground coalmine fire - Coalmine... | ecosystem: Environmental > Terrestrial > Soil > Unclassified ... | reverse complement strand
GCTCAACATGGCTTCGGCAAGCTTTCCCCGGCTTGGATTCAGGCGCATGGGCATGCTCAAGTTTTTGGATGGATTGGAAGTTTTATTCTCGGGCTGGGTTTCTACTCCCTGCCGCACATCAAAATCTCCGCCGCAGGGCCTCGATTTCTATCAGGGTGGGTTTGCTGGGGAATGTGGACCAGTGGAGTGCTGATCCGCTGGTTCGCCAATTCATACTTATGGCATTGGCGTGTGCTGTTGCCGGCCTCTGCACTTCTGGAGTTGGCAGCATTTCTAATTTTCTTTCGGGCAGTATCCAGTCATAAACGCCTGCCATCGGCAAAGAAGAAACCCATGGAGATGTGGATGGTCACGGTCATCCTTGCCACCTGCGCGTTCCTGGCGGCCCTGGTCGTAAATCTTGTTGTCAGTATTTTGGTGGCGCAAAGCGGCGACGATCCCGCCTTCCCTCACCGGCTCGATCAGCGCTACCTGGTTCTGCTCGGCTGGGGAGTACTGGCGCCCATGGTTTGGGGATTCACGGCTCGTTGGGTACCAACGTTTCTCGGCCTCGAACAATCGGACGAGCGACTGCTGCTGGCGGGAATCGTGCTTGATTATGCAGGTGTGGTGACCTCTGGTTTCGGGTTCCTTCCTGCTGCATGCGTACTATTGCTCGCTGGCGGTCTAGTGATGGTGCTGGCCCTCCGAGTCAGTGAGCCTGCTGTCCGCCCGCCCAAGGTGATCGGGGTGCACCCCACCTTTCCCGTTTTTGTGCGGATTGCTTATGCATGGATGATTGTTGCTGCATGTCTTGGAGTTTGGGCCTCCAAAGCAGACAGGGCCGGCGGCATCTGGGGCTCCTCCCGGCACGCACTTACCGTAGGCTTCATTTCCACGATGGTCTTCGCAATTGGGCCACGGGTGTTGCCCTTCTTCGCAGGGTTCGTGCGAATCTTCAGCGTCCGTTTGATGTTTGCCGCGCTGGCACTGCTGAACCTGGGATGCCTTCTCCGAGTCTCATCCGAAGTGATCGCTTATGAAGGCTATGGTCGCTGGGCTTGGAGCGTACTGCCAATTTCGGCGGTGACCGAACTGACTGCGGTTTCGCTCTTTGCGCTCAACCTGCTGCTAACGTTTCTTCATAGTCCAAAGTCTGAAAACCTGGCTGCCACGATAGCGACATAGAGACGATTCACGGTTCTCTCATTTTACGGTCAAAGCGAAGCCGAAGACAGCAAAACATAGGGCAAAGGTCCCAGTCGCCAACATCAATTGGATTGGATTTGAGCGCGAACTCTCAGCCGAATTCATAGAGTAATATCGTCGCGCTGAAAAGAGCCTTAAAGCTGTGATGACCATCACATCGTGACGTCAGGCCGCTCCACGCCAGGCCAGAAGCGGCGCTGCTTATCTTTTTATCTTTGCGCAATTGCGTCAGCCCCCAGAGCTTTTAGCACCACCCTCCCCTGAACGACTTCCCGGAGACACCAGAGCCCACAGGTACAACAGAATGCCTGCGGCCAGCAACAGCCCGCCAATGCCTATGAAGGCCACAAACGAGAGCGGATGGTTCCAAACCAAACTCAGGATTTCCACTACCAGCCCCGCTATGATGAGGATGCCGGCAGTCCTTAATTTCTTCGAGATGAATTCTGTCTGTTTCATTGAGCTGGCTTCCAGTACTTCACGTGATCAAGCTGAGACACGTTGTGCACCATGTCATGGCAGCCGGACGAAACGCACGATAACTTGTTGCTCTTGATGTCCGCCATGGTTTGAGGATCGGCGGTATGAATGGCGCCTTCTTCAAAACTACGTGAGCCAAGATGACAGTGCAGGCATTCGCGGTTGTTATACGGGCTGTACAGCTTGATGGGGTGTTCTGGTTTACCGAAGTATTGCACCCATACGTGATGCAGGCCCCGCAACTTGGCTTTCGCAAAACCGGAGTACAAAGTGTAGTCGGTGTGGCAGGTGTAGCAGGCCTCATCGCGGGGCACGCGGCCGTTCTGGTAATGGGCAGCAGGAATGTACCTGGGGTCGTCTACCATCAAGCTCTTCCCGTAGTCGCCCATGATGTGACAGGAGAGGCAGAACGAAGTCTCCTCGGACCGCTGGATGTGGTTCTGCGCTCCCAGTACACCGCCAAATACGGGAAAGATGAACAAGGCGAGAAAGGCCAGTATCTTACCTGCCTTGCCCGCAGTGATTTCGGGCCGGGCCACGATCACGGCAATTAAAGCTACCGTGATGCCCAGCAACACCAGAACAAACGCTGTTGGCATGAATGCCCCCCGGCTGTCACTCTTACTTCAACGAACGGATGTACTTAATCAGGCTCTTGATTTGATCGTCAGTCAGTTTGCCCTCATAGCCCTGCATCTTGCCTTTGCCTTTCTTTACGGCCTCAATCAGTTCTGCGTCCGACATTTTGGCCACTTCGGGCGAGTGAAAGTCCTTAACCTCCAGTTTCTTTCCAGCAGGCGTATCCCCCTTGCCATCTGGACCGTGGCAGACCTGGCATTTGACCTTATAGAGTGCAGCGGCATCGTCCTGAGCGAAAGTGCGTGTGGTAAAAGCAAAAAGAAAGGCAATAGCCAACATCGCGGTTATCACTCGATTCATCTTCATGGTTTGTTCTCCTTCTGTTTTTTACAGCAGCCACTGATTATGCTCGACAGCACACTATCAGCGGCGAATTCTCTTGCGGATGTGACTCCGTCATAGAGGTTCCTACCGACTACAGCGTTTCTCGAATTACTTTATCCTTGCTTCTTTATTTTGTATCCTTGCTTTTGTTAATTGCTAACTACGAATTGCTCATTGCTGTTCTTCTCACATCGAATAACGCATCGACATCGTAAACACGTTGCCCCTGTAGTCTCGCGGCAGAGTCGGACCCACCATGAGGATTGTGGCAGTTGGTGCATTTGATCAACCCTTCGTTCACACGATGGTGGAACGGCTTGGAAAGGTCCGGCTTCACCTCCAGGTGACAGCTATAACAGAGTTGCGGCTGCGCTACCTGCAACAGCTTGCTCTCCACCCTCGGATGGTGAATGGAATGGCAGTCAACGCACCCAACATTGTTCTTAAGATGTTCCGAGCGCAGGAAGTTGGCATGCTCTTCTCCAAATTCATGGCAGCCCAGGCAACGCTTCGACGATTCTTCCCGCGACAAACTGGGAAAGCGGATGATCTTGGAAGGGTCAGCAGACTCGGCATGCTCCTTACCCGGACCGTGACATGCTTCGCAACCCTGCCACTGCGGCCCCGTGTGCTTGGCCAGGATGGTTTTCCAGTGCGGCCCTTGATCGAAGCTCTTGCCGACGTCCTCGTGGCAGGTCTTGCAAGTATCCGAACCTACATATTGCGAAGGATCCACCTTGTGATAATCAGAGTCCTGCGGGGCCAAGTTGGCAGAAGCATCCTGCTTCTTCTCTTTCTTTTGATCGCCGCTACTGTAAGAATTCGGAGCTTTTCCCGGCTGGCTTGGAGGATTGGCAAAAGTGGTTCCCAGCAAAACAAAGATCGCAGCAACGACTGTTGCCCACAACCGGTTCCTTCTCTTGATAGACATCGGCAAGCCTCGCGACTTGATTTTTCAATGACTGATTATTCTTGAGAGTTGGGATTGGTGGCTGTGATGTGCATCACATCAAGAAAGGGATCTTGCCAGACACGAGCAGACGCGTTGCATCAAGCACAGCGCACTGGCAGGTGGCACCTGTTCGAGCCTGGAATCGCAACGCTCCTGGCGAGCGATTATACCTTACTGCTCATTCCGCATATAAGAGTGTATTTCTACTCACACAGCGGAGGGATTGCTCGGATCATCCACAATAGCTGAGAGACAGACAACTCATATTCAGGAGCCAGCGCATCAACTCAAAACTGCGTAATTCAGGCCTTTCGGCTGTGACGCCCTTCAGTGATTGCCAGGAATTGTTTCGCCTCAGGCACAGTGTGCAGCATTTGCATTCTATAATTAGGACGCGGTTTGACGGGGGTTTTGCTCCAGCACAACTGTGATAGAGATCACATCTCTGCTTGATCTCGATTGTTTAGTATCCGATCTTGAAATCGCGGACGTTACATCTTCCTGGTGATGGCCGCACATAAAAGGAGCTGCCGATGAGCAAAATTGGCATCAGAGGAAAAATTGGAATCCTTTGCATATTGTCCGCGTTGCTGCTGCTGTTGTGGCTTCCAGCCAGCCAAGCTACACCTGCGTTCTCGCGGCTATTTCATAAGACCCATGCCATTCCTGCATGGTCGCGGCAATACCAAACATCGTGCGCAACATGTCACCTCGACTTTCCAAAGCTCAACGACTTCGGAAAGGCTTTTAAGGATGCGGGCTTCAAATTTCCAACAGATAACGAATCGTTCTTGAAGATACCACCCACGATGCTGGGAGCGCCGGCGCAGAAAGAGCTTTTTCCCCATGCCATCTGGCCGGGCACCATTCCGGGCATTTTGCCGGTAGGTTTAAGGATGAATACTTTCTTCCAAAAAACCAGCGGCAACCGGGGCAATTTTGATGCGTTGACTCCCGCAGGGTCTGTACCACCGTTCATTCCCAAGACTGATTTCAGCACAGGATTTTTCAGCATCTTCACTGCCGGCGACTTTGGCGATGACATTGCCTTCTGGGTGGATGACGATATCAGCGTCGCCGGCCAGAACGCCAATGGAGGGCTGGGGGATGGCTACTTGAGATTTGTAAATGTGGGCCGCGTCTTCAAGTTACCCAAGGATTCTCTGCATCTGCGCGTGGGCCGCTTTGAGCTTGACCTTCCTTTTACCCAGGCGCGCAGCATCAATCTCAGTCCTTACGATATCTATAGTCAAGCCAACATCGGCATCGTGACTCCGGGCTTCGGTCAACAAAATGTGAACAATCTATTCGCCATCGCTAATGGGGCGAATGGGATAGAGTTCAGCGGCGGCCACTTATACGGCGGCTATCACTACTCGGTTGCCATTGTGGATCAAAACACCAGCGGGGTCAGCCAAGGGGCAAACACAAGTTCGTTTGTGCCCTCGCCCACCGGCGGGGCCAATGGTGGGGTGGGATTTGCCTCGGATGCCAACATCAAAGACCTTTATAGCCGCGTCTCCTACCGATTCAACCTGGAAAAAGACCAGGCCAGCCGGAATGCCATCCAGGCAGCCGGAACCTCGGGACCGCGCGATCACACGTACCTGAACCTGGGAGCGTTTTCTTTCTACGGGCGCTCGGTCCAGCGTTTCAGCGGCACGGACCTTGTAGGCTCGGCTCTTGTGCTCACCGCCCGTGAGCCGTTCTACCGCGTCGGCGGGGACTTCAGCTTCAACTATCGCACCTTCAACATCTACGGTTTGTTCATGTATGGTCACGACACCAACCAACTCCCGGTAGACAATACCGGCACCCTCGTCCCGCTGCCGATCACCAGCACTTCACCCCTTCCGGTCGGATTTGTTCATGGCGCGCCGGCAAGTTTCAACGGGGGATTCATACAAACCGATTACCTGGCGCTGCCGTGGCTCATGGCCATCATGCGTTGGGACGCGGTAAACTCGGGCGAGGATCGTATCAACGGTCTCGGACTAAGCACAGCGACGCCTTTCGTCTTGCCTTTCAGGTCCACTCGCAACCGCTTTACGCCGGGTGTTCAGTTCCTCATTCACGCCAACATCAAGGCATCCTTTGAATATCAGTTCCGCCCGCAGCAAACCGCAACTGTAATTACCAATCCGATTACGGGATTGCCAACGGCCATTCAGCCGTTTCGCACCAACACAGCTGTGACTGCTCTGGAATGGGTTTTTTAGCTAACTACAAGGAGAAAAGAAATCGTGAAACTTAAACATTTAGTGATTCTGCTGGCTGTCGTTTTCCTGGGTACGCAACTCTCTCTGGCAGGAACCATCAGCGGCAAAGTATCGGGCGCCGCAGCTGGCAGCGTTGTCTGGGCTGATGATCCCTCAGCCAAAGTGGAGCCTCCGGCAAAACCTTTCGTCATAGACCAAAAAGGATTGCTATTTGTGCCACATGTCACTGTGGCGCCAGTGGGCTCGACTGTAGATTTCCTGAACAGCGACAACGTGCAGCATAACGTGTTCTGGACCGGAATCGGCGGCAACAAGAAGCTGGGACACAACCTGGGGACCTGGCCAAAGGGAGAAAAGCGCAGCTTCAAATTCGATAATCCCGGCGTGGTTTCACTGTTGTGCAATGTGCACCCCGAGATGTCGGCATATATTGTGGTGGTACCGACTCCACACTATGCCATGACGGATGCAAACGGCGAATACACCATTCAAAACGTTCCAGACGGCGCACATAACGTGATGGTCTGGCACGAGGGCATGAAACAACAATCGAAGCAGGTGAATGTCTCGGGCGCCACCAAGGCTGACTTCACCTTGTCGAAATAAGGATTTTTCTTAACAGGCGGCGAGAGTAGCTACTGCATCGTTCAATTGAGGAAAATATGGCAGATGAAAAACAAAAGATAGAACCGCCCAATGCAGCTTCAGACTTAAGTCGCCGGCAGTTTTTCGTCAAATTAGGAGCAGGTTCACTGGCGGTTGCGGGGCTGGGAGGCTGCGTGTTCGGCTTGCAGTACTTGGCTCCCAATGTTCTGTATGAGCCCTCGCCAATCGTGAATGTCGGCAAACCAGAACACTATGCAATTGATTCGGTGACCCTGGATCCGCAATTTGGCATTTTTGTAGTGCGCCTGCAGGACGGTTTTTATGCTCTGAGCGCGGTTTGCACTCACCTGGGCTGTTTATCCGTATGGAAGCCGGAGACCGGGGTAATTGCCTGCCCTTGCCACGGAAGCGCGTTCCAGCGTGATGGAAGCGTCATTGCCGGGCCCGCACCACGTCCTTTGCCGTGGTTGAAAATGTGGATGGCTGACGATGGCAGCCTGATGGTTGATCGCTCAACCACTGTGCCGTCACAAGCCGAATACGTGCGGGCGTGACCCTATGGAGAAACCCGTGAACCCGTCCGCAGATCGCGCATTCAGAAATCCCATTCATGTTCTTACCCGCTGGGGCGAGGAATTCAAGCAGATCTTCGCTGCCAGAGTGCGAGAATCCCACCTTGGATTCCGGCTCACCTGGTACCTGGGCGCGCTGACGCTGGGTACTTTCACCATTCAATTGATCACTGGCATCCTGCTCATGCTGTATTACCACCCCTCGATACCGCAGGGCTATGCTGACATGAAAGACCTGCAATTTGTGGTGTCGTCCGGTGTGTTCTTGCGGAACCTGCACCGCTGGTCGGCACATGCCATGGTGTTTCTGGTTTTTGCCCACATGGCGAAGGTGTTTTATCGCGGCGCATACCGTCCGCCCCGGGAGCTGAACTGGGTGGTGGGTGTATGCCTGCTGCTGCTCACAGTGCTGCTCAGCTATACCGGCTATTTGCTCCCTTGGGACCAGTTGTCCTACTGGGGCACCACGGTTGGCTCGAACATCATGTCTTCTATCCCGCTGGTGGGGAACAAACTGCGTTTCGTTCTGCTCGGCGGACACAGCGTGAATGCCAATGCCTTGCTGCGGTTTTACGTCCTCCACGCGGTGATCCTGCCGCTATTGCTGATTCTGCTGGTAACCGTCCACCTGTGGCGCCTGCATAAAGATGGCGGAATGCATTCTGCGCCCGTGGAGAAGCAAAAATGAGCGATCCGGGCAAAACGACGCCTAACCAGGCTCTGGTCGAGGAGCCGACTACACTTCCCTACTGGGAACTCCTGTTTCGTGAAGTGATTGCCATTGAAGTGCTGGCGGTCATCCTTGTCTGGATTGCGTTGAAATGGAATGCGCCGCTGGAACTGCTTGCCGATCCAACTCACACTCCCAACCCGGCCAAAGCACCGTGGTATTTCACTGGACTTCAGGAGTTACTGCATTACTTCCCGCCGTTTGTTGCGGGCATCATTCTTCCCGGACTGATTGTCCTGGCGTTGATCGTGATTCCTTTTTTCAATGTAAATATCCAGGGCGAAAACCTGTGGGCGCGCAACAAATCGAGGCGCTTGATGATCCTGGCCATTCTGGTTGCCGGTCTCACCGTGCTGCTGATTCGATATGAGGCTTGGGACGCTCTTGCGCCCATCTGGGTGATAACCGTCTTTATGGTTCTGGCCGCCCGGAACTCGCACCGGCAGGGCAAAGGATTTCGCGCCTGGCTGGGTTCCAAGCCGCTGTCTTTCTGGATCATGACCTGGTTCCTGATGGAGGCAATCACATTGACCGCAGTGGGCACATTCTTCCGCGGCCCGGGATGGTCCTGGGTTTTGCCATGGAACAACGGATAACGGATGATCTGGCGAAATCAATTCGGACGGATGCGACGCACGTTCTTCGGCGATCCGGCGCGCAGGTTTGCCTGGACCAGCATTATTCTGACCATCTCACTGGCGATCGCTCCCACGAAAGAATTCTTCAAAGACTGGCGGCATTACCAGCGGCAGTTTTTGCACCTGATTCACGGTCGAAGTGATGCCGGCGCAATTGAGCGGCGTTTTGAGAGTGGCATTCAGCAGATTTGGATCCCCGAACAAAATGTTGCCGACCGCTGCGGCACCTGTCATCTGGGCTTGAAGGAAGTGAGCCTGAAGGATGTGCGAATGCAGCCTTTCCGGCCACATCCTCCAATTCCGCACTCGCTTACTGAGTTTGGATGCACCACTTGCCATCGCGGGCAGGGGGCAGCAACAACTGTGGAGGAGGCCCACCGCAGCACCAAGGCGTGGGAGCAACCGATTCTGCCGGCAAAGTATCTGGAGTCATCCTGCGGTCAATGCCACCTCGGCGCGCTTGAAGGGACGCCTAAGCTCAATCTGGGACGGCAGCTCCTGGCGCGCTATGGATGTGCGCGCTGTCATACCATCATGCAACCTGACGGCGCTGCTCTTATGGCTACGGACGACTCGCCACCGTTGGGACACATCGCGGAGAAAACCACCCGTGAATGGCTCTTTGCCTGGATCAAGAATCCGCAGTCTTACGCGGCTTCGGCCACCATGCCCAACTTTCAATTTACGGACCAGCAGGCTGCGGACGTTGCTTCCTTCCTGATCGCCCAAAGTACGCCCACATCTTCGCCGCAGTTCCAGGTATCCGACCGGGTTTTACCGGTGAAACCCGCAGCCGACGCTGGACAGGAAGGCGCCAGTCTTTATGGCACTTCGTTTTGTTCCTCCTGTCATGCGGTGCAGAATGCGGCAGGAAATCTAGTCGGCGGCGACTTGGGGCCGGAGCTGACCAGGATTGGCAGTAAGGTAAATGCAGAGTGGCTCCGTCGCTGGCTCAAGGACCCGGAGACATACGACCGGCAAACGCAGATGCCGCACTATCGCTTCGACGAAAAGCAGATCGCCGTGCTTTCCGGTTTCCTGCTGAACAAAAAGGACGATGACCTGCTAGCCAACGTGCACTTGCCTGTGCCAGACGCTGACAGCGTTGCTCGCGGAAAGAAGCTGGTGGCGGAATATGGTTGCGCGGCTTGCCATCAGATCAACGGAGTAAATCCGCCGCAGAATTTTGCGCCCGATCTCTCCCGTGTCGGCAGCAAACCGCTGGCGCAGATTATCTTCGGACCCGGCTCACCGGAAACCTTGCCGGACTTTATTTCCACCAAAATCCATGATCCACGCGGGGTTGGCGTCGGCCTGAAAATGCCGAAATACAATCTCACGAGTGCGCAGATCGAAGCTCTCACCATCGCCCTGTTGGCACAGTCGGACCGGGCTGCCAACCTGCCTAAGTCATTCATTCATTCCGCGGCCCATCCTTCAGACTACAGTCCTGGAGGGGATGCAGGCCGGCTGATGAATGATCTGCGTTGTCAGAGTTGCCACGCGATTAACGGACGAGGCGGCGATATGGCGCCCGACTTAACACGGGAAGGCAGCGCAGTGCAGCGCCCCTGGCTGGAAGAGTTCATGCGGAACCCCAACACACTCCGGCCGGCGCTGATTCGCAGGATGCCGAAGTTCAATCTCAGTCCAGCCGAGATCAAGACTATTTCTGATTACATCCTGTCAGCGTACCAGGCGCCGGGCTTTGATTCGCAGGCTCTGGACGCTCACACCTTGAACACTGAGGCCGCAGCCAGAGGCAAAGAGTTGTTTTACTCCAAGTATGGTTGCCAGTCTTGCCACATTGCAGATTACAAAAAGGACAAAGGCTACATAGGCCCGCCTCTGGCTGGAGCCGGCAACCGCCGCCCCGCTGTCTGGATTTACAAGTTGCTGAAGAATCCCCAAGCCGTTACTCCCGGAACGCTCATGCCTGATCCGAACCTCACCGACGACGACGCGCGAGACCTGACCGCATACCTCATGACCCTCAAGGCCAAGGAGAACGCAAAATGAAATGCGTCCAAATTGTTTGCGTTTTGGTCTTGTTGCTGGCCGGCTGTTCCAAGCGTCCATCAACAAACCAGCTTGCTCCCAAAGCTTATGGAACACAGATCGTCGAGGTGAGCGGCAGCAAGCAAATAACCGGAGTCGGCGACGAGCTGCCGCAGCCGGTTGTGGTGCAAGTGAACGGCGACAACGGCAACGCAATCGAGGGAGCGTTGGTTTCGTTTCGCGGAGAAGGATTGACGTTCACTCCGGAGCAGGCGCTTTCCGACTCCAGCGGCCAGGTAACCACCCAGGTAGAAGTGGCATTTATTTCCGGGGATTATCAGATCACCGCAGAAACTCCCAAGCAAAGCGGCGGAAGCGCGAGCTTGAACCTGCGTGAGATCGCGCTGGGCTACGAAACAACATTAGGCCAAGCGGTGAATGAGAAGTACTGCATCCGTTGCCATGATCCGGAATCTACAACAGAGCGGGTCTCCAATTTTGACAACCTTTCTCCCACGCCGCACCAGTTTTCTGATGGCGCTACGTACAACAGCATTCCAGATGCAGACCTGGTCAACATCATTCGTCATGGCGGGCGGTCCATGGGCAAATCGCCGCAATCGCCGGCTTTTGGCACGACGTTGAAGCCTGAGGAAATTAAGGCTGTAGTTGCCTACATCCGCTCGATCGCCGATCCTCCTTATCCAACATCAGGGGTAAAAAATGCGAAATAATCAATTTGCCAGTTCACTGGTTATCGTTCTTAGCCTGGGACTCTCGTGCGGGGCCCAGGTGCTCGCCGTATCCAGGATCAAAGACCCGCAGGCCCAGCGGCTTCAACAACAATATATTTCGCAATTGCGCGAGCTCAGCGCCGAGGCGGCCACGATCCACTTTCCGTATCCCTTTTATTTCAGCGAGACACTCGATATCGACGAGGCCCAGCAGAAGCAACTGCCAACAGGCTCTGTCCACTTCGATATATTTCACGGGCAGACGGTGCTGGAGATTACGGGAAACTACTACGTTTCCTACTCGGCAAGCCTGGTCAGCGCAAATTTACGCGCGCGGAAGACCTTCCAGGACGTGATCTTGCCCCTGTTGAAGGTCGCAGTCGCCCATATAGACCGGACGGTACCTCTTGACGCTTATGCTTTCGAGATCGCCCATCATGTTCGCAGCAAGGTGCTGAAAGTGAATACTGAAGGCCCAGAGAATCTAATGCTACTGGTGCCGCGTGGAATAGCAGAACTTCTGGTTGATGCAAAAGATGCGGAAGGGCAGCAAGGCGCATTGCTGGAAAGCGAGATCTTTCTCAATGGCGAACCATTCACCCTGTGGTTGACTGGAGATGAAGCTCCAACAGACGTTAATGACCATTACCTTGCCCGGCACAAGCCTGCTTCAGCATCGGCATCGTCGTCGCCGACAAGCCAGATAGAGCCTGGGACCCTGGTGAGTCAGCGGTTGATCCCGGAGTCAGAACTGGCGATCCAGATCAGAGAACGCGCCAAGATTGTGCCTGATCTTTCGCCGGCGCGGATGGAGAGGCTCCAAACCACCTATGAGGGTGTTGTGCAGAAGCTTGCTGCCGACCTGAATGAGCAGGCGCATTTTGTTCAATATGCGCCGCCTGCTTTTATTGCTTTTCGTGATGGCGCTTATCTCCAGCTCAACATGAAAACAGAACTGGAAACAGCTGCCGTTTCATCGCAATATCGTGTTGCAGCCCTGGCTTTCGACTCGCACATCTCTCACCTGTTGCGGCCAGTCTCCAAGTACTTCCACGACAATCCCCAATTTGAAGGCATTGACTTCAGTACCACTGTCCACCAACAGACGCAATCCAAGCCGGTCTCAGTTGAATTTATCGTGCCGTTTCTCGCCCTGAGCTGCTACGAGAAATATGATTGCACTGGCCAGGAACTGATCAACCGCAGCGTCGTTCTTATCGATGGCGAACGGGTTACATTGGACTTGCAACGCGCCGAAGCGGATGTGGCCGCCGATGTACACCAACCGAAATAGAGATGGCTTGAGCCTTGCAAGCATCAAAACCGTGCGGAATATTACTATGCTTAATCGCTAAAGAGTCACTGCAAGTAAGAAGCTGGGCGCTCGCGGGTTTACATTGACTATTTTCTTGTAACTCGGCAGTCGTGAGCATTGGGTGCATCTCTCCTGACCTGTGATGGCGGTCACAGCCCTCCAACCCTATTCTCTCCGAAAATGAAGATTGCACGGTAAGCCAGGATCGAGGTGTGCTGTTGTCTCGCGCAAAACTGACCAGCGACGGAAATGAGGTTGCAGCCTACGTCGCCCACAAGACGAATGAAGTGATAGCCATTTATCCCATCACCCCCTCTTCCTCCATGGGCGAATGGGCCGACCAATGGTCTGCGGACGGAGTCACCAACATCTGGGGAGTGGTGCCTCGCGTGGTGGAGATGCAAAGCGAGAGTGGCGCAGCCGGAGCGCTGCATGGAGCGCTGCAAGGCGGGGCGCTGGCAACTACCTTCACCTCATCCCAGGGCCTGCTCTTGATGATTCCCGACATGTACAAGATTGCCGGCGAGCTTACGTCGGCAGTCATGCACGTCGCGGCTCGTTCCCTGGCGGCACAGGGACTCTCCATCTTCGGCGATCACCAGGACGTCATGGCAGTACGGCAGACAGGCTGGGCCATGCTGGCCTCTAATTCAGTCCAGGAAGTCATGGACTTTGCCCTGATTGCCCAGGCGGCAACGCTTGAAGCCCGCGTTCCCTTCGTCCATTTCTTCGACGGTTTTCGCACTTCGCACGAGATTGCCGAGGCCGAACAACTTACGCCAGAAGACATGCTGGCGATGCTTCCCGACAAGCTGGTACAAAAGCATCGCAGACGCGCTCTTTCTCCTGATCATCCCTTTATTCGCGGAACCGCTCAGAATCCCGACGTCTATTTCCAGGCGCGTGAAGCGGCCAACCCCTATTACCTGGCTGTCCCAATGATCGTGCAAAACACCATGCGCAAATTTGCCCAGCTCACGGGCCGCCAATACCAGCTCTTCGATTACGTTGGAGCTCCAGACGCCGAGTACGTACTTGTCTTGATGGGATCAGGGGCGGAGGTGGCACAAGAAGCTATCGAACATCTCAACCGGCGCGGCGAGAAACTGGGCGTGCTGAAAGTCCGGTTGTATCGTCCTTTTTCCCTGGAACACTTTATCCAAGCGCTCCCAATGACGGTCAAGGGCATTGCCGTCCTGGACCGGACCAAAGAGCCCGGCAGCGTGGGAGAACCGCTATATCTGGACGTAGTGGCCGCTCTGAGCGAGGGTTTCACTCATATCCAGGGCCGCTTGATCCCGCCCAAAGTCATCGGTGGACGCTATGGCCTTTCATCCAAAGAATTTACTCCCTCCATGGTAAAAGGCGTATTCGATGAGTTGAAAAAAACTCACAGCAAGAACCACTTCACCGTCGGCATCTGTGACGATGTAAGTTACACCAGCATCGCCTACGATCCGGCATTTTCCACCGAAGCGAAAGAAACAGTGCGCGCGCTGTTCTATGGATTAGGCTCGGACGGAACAGTGGGGGCAAACAAGAATTCCATCAAGATCATTGGCGAAAGCACCGGGCTGCATGCGCAAGGCTATTTTGTTTACGATTCCAAGAAGTCCGGATCGACCACCGTTTCACACCTGCGCTTCGGCCCGCATCCTATCCATTCCAGTTACCTGATTACAAGTTCCAGTTTTGTGGCTTGCCATCAATTCGCATTTCTGGAACGGATTAACGTTCTCCAGCACGCCGAACCAGGGGCCACGTTTCTCCTGAACAGCCCGTTCTCTGCCTCAGCAGTCTGGGGCCGTCTGCCGCGTACCATTCAACAGGAGATCATCGAAAAGAAGTTGAGGTTTTTCGTAATCGACGGCTACAAAGTGGCCCAGCAAACCGGCATGGGCGGCAAAGTGAATACAGTGATGCAGACCTGCTTCTTCGCTTTGAGCAACGTCCTGGCGCCTGAACAGGCCATCGCGGCGATCAAGAATGCGGTACGTAAAACCTATGGCAAACGCGGTGAAGATGTGGTGGCGAAGAATTTTGCCGCCATCGATGAGACGCTGAAGAATTTGGTTGAAGTGGCAGTCCCAGCCGAAGCTGAGAGCGAGTTCGATCTTCGGACGACATTGCCGGCTCAGGCTCCGCAGTTTGTCCGCGAAGTGTTGGCGCCCATGATGCGCGGAGAAGGAGACGCGCTGCCGGTAAGCAGCCTGCCGGCAGACGGAACTTATCCCAGCGGCACGGCGCGGTGGGAAAAACGCAATATTGCCCTGGAAATCCCACAATGGGACAAGGACCTGTGCATCCAGTGCGGTAAGTGTGTGCTGGTATGTCCGCACTCCGCGCTGCGCGCCAAGGTGTATAGCGATGAAGCCCTGAACGGCGTGCCGGACTCTTTTCTTTCTACGCCCGCCCGGTGGAAAGACCTGGGCGAGATGAAATATACGCTTCAAGTAGCCCCGGAAGACTGCACTGGATGCTCGTTGTGCGTGGAAGCCTGCCCCGCGACAAGCAAGACCGATGCCGCATATAAAGCCATCAATATGGTTCCACAGGGCGAGATTCGTGCCCGTGAAGCGAAGAACTGGGAGTTCTTCCTCAGCTTGCCGGAATTCGACCGCGAAAAGCTCTCGCTGCGGCAAGTCAAGGATGTGCAATTGCTTCAGCCTTTGTTCGAATTCTCCGGGGCCTGTGCCGGTTGTGGCGAAACTCCGTACATCAAGCTGATGTCACAACTGTTCGGCGACCGCACCGTGGTGGCCAACGCTACCGGCTGCTCGTCCATTTATGGCGGCAACCTGCCCACCACGCCTTATACGTTCAATAAAGAAGGACGCGGGATTGCATGGTCGAATTCCCTGTTTGAGGACAATGCCGAGTTTGGCCTGGGTATCCGCCTGGCGCAGGAGAAGCAGGCTGAGTACGCGCAGAACCTATTGCGGAGGCTGTCTGGCAAGATAGGGGAGAATCTGGTTAACGCGCTACTCACAGCGGACCAGTCCAACGAAGCCGGCATTCACACCCAGCGCGAGCGCGTGGCAGTGTTGAAGAAGAAATTACAAGAGCTGGCGAGCAACGGCGTGGGTATGGACGCACACAACCTGCTTGCAGTGGCGGATCTCCTGGTCAAGCGCTCAATCTGGATCGTCGGCGGCGACGGCTGGGCCTATGACATCGGATATGGCGGATTGGACCACGTGCTGGCAACGGGTGAGAACGTAAATATTCTGGTGCTCGATACCGAGGTCTATTCCAATACCGGGGGACAAAAGTCCAAAGCGACACCACGGGCAGCCGTGGCCAAGTTTGCCGCAGGCGGAAAGGAAACGGGCAAGAAAGACCTGGCGTTAATGGCCATGACCTACGGCAACGTCTATGTGGCTCGCGTGGCTCTGGGCGCGCACGATATGCAAACCTTGAAAGCGTTCTCGGAGGCCGAAGCCTACGATGGACCGTCGTTGATCATTGCCTACGGTCCTTGCATCGCTCATGGAATTGACATGGCGAACGGACTTCAGCAACAAAAACTAGCGGTGCAATCCGGCTATTGGCCGCTCTTCCGCTACAACCCCAAGCTGGCTGCGGAAGGCAAGAACCCTTTCCAGCTCGACTCGCGGCCGCCATCGATTCCATTGGAGAACTATATTTATAACGAGTCGCGCTACACGATGTTGCAGCAGAGCCATCCGCAGGCCGCAAAGAAGTTGCTTGAGCAAGCGCAGCAGGACGTAGCGAATCGCTGGAAAAAATACGAAGCCCTTGCGAAAGGTTAGCTTACCTCGGGGGTGAGGAATAGTTCCATCTGTCTACTCTCAGCTCAGTGAAGGCCGCCCGAGACACTCTGGCCAGGGGGCGAAACGTCGCTTTCATGGGAACCAAGCTAAATTCAACGGCCCACCAGTCTCGGAGTAATGTGACGGAGCGCACAGGCCAACATCTGCACTCCGGACTAAGCTGATCTATGAGGTTTATGTCCGATCATGTGGCGTTGTTAAAGGGGCGGCCTCCTTCAGGGGGTCAGGAAGAGACCCTTGTGCGTAAGCGGGTATGGATTAGCTGGTTGCATACATACGGCAAGGATGCTCCGATAGCTGTATTTACGTGTGCCGCCATTCTGATTTACTTGCTCTTACGCTATCTGTTGCATATTGGTCCCATGAATATGCTGCCAATCTACCTGGCATTGGCCGCCGGCGGGATTCCTCTTCTGCTTGGACTGGTTCAGCAGGCGTTCAAGCTGGAGTTCGGCGCGGATTGGCTCGCTGGAATCTCTATTGTCACTGCGGCCTTGCTCCACGAGTATCTGGTGGCTTGCATCGTGGTGCTGATGCTCTCTGGTGGGTCGGCTCTGGAACAATACGCAACCCGGAGGGCATCATCGGCGCTGCGTGCTCTGGCCAGGCGCATGCCGACTCTTGCTCATCGCGTGACAGAAACCGGCTCATCGGTCATCAGGGTTCATGAAATTACTGTTGGAGACATTCTCGAGATTTTTCCTCACGAGATTTGCCCTGTAGATGGCGAAGTTATTGAAGGCTACGGAGAGATGGATGAGTCTTACTTGACTGGCGAGCCCTTTGAGATGGCCAAAGCACCGGGATCATCAGTTCTCTCCGGGGCCATTAATGGCGATACCCTGCTGAAGATCCGGACAACAAGGCCGGCCATGGATTCGCGCTATGCGCGCATTTTGAAAGTAGTGGAAGAAGCCGAGCGGAATCGGCCAAGAATGCGTCGCATCGCGGATAGTTTGGGAGCGTGGTACACGCCGATTGCCGTGTTGATCGGCGTCCTGGGCTGGGCAATTGGCGGATCACCGGAGCGTTTTCTAGCTGTGGTTGTGATTGCAACGCCTTGCCCGCTTCTCATCGGCATTCCGGTAGCCATCATCGGCGGCATTTCTTTAGCCGCAAGACGCGGGATAGTGATCAAACATCCCAAAATATTGGAACAGATAAATGCCTGCGAGACCTTCTTCTTTGACAAAACCGGCACGCTTACTTATGGCCGGCCGGCATTGACGGACGTGGTGTGCAGTCCTGATGTGGACAAGACGCAGGTTCTCGCCCTCGCAGCAAGCCTGGAGCAGTATTCCCGACACCCGCTGGCCCCGGCTATTCTTGATGCCGCAAAGGCCCTGCGGCTTACCATCCCGGTTCCCACCGGAGTCAGCGAGAAACCTGGCGCAGGGCTCTCGGGCATGATTGACGAACATCGGGTTCACATCACAGGCAGAGGTAACGCGGTCTCGGCCAACTTGGTATCGAACTCTGAACTCCCGCCAGCCGAATCCGGGCTCGAATGCCTGGTCTTTCTCGATGGCCGGTTTGCAGCGCTGATGCGTTTTCACGACGAGCCGCGCGCGGAGAGCAGCTCGTTTGTGCGCCATCTTAAACCCAGGCACAAGGCGAAACAGATCGTCCTTCTTTCCGGAGACCGGAGATTGGAAGTGGAATACCTGGCCCAAATCGTGGGCATTGAGCACACCCACGCTGCAGCCACACCGGAGGAAAAACTGAAGCTGGTCACCGAGGAGACGGCCCGGCACAAGACTCTCTTTGTCGGCGACGGCATCAACGACGCGCCTGCCATGCTCGCAGCCACCGCCAGTGTGGCCCTGGGAGGTCAGAATAATGATGTGACGGCAGAAGCTGCGGACGCGGTGGTGATGGATTCATCCCTGCGCAAAGTGGATGAACTGATGCACATTGCGGGAAGGACTCGAGCCATTGCCTTACAAACAGCAATCGGGGGAATGGTGCTGAGCGGCATAGGAATGTGTTTCGCGGTCCTTGGCCTCCTGCCGCCGCTTTCCGGCGCGATCGCTCAGGAGATCATTGACCTAGCTGCTGTGCTCAATGCATTGCGGATCACCATGCCTGGGATTCACTTAAGCGACTTCTAGCAAGCGATATTCAAGGACTCGCGTGGCAGCCGGCAAGATCACGTTCCTTCGTGACCTGCGTCACATCCCACCCAAAG
>Ga0070732_10000785_pt1 | contig 18390 bp, 16 predicted proteins | sample Coa_R1_5_FD_66449 | JGI IMG/M metagenome (GOLD analysis project Ga0070732, IMG submission 66449) | Surface soil microbial communities from Centralia Pennsylvania, which are recovering from an underground coalmine fire - Coalmine... | ecosystem: Environmental > Terrestrial > Soil > Unclassified ... | reverse complement strand
ATCGCGCGTGACTTTCACGGGCGCAGTCGGAAGGGTGTTCGACTTCCCGCTGCGGCTCATCATCGCCGTCTGCGTCCGACTGAAGATTCACCCAAATTTTCTCACGTTCACCGGCGTGTTGATCAGCATCGTGGCCGGATGGGAGCTGTCCCAGGGCCGCTTTCTATCCGCCGGCGGCGTGATGATCGCCGCCAACATCTTCGACTTCATCGACGGCAAGGTCGCGACCGAGCTGGGCGCCGTCAGCAAGTTCGGCGGGTTCTGGGATTCGGTCATCGATCGGTTCTCCGATCTGGCGCTCTCGGTCGGCCTCATCTGCCTCTACTCGTCGCTCGGGCGCACGGACTACGTACTCATCACGTCGCTGGCGATGGTGTTCGCGACGATGACCAGCTACGTGCGGGCGCGGGCCGAGTCGTTGATCCCGAAGTGCAAGGTCGGCTTCATGGAACGGCCGGAGCGCATCGTGCTCTTCATGATCGGCGCGTTCACCAATCGCATGGCCGCCGTGATGTGGGTGATCGGGGTGCTGTCGATCGTGACCGTCATCGACCGAATCTTCTTTACCTACATCGAGCTGCAAGGGCGCCGGCAACCGCGGCTCGGCGGCCCGTTCGGCTTCCTGGTGCGCGCGTTCTACTGGACGGACGAGCGCGCGACGCTGCCCTACGACCTCTGGGTCATCGCGATCCTCGCGTTCGTCTGGATCACGCCGCCGGATCTGCTGGGCGATCCGACCGCGCACGGGCGCGGGCTGCTGCAATGGATGATGGCCAGCTAGAGGCCGAGAGATCCCTTGCGAATCGTCGAGACCTCCGTCGCCGGCGTCTATCTGGTCGAAGCCGATATTTTTCCGGATGCCCGAGGACAGTTCGTGCGCGGCTGGGTGGCCGACGAGCTGTCTGCCCACGGCCTCGACACGCACGTCGAGCAGTGCAGCTTCTCGACGAACACGCGACGAGGCACGATCCGTGGCATGCACTTTCAAACCACGCCCCACGATGGCGCCAAGACCGTTCGAGTCACGCGCGGCGCGATCTTCGACGTCGCGATCGACCTCCGACCCGACTCTTCCACCTTCCGACGCTGGTTTGGCGTGGAGTTGACCGATCGCCGCTACGCCAGCCTGTACGTGCCCGCCGGGTGCGCCCACGGCTACCAGACGCTGGTCGACGACGCGGAGGTGCTCTACTTCACGGCCGCGCGGTACGCCCCCGCCCATCAGGGCGGCGTGCGATGGAACGATCCCGCGTTCGGGATCACGTGGCCGCTCGGTCCGCCCACGCTCATCAACGACCGCGACCGCACGTATCCCGACTTCGTCCCGGGCTAACCCCATCGGCGATCCGGCGAAGCGTCACCCGGCCAGGTCGGGATCGAAACAATGCCGGCACCGCGCTTCGTACGTCCCGGACGCACCGACGAGCACGCGCTCGCTCGACGAGACCAGGCGCTGCGTCTGGTTGGCCGGCGCGCCGCAGACCATGCAGATCGCGAGCGTTTTGGTGATGTACTCGGCAATCGCGAGGAGCTGCGGCATCGGCTCGAACGGCTTGCCGAGGTAGTCCTGGTCGAGGCCGGCAACGATCACACGCCGGCCGTCCTTCGCCAGCCGAGCGCACACCGCCGGCAGCTCGGCGTCGAAGAACTGGCCCTCGTCGATGCCGACGACTTCCGTGTCGAGGCGCAGCGCGTTCAGAATGTCCTGTGCCGTGCGCACGGGCGTCGACGCGATCTTCATCGCGCTGTGCGACACGATCGCGTCCGCGTCGTACCGGTCGTCAATCGCGGCCTTGAAGATCTGGACGGTCTGACGGGCGATCTGCGCCCGCCGCAGCCGGCGAATCAGCTCCTCGCTCTTGCCGCTGAACATGCTGCCGGCGATGACTTCAATCCAACCGGGTCGGGAGCGGGCCGATTCGTTCATGCTGCTGATACTCGCGGCGCGCGAAGGAACACGGCCTGCGTCCTCACGCCCGTGAGAGATACTCCCCGGTTTCCGTGTTCACGCGGACCACATCGCCCTCGTTGACGAACGACGGCACGGTGACGACGAGCCCGGTCTGGACGGTGGCCGGCTTGACCTGGGCCGCCGCGGTGGCGCCCTTGATGCCGGGCGCGGTTTCGGTCACCTTCAGGTCCACGGTTTGCGGCAGATGGATGCCGACCGGATCGGCCTCATAGAACTCGACGTTGATCAGCGCCTCAGGCAGAAGGTACAGCGCCTGATCGCCGAGCGCCTCGAGCGAGATGTGCACCTGCTCGTAGTTCGACGTGTCCATGAAATTGAACATGTCGCCATCGCGGTAGAGAAACTGCATCTCTCGCTCGTCGAGCGACGCGCGTTCGACGTCATCCTCGGCCCGAAACTTGTAATCGACCAGCCGGCCCGTGCGGATGTCCCGCAGCTTGCATTGCACGTGGGCGCGCTTGTTGCCGGGCGTGATGTGGTACGTGTCCACGACCCGGCACAAACTGCCTTCGTGCAGGATCAGATGGCCCTTCCGGATCCGCGTGGCCTGCATCGAACTCATAGGTGGCCGCCCTGCGACCGGGCGAACTCTTGATACTACCACTGGGCCGGCCTCTCGGTGCTAGCATCGGAGTATGCCGTGGGATCCGGTGCGCGACCTGCTGACGATGCAGGAGCGGCTCGATAGCCTCTTCGGCCAGGCGACGCCGGGCTGGGTGCCCCCCGCCGACGTGGCCGAATACAGCGACGAGTTCCGGGTGACCATCGAACTACCCGGGTTGGCGCGCGAGGACATCACGCTGGATGTCACCGCCAACGCCGTGACCGTCCGAGGCCGGCGGCCGTCGGACGGGTGCCCGACCGAGCGGTATCAGCAGCTCGAACGGGACCATGGTGCGTTTTCGCGAACCTTCCGCTTCGGTGACCCAATCGGCGCCGACGGCGTCACGGCGGATCTCGCCGACGGCGTCTTGATCGTGCGCATCCCGAAAACGCCCATCCGCGCACACCGCATCGAGGTCGAATAATCCATGAGCGTGAGCCCGATGACCCTGCGAAGGCTGGTCTTCCTCTCGGTCGGCGTCATGGCCGGTTTCGTCGCCGGCCTGATTGTGTCGGGCCGCTTGTCGGCGACGCCGGGCGAGGGCCGCCCGTCACCAGCCGCGGCCGCGCCGCGCACGGCCCAGGCGTCCGCGGGGGCCCTGCCGACCATGCCGGACCTCTCGCCGGTCGCGGAGCGGGCCATCCAGGCCTCAGTCAATATCTCGTCGACGCAGTACTTCCAGACGAACAGCTGGTTCCGCGCGATGGGCGGTGACGCGGTCGTCCCGCAGACCAGTCTGGGATCGGGCGTGATTGTCTCGCCAGACGGCTACGTGCTCACCAACAGCCACGTGGCCCAGACGGCGAGCGCGGACATTCAAGTGACGCTGCCCAACAATCAGACCTTGCCCGCCAAGGTCGTGGGCATCGACGTGCCGTCCGATCTCGCGCTCCTCAAGGTCAAGGCGACCGGCCTCAATCCCTTGCCGTGGGGCGATTCGAGCAAACTGCGCGTGGCCGAATGGGTGCTCGCCGTTGGCAATCCGTTCGAGTTCAGCCAGACCGTCACCCAGGGCATCGTCTCGAACGTGAATCGCCACGATCCGCAGTTGGCCATCTACAACGACTTCATCCAGACCGACGCCGCGATCAATCCCGGCAACTCCGGGGGCGCGCTCGTCGACAGCCACGGCGAACTGGTCGGGATCAACACGATGATCTACAGCCAGAACAACGGGTTCTCCGGCATCAGCTTCGCCATCCCCGTGAATCTCGCGCAGGAGATCATGAAGGGCCTGAAGGCGAACGGCGAAATCCGGCGCGGCTGGATCGGCCTCGACCCCGAAGGCCTGGCGACGGTGACGCCGCAACTCGCCCAGGAAAACCGTCTGGGGACCGACCGCGGCGTGGTCATCGCCGGCTTCGCGCGCGGATCGGCCGCCGCCCGCGCCGGCCTTCAGCGGCTGGACATCGTCACGAAGCTGAATGGCACCGAAATCCGGGAAGTCGATCAGCTGCAGCGGCTCGTCGCGGCCTTGCCGATCGGCAGTACGGCTGCGGTTGAGGTCCTGCGCGACTCGCACACGCTGAAGTTCGAGATTCCTGTCTCGTTGATGGTGCCGAGACAACGCTGACTTCCGGAATCGGCTGTCGACCGTCTACCGGCGGCTGACGGCTGGCCGGCCCTTCCAGTAGCATCTCCACGGGCGGTCGGTGGCGACGCGGATCCCGATGCGCGGCGACCACCCGAGAGGCGCGGCGCGGATGCCGTGATCTTCGATGCGAAGCCGGCTGGCGGTGAGGTCGGCTCGGTTCAACCGTCGATCGATCCCCAGCGCGACCGTCAGGTTGCCGGGGCCACGGCAGAGGTCCACGGTCTCAAGAGAGGAACCAGTTCCACGCCGGCGCGCGCGTCGCCGCCGCATGCGCGCGATGCCCTCGAGCGGCTCGAGCGCGCGAATGAGGATGGCCGCCGGTCGTCCGGCCGGCTCGGTGACCGCGTTTACCATCTCGTGCAGCCCGTAGTTGAGATAGATGTACGCAAATCCCGGCGGCCCGTAGAGCGGCGCGTTTCGCGGCGTCGGTCCGGGCGCCGCGTGGCAGGCGGCATCCGCCTCGCCGATGTAGGCCTCGGCCTCGACGATCACACCAGATGTCCGCCCGGCGCGCTCGTCATGGACCAGCACGTGACCGATGAGATCCCGCAGCACGTCGAGCGTCGGTCGCGCGTAGAACGCTCGCGGCAACACCTGGCCGCCGGACGGGTGGGGCACAGTACGACCTTGCCGCATCAGCCGGCCCGTCGAAAGACAAATTCGTTGCAGCCGATGCCGGTCCGCGCCACGAGCGTGGTCCGCGTAAACCCGCGGCGGGCGTAAAAGTCTGTCAGCCGGGCGGGCGTGGCCACCTCAAACGGATACCCGCCCACCCAGTCCTTGAGGTCGACATCGGGCGACATCCCGCGGGGGTCGTCCATGTCGTGGGCCCGCCAGGTCCGGAGCGGGTCACCGCGGAGCGCATCGCGCACGACCGTCGGCCCCCAGAGCCGCACGGCCGCGGGCCAGAGCACGAGGAACCGCAGGGGCGGCGGCAGCGCGTTATACGTTCGCTTCACCCCTTTCCACATCCGGCTCGGCAGGCCCTGGTCGTTGTAGATGGCCACGCAAAGCGCGCCGGCGGGCCGGACCAAGCCGGCGACGTTCTCAAGCGCGCGCCACATGTCGCCCGTGTGATGGAGCACGCCCCAGGAGTAGACGACATCGAACGTGCCGAGCGAGTCGAGCCAGGGACGGTCGAGCACCGAACCCTGGGTAATCGTCCAGTCGGCCATCGGGGCGTACCTCGCCCGGAGGGCTTCGGCCGCCCTGACCGAGTTCTCGTCGAAGTCGAAAGAGCAGACGATCGCGCCGAGGCGTGACGCGGCCAAGCTGAACAGCCCGCTGCCGCAGCCGGCGTCGAGAAAGCGAGCGCCCTGGAGGGTGTCCCTGCCGAGCAGGTCGCGAAGCGACTGCTCGGCCCGGCCGATCTTGAGCTCGCTCAGGCTGCCGACGAACTTCAGCCAGTTCTCGCCGAAGGCGAAGCGGCCGGCGTCCTCGCCGTGCTCGAGGGCCGGATCGTGCGCGCGTCCCACTTCACCGCCGCTTGACATGTCCGACTGCACCCCTGCTCCGCGCGTGCGCTCAGGCGAGCGGCCGGGCCTCGCCCGTCGCGCAGCCTTTGATGAGGAACCCGCCGCCCGCCGGGAGCGCGATCATCCGCTCGGGCTTGTCGGCCAGGTACTCGTCGACAGCCTGCGTCGCACCAGGACAGGTCGTGAACCCGTAGTCGTCGCAAACGATGATGCCGCCGGCGCTCATGCGCGGGTAGAAGAAGGTCATGCTGTCGTACGTCGGGTCGTGCAGATCGACGTCGATGTGCACGAAGGCGAACCGCGATCCTTCCGCCTCGGCAAACGGGGCCGGAATCCAGCCGCGGCAGAGGCGCACATCAGGCACGGATGCCAGCGCCTGCCGGACGCCCTCGATGTCAAACGTGAGGTCAGCCTGCCGCCACGCGCTGCCATCGACGGCCGAGGGCGCCGAAAGCCCTTCGAAAGAGTCAAAGACGAAGTGTCTCCGCGGCTGATCCTTCGTCCCGAGGAGCGCCTTGCCGATGAGATACGACCCGGCGCCTTTGAAGACGCCGCATTCGGCCGTATCGCCAGGGACCTGCGCCGCCAGACGCGTCAGTTCATACACGACCCATCGTCGACCAGTATTGAATCCGTCGCGTTCACCGAAGCGGTCAAGATATCGATTGAAGTTGTCGTCGTTCCACCAGTCAAGGTGCGGCCACTCAAACCGGTATTCGGGATATAGCCACCGTCCAACCCGCCAGAGGAGCGCAAATCGGAACTCGGCGCGGCCCGCGGGAGTCCGGAGGGCCTGTAGCCGCTGCCAGGTACGCCTCATGTCGTCACGCCGCGCCGAAAAGGCTGAGGGTCATCGAGATACCGGTCGCCGTGCCAGGTCGCGATAAGTTGTCGCGGTCCGGAGAATCATGGCATGAAGGCTGAACGTGTTCACGACCCGCGCACGGGCCAGCCGACCTCGCGCGTTCCGATCGGCAACGGCGAGGCGTGCCATCTTCACGAGCGCATCGGCCAGACCCTCTAGATCGTCGGGTGGCACCACCAGGCCGGTGTCGCCAACGATAGCCGCTGAGTCACCGACGTCAGTTGCGACGCACGGACATTCACACGCCATCGCCTCCGCGATCGCGTTCGAGAAGCCCTCGCCAAATACGGACGGGGAACATACCAGATCGAAGGCGGGTACGAGCGTGTGCAGCTGACCGAGTTCGCCGGTCCACCGGACCACCCGGTCGAGATTCAGTCGCCGCGCCTCGGCGGCGAGATGTTGCGCATAGCCGGGCGCACCCCCACCGATGCAGACCACGCGAACCGCGGGCACCTGCCGGGCAACGGAGACCAGGGCTCGCAGCAGGACCTGGTGCCCCTTCATCGGATCGAGCCGGGCGATGACTCCGATCGCGAGTTGATTGTCCGCGAGTTCCCATCGCTGCCGCCCGGCGACTCGCGCCTCTGGTGAGGGCTGGAATCGATCGGTATCGATGCCATTTGGAATCGTGATGACTCGCGCCGCAGGATAGCCCTGAGCGATGTGATGGGTACGACCCGCGTTGGAGTTGGCGATGATGAGATCCGCCCGTCCCGACATGGACGCGGCCACGCGAGCGGTGGCCCAGTTGAACCAGCCGTACTTCCGATAGTCCACGTTCGAGGACCGCACGCCCCAGACGATGGCAGGCACGCCGGCGCGGCGTCCGGCGATCGTGCCGACAATCGACGGTTCGGGCATATAGCAGTGGAGGATGTCCGGCGCCCAGGCGCCGAGGATTCCCGAGAGCCGCCGGGTGGGCCCGAGGGCGTCCCAGCGGCCCCGCTTATCAAGCGATAGGAGCTCGACGGCCGGCTCGGCGGTCAACTCATCCCAAATCGGGCCCCCAGGGTAGAACGTGACGACGCGGACCCGAAATTCTGCCGCGTCGAGGCCCGTCGCCAGAAGAGCGAGTTGGCGCTCCGCCCCGCCGCGATTCAACGATCGAATCAGGAGTACGACGTCCACGCGGTCGGGCCGGCTCACGAGATGGAGGTCGGCACTCGGCGATATCGCACGAGCATGGAGAGGCCGGTCATTCGTTGGCGCGCCGGATGTCGGCGCAAGCGCCAGGCGGCGACGGGATAGAGCAGAGCCCGAACGGCCTGCTCGACACGACGGACTCCCAGCCAACGGCGGGCCTCGAGCATCTGGTAGAGGCGGAAATGGCTGGCCACGGCAAAGAGTCCTCCGCGAAGCGAAAAGGGCTCGAACCAGATGTCGGTCAACTCCCACCCGTAGGGCCGGCCTATCGCCGCGAACGCGGCGTCGGTCCACTGCGTCAGGTGATGCGGCGGCTCATCCATCGGCTCACGGTAGCCCAACAGACGGTTCGGACGACGGTCGCTCGGCACCGAAATCCACAGGGCCGCGCCGTCACCGGCGGCGATCGCGGCGTGCTGAAAGAGCGCTCGGGGCTCGTCGAGGTGTTCCAGAACGTGAAACGAGGCGACAGCCGAGGCTGGACTCGAGGGCGGCGGCGTCTCGCCCATGCTGACCTCGGCGACAGACGCTTCGAGTCCGGCGCGACGGCAGCGCGCGATGGCCTCCGGCCAAAAATCGACGCCGGATGCGGCAATCTCCTGCCGCCGGCAGGCGAGGAGGAATGCCCCCGTGCCACATCCGATTTCGTAGACGCGTTCGCCCGGACCGAGCTTCGCCAGGACAGCGTCATATTCCCAGCGATGTTCGGGTTTGACGTTCAAAGCCTCGTACGCAAGCGCGTACCAAGCGCTGCCGGGCGCGGCCATCGGTGCAGCGAAGACGAGGCCACAAGCGCCGCACGACATCAGCCGATAAGCGCGGTATTTCAAGGCGCTCGAGAGACGCGCGCCGATGTCCGGCTGGCTGGGAAAGTACAGGGCGTGCTGCTTGTCAACCTCGAGCGTCGCCTGAAGGCTCGCGCACGAGGCGCTGCACGCCGGACAAATGTCATCCACGCGATGATCCTGTCGACAAAGGTCCCGGCGAACGCGCCAACCGCAGGTGAAAGATTGCGACCAGCACGAGCGTGGTGACCACGTATGTCAGCGCGGTGCCACTGGCAATGCCGACGAGACCCCAGATGGGAATGAGCAGGAGGTTGAGCGCCGTCTTGACGACCAGCTGTCCGACCCCGATGAAGAGCAGCAGGTCGGACCGCTTCAGGACGAGGAAGGCGCGCGTGTAGGTCAACCCGGCCACATAGATCGGGATGGCCGCGACGAGCACGGCGAGCGTGTCGGCGAGCAGCCGCTGGTCGGCAGGAGTCAACCGGCTGTGGCCGAAGGCCAGGGCGACGAGCGGTTGCCGCCACACGTCAAAGACGAGGACGAAGGGCGCGAGCACGGCCAGCAGGGCGAGCGCCAGCCGGAAAGTCGAGCGCGAGAGGTCCCGCACCGAGCCGCCGTGGTAGAGCCGCTCACTCCAGTGGGCAAGGGTCGTCACCATGAGGCCCGACATCGCGAACCCGAGCGGCACCTGCCAGAGCCGATCGGCAAAGTCGAGGATCGAGACGATCCCCACGCCGATGCGGGCGGCCATGATGCGGTCGACGACCGGCACGAGGGCAAGCGCGCCGGACCCGATCATCTGCGCCACGGCCGACCGCAGGAACTCCGCGATGCCGTGGTGGGCGGGCCGGGCCAGAAGATGCACCGGGTACTGCCGGCGGAGCCGCGCGATGAGATAGGCCATTCGTATGAACTCGCCGGCCAGATAACCCGAGACGAGCGCGTACATCCCGAGGATGGGCGACAGGACCAAGGCTCCGAGGACGACCAGCGACCGCAGCGCCGGCGACAGCGCGACGCGGACGTACAGGTGGAGGGCGTTCAGGGCGCCGGAGTAAATGCCTGCCAGGATCGCGCAGACGACGTACGGCACGAAGGCCCAGAGAAAAATCGTGAGGAGCCGCGTGTCAGCCGGCGCCCAGTGGCCCCACCGGCCGAGGTAGACCGGCAGGCCAAGGTTCACGCCGATGAGCGGCACGACCGCGAGCGCCATGAGCACGGTCGTCATTTCCGCGAGGAAGCGGCTCACGTCGCGCTTCTCGCCACGCGCCTGCACGAGAAACGGAATGGCGGCCTGCTGCGTCGTCGATCCGAGCGCGTTGGCGACAAACGAGGCGACGGAGAGCGCGAGGAGAAACGCGTCCGTCCCGGCGCTGGCCCCGAACACCGTCGCAATCGCGATGGGAATGAAGAACCCGGGGGCACTGCCCGCAATCGACGCGACTGTGGCGCGCGACGACGCGCTCCAGAACGCGCCGTTACTCGCAGCGGCCGGGTCGGCCGCGCGCTGGTCGTCTATCAGAGCGGTTGCCTCCGCCATAGATCGCGGTCAAGTGTACCTAAACCGCCTCGGCCGCCCTCGCGCCCGTCGTCGTTTAGGTTTTCGAGCTCACGCGCCGGCGCGTGGTGGCCGAAAGACTGGTGAGCCACGTTACGACCTTGTAGCATAGGTGGAGCATGTGCGGCATCGCGGGATTCTGGCGCTCGGCGCACGGCCCGCACGACGCTGCCGAGGACATCCTCGTCCGCATGGCCTCCGTGCTCCGGCATCGCGGCCCCGACGATGCCGGCAGCTATCACGATCCGGCCGCGGACGTCGGGCTGGCGTTCCGGCGGTTGTCGATTCTGGATTTGTCGCCCGCTGGTCACCAGCCGATGGCCTCCGCCTCCGGCCGGCTGTGGATGGTCTTCAACGGCGAGGTCTACAACTCGCGCGCCATCAAACAGGAACTCGGCATCGCCCACTGGCGCGGGCACTCGGACACGGAAGTCATGCTCGAGGCGATCGAACGCTGGGGCGTCGAGGCCGCCGTCCGCCGCTTCATCGGGATGTTCGCCATCGCCGTCTGGGATACCCACGATCGCCGGCTGTGGCTCATCCGCGACCGGATCGGGATCAAGCCGCTCTACTACGGGCGCGTCGGCCGCCAGTTTGTCTTCGGCTCCGAACTGACTGCGCTCCGGCAATTTCCGGGCTTCGATGGCCGCATCGACCCCCATGCCCTGGCGCTCTTCGTGCGTCACAGCTACATCGCGCCGCCCGATGCGATCTACGAAGGCGTGCACAAGCTGCCGCCCGGCTGCATCCTCACACTCAACGGGGCCACGGCCGAGCCTCGGATCGAGCCGTATTGGTCGGCGACCGAGGTCGCCCGGGCGGGCCTGGCGTCGCGATCGAGGCTGAGCGATGAGGAGGCCACGGCCGAACTCCATGCACTGCTCACCGACGCGGTCGGTCTCCGCATGGTGGCTGATGTGCCGGTCGGCGCGTTTCTGTCGGGCGGCATCGATTCGTCGACGGTGGTTGCGCTGATGCAGGCGCAAAGCACTCGGCCGGTGAAGACCTTCACCATCGGCTTCGGCGAGGACGACTACGACGAGGCCGCGTCCGCGAAGGCCGTGGCCGCCCACCTCGGGACCGACCATACGGAGCTCTATCTCGGCGGGGCTGAGGCCTGTGCCCTCGTAGCCGACCTGCCGGTGATGTTCGATGAGCCGTTTGCCGACTCATCCCAGCTGCCGATGGCGGCCGTCTCACGGCTGGCCCGCCAATCGGTCACGGTCAGCCTCTCGGGTGATGGCGGCGACGAACTCTTCTGCGGCTACGACCGCTACCGCGTGACCCGGACGATGTGGGATGGCATCGGTTGGATGCCGCAGTCAGCCCGGCGTGCCACGGCCCTGGCTATCAGCGCCATTCCGCCCGGCCAGATCGACCGCGCCCACCGGGCCGTCCGGCCGCTCATTCCGCCGCGGTGGCGCCAGACTGCCGTCGGCTACAAGGCGCACAAGGTGGCTCGCGTGCTCGCAAGCGGGTCCTGGGAAGCGCTATACATGCGCACGCTGAGCTTCTGGGAGCCCGCCGACCTTCTGCGCCAGCCCGTGCCGGCCGACACCGTCGCGGACGTGCTGCAGGCGTCGGCCTGGCTCCCCGCGATCGAAGAGCGGATGATGCTGACCGATCTCGTCCACTACCTGCCGGGCGACATTCTCACCAAGCTCGATCGAACGAGCATGGCCGTGAGTCTCGAGGGCCGCGTGCCCATCCTGGATCATCGGGTTGTCGAATGGGCCTGGCATCAGCCGCTCGACCTCAAGATCCGCCAGCGGACGGGCAAGTGGATCCTCCGGCGCGTGCTCGATCAGTACGTGCCGCGCGCCCTCGTCGATCGGCGCAAGATGGGTTTCGGCGCGCCGATCGGCGCTTGGCTCCGCGGCCCCTTGCGGCCGTGGGCCGAGGACCTGCTTGCCGCCGATCGGCTCGAGAGCCACGGGTTCTTCAATCCCGCCCCGATCCGCGCCTGCTGGGCCGAGCATCTGTCGGGCCGGCGGCAGTGGCACTACCTCCTCTGGCCTATCCTCGTCTTCCAGGCCTGGTACGCCCATCAGGCTCATCAGGACGTTGGCTCGGTCGTCGCCGCGGTCGAATCCGCGTGAGGCCCGCGACGGCCGTGCGGGCCGCGAGTGGGCTGGCCCGCCCCCGCCTGATCGACCCGCCGCCGGGCCGTCGCGATGACTGACACCCGCTTTGCGTTTGGCCGGAACTGGCACGCCTTCGCCGCAGACATCACCGAGGCCCGGATCGCCGCGGCGGAGGCTTCGCTCCAGTCGATGCTCGGCGTCGATCGGCTCACGGGCAAGACGTTCCTCGACGTGGGATCCGGGAGCGGACTCTTTTCGCTCGCCGCATTCCGGCTCGGCGCGAACCGTGTGCATTCGTTCGACTACGACCCGGACAGCGTGAGCTGTACGACGCAGACCAGACAGCGGTACGCCCCAGCGGCCGACGCCTGGACGGTCGAACGCGGCAGCGTCCTCGACGACCAGTACGTCGGGGGGCTTGGCGCCTTCGACATCGTGTATTCCTGGGGCGTCCTGCATCACACCGGCGACATGTGGGGGGCGATCAATCGGGTGACCCGGCTGGTCGGGCCGGGCGGGACGCTCTTTCTCGCGATCTACAACGACCAGGGGCTGCCCTCACGGCTGTGGTGGCACATCAAGCGGATTTACTGTCAACAGGCTGTGCTCCGGCCCGTTCTGGCCGGGGGCTTTGCGTTCTACTTTGGAGCGCGAGGCGCGTTCGGCGATCTGGTCGCCGGCAGGAATCCCATCACGCGATATGTCGAGCCGGCCGGCGTGCGCGGCATGAAGTTCTGGCCCGACCTCATCGACTGGATCGGCGGCTTTCCGTTTGAATTCGCCAAGCCCGAGGCCATCCTCGACTTCTGTCTAACGCGCGGTTTCACGCTGCGGCGTCTGGTCACCACGGCCGGCGTTGGCAACAACGAGTTTGTCTTTTCCCGGGATCGACTGTTGGGGTCGAACCCGTAGGCTCGCCGACCCTCGCCACGATGCCGAAAGTTCTTCACGTCATCACGGGGCTCTCAGTGGGCGGAGCCGAGCTCATGCTGGCGCGCCTTCTCGAGCGGATGGACCGGTCGCGGTTGCCATCGGCGGTCGTCAGCTTGACGACCGGGCCGCCGCCGGGCGCTTTCGATGGGACGCCGGTCCATACCCTCGGCATGCGGCCCGGTCTGCCTGATCCGCGGGGGCTGGTGATGCTCGGGCGCATCGTGGCCCACGAACGGCCCGACGTCGTCCAAACCTGGCTCTACCATGCCGACCTAGTCGGCTTGCTGGCCGCCAAATGGAAGAGCACCGCCGCGGTCGCGTGGAATCTGCGCTGCGCAGCGCTGACGGTCCAGGAGTCGTCGCGGGCGGTCGTGGCCGTGCGGACGGTGCTGGCGCGCCTGTCGTCGTTTCCCGATGTGGTCGTCGCCAACTCGGACGCGGGCCGAATGGCGCACGAGGCCTACGGGTACCACCCGCGCCGCTGGGCCGTGATCCCCAATGGGTTCGACACGTCCGTCCTGCAGCCCGACGAGGCGACGCGCGCGCGCACACGAGCCGCGCTGGGCGTTGGCCCGACAACGGCCATCATCGGCCTGGTCGCACGGCTCCACCCCATCAAGGATCACGGGACGTTCTTCGAAGCCTCCGCCGAGCTCATCAAGACGTATCCCGACGTGGTGTTCCTGCTGGCTGGACTCGGCGTCGAAACGGGAAATCCGACTGTCGCCGCATTCTTCGAACGGTTCGGCCTCGACCCGGCGCGCTACCGGCTGCGCGGTACGCAGGATCGGATCGACCAGCTCTTGCCGGCCTGCGATGTCTGCACCCTGACGTCGACGTCCGAGGGCTTTCCCAACGCAATCGGCGAGGCGATGGCCACCGGAGTACCCTGCGTCGCGACGGACGCGGGCGATTGCCGACGGCTCATCGGTGACACGGGCCGCGTCGTGCCCGTTCGGGAACCCCGTGCTCTGGCGGAGGCGTGGCGATCGGTGCTCACCCTCGAGCCGGCCGACCGGGCGCGACTCGGGCGGCAGGCTCGGCAGCGTATCATCGACACGTTTTCGCTGGACCGGATCGTCGCGCACTATGTCGCCCTCTATGAGGATCTGGCTGCGGCGGCCCGCGAGCGACACGCGTGAGGGTTCGCTAGCGTGACCGTAGGCCGCTGTACATGGGAGTCCTGATCGGTCATGTGATCGTGGTCGCCCTGGCTCTTGCGGCCTGCGGCGTCTGGTGGACCAGGGCGTCCGCGGATCGGACCGTGCGAACGATCGTGGCGGCGGGCTTGCTCCTCCGCGCCGGGCCGGGCGTGGTCCTTTTTTGGATTTCGGCGCATCGGCTCCCCATCGGTTCCTCCCTCCAACTCGAGCCGGGGTTTTGGTTCTTCGGACTCGACGCCGAAACCTACTACGGCCTGGCGGTGGCGGCGGCCACACGAGGCGTGGGCGCCATTGCCGCGCTCGCACCCATCCTGCCCTCCGTCTTCTACATCAAGTCGCTTGCGGCAGCACTCTACCTGTTCGGCCCGTCACCGGCGACGTCCCTGCTTTTCAACCTCCTCGCCTATGCCGGGCTCGTCAGTTGTGCCATTCGCTGGCACACGCGGAGCGGGTCGGCGAAGATCACGCTCCTCGTTACCTTGAGTGCCGTCAGCCTGGCGCCGAGCTGGATCCTCTGGACCTACCAGCCGCTCAAGGACACGTACTTCCTGTTCTTAGTGGGCCTGTGCTTTTACGCCGCCGACCGTTGGTACCGACGCCTGTCGGCCGACGCGTGGTCATGGGCAGCGGCGCTTGAAGTCCTCGGCGCCCTCGGCGTCCTCATCTACGGGATCGCCGGCATCCGGTGGTACTTCGCGCTCGTCCTGGTCTCGATGATGCCCCTTGCGCTCCTGACGGTGCTCATCGGCCGGCGGCACGGGTTCGGGTGGCGGGCGATCGCAGCGGCCTTCTCGGTCGCGTTTCTCGTCGAGATCGCCGTGTGGAGCGGCGGGCCGGCCGTGCCGCTCTGGCTGCGGACGGTCGTGCGGCCCACGAGCGTCTACGCGCTGCTGGAAATCCGGCGTGTCCCGGCCGAGGCGGCCGGCAGCGTGCGCAAGGCCCATGCGGCGGGTGAGAGGGTCGGCGGCGCCACGCGGATTCAGCCGATGCGCGACGAGGGAAGCAGTCTCACGCCCATGGGCGCGGCGGCGGACGCCTCAGCGGTCGATCTGATGCGCGGCAATCTTGCCGCGATGCTCTTGCCACGCTGGCTCGCCCTGCGCATCGGCCGTGTGGCGATCGGGGGCGGTCGGGGCCTGTGGGCCTTTGCGGATCTCGATACGGTGTTCTTCGTGCTGACGATCCTGGCAAGCGGCTGGGTCGTTCGACGTCAGCTCGGCCGGGGCGACTGCCTCGGTCCCGCCTTCTGGCATGTCCTCGCTGTGACGGTGGTCATCACGCTCTTGCTCGCCTATCAGGCTTCGAACTTTGGGACGCTCTTCCGGCTGCGATCGATGATTGCCCTTGGGATCGCGCTTCTGCCGCTCACATTGCGGCGGCCGGGGATCCGGCGCCGCGCGTCGTGATCCGGGCACGCCAGTCGTCGCGCCTCGTCGGACGGGCGCATCGGCCGACTCGGTGCCACGGCCGGTTTATGAGATGCGGTTCTAGCGCGAGAGGCGCGCGATCGCATCCGTGGCTGCGTGAGCCACGCGGTCGTTGTGGTCTTTGAGGAACGGCTCGATCACCGGGACGGCGTCCCGTCTGCCGACGAACCCGAGCACATGAATGAGGTCGGCCCTGAGCCCGTTGTCGCGTGTGGCGCCGATCGTCGTCTCGACACCGGATGCGGCGGCCGGTCCGAGCTCGAGCAGGTAGTCGACGGCCTGGCCGTACGTCTCGGCCGAGGCCACGCCTTGGGCGAGCGTGGGCACATCCGGCTTGTCGAGGCACCCGATCGCAAACGTGACGGCCAGGCGCACCGACGCGGAGGTGTCCTTTTGGAGCCGGGCGGTGATGGCGGCCCGGGACTCGGCGTCGCGCAGCCGGCCCAGGCCTTCGATCGCGGCGGCGCGCATCCCCTCGTCGTTGTCGTTCACGTGGGCCCGAAGGGCGCCGCGGGCCGACGCATGGCCAATGCGGGCGAGGGCCAGGAGCGTCTCGGTCGCCAGGTCGCCCCTCTTGTAGAAATCGAGGCGCTCCAGGAACGAAGCAACCGCCCGCTGTTCCTTGATCAACCCGAGCGCCTCGGTGGCGTACTTCTGTTCGAGCGTGTTCTTATCGTTGAGCGCCGCGATCAGCTTCACGCCGGCACTCGTCACGCGCAGCCGGCCGAGGACGCGGGCCGTCGCGATGCGGGTCGTCGGGTCGGCCGAGTCGAGGCCAGCGGTGATGGCCTCGGCGGCGTCCTGGCCGAGTGGCGGCTCGGCGATCACGCCGAGCGCGTGCAGCGCGTCGAAGCGAATCCGCGGCGCGTCATCCTGGAGGGCGTGTGCGAGCCCATTGATCACCGACAACGGTGCGACGCCGGCGTTGCGCACGAGGGGGCCGGCATCGAACGCGTCTTGCGCCCGGCTGTGCTTCGGGCTCTTGCCGTCCGTCGCGGCGGCGCCCACCGATTCGTTCAGGAAGAACGTCAGCTCAGCGTCAATCGCGGCGTAACGGACCTTCGTGTCGGGGTCCGCCATGAGGGGCGCGACGGCGTCGGCGGCCGCGCCATAGCCGGCCAGGTTGAGCGACTCCACGGCCTTGAGGCGAGTGTCCGCCCGGCGGTCGTGGAGGTTGCTGATCACGTCCTGCCACGTTGGCGACTGCTCGTACGAGGCCGTGGCGGTCGCCGTGAGGGCGGCCACGAGGGCCACGCTCACGACCGCGTAGGTCAGGCGTCGACGTGGCGTCTGGATCATGCGAGGGTGTGATTATGCGAGGTCCGCATAGGCGTGCTCGCGGCCGGCGGCGAGCACCCGCCGCAAATATCGGCCCGTGTGCGAGGCCTCGACAGTGGCGACGTGTTCCGGCGTCCCCGCGGCCACGAGGTACCCCCCCGCGTCACCGCCCTCGGGGCCCAGATCGATGATCCAGTCGGCGGTCTTCAGGACGTCGAGGTGGTGCTCGATGACGATCAGGCTGTGACCGGCGGCGATCAGCTTCCGGAAGGCGGCGAGCAGCTTCACGATGTCGTCGAAGTGCAGGCCGGTCGTCGGCTCGTCCAGCACATAGAGCGTCCGCTCGCCGCTTTGGGTGCCAAGGTGCGAGGCGATCTTAATCCGCTGCGCTTCCCCGCCTGACAGCGTCGTCGCCGGCTGACCGAGCCGGAGGTAGCCGAGGCCGATCTCATCGAGCACGTGCAGCCGGCGCAGCACTTTGGGCGAGCCGGCGAAGAAACCGAGGGCTTCACGCACGGTCAGGTCGAGGACCTGGTCGATGTTGCGGCCGCGGTAGCGGACTTCGAGGACCTGGGGACGGAACCGCTTGCCGTCGCATTCGTCGCAGGGCACGAAGACATCCGCCAGGAACTGCATTTCGACCCGAATGACGCCCTCGCCCTCGCACGTTTCGCACCGGCCGCCTGGCACGTTGAAGGAAAAGTGGCTGGCGGTGAGCCCACGCGCGCGCGCGTCCTTCGTCGACGCGAACAACTCCCGGATCGGATCGAACGCCTTGAGATAGGTGACCGGATTCGATCGCGGCGTCCGGCCGATCGGCTGCTGGTCGACCAGCACCACGTCGCTCACGAACTCGGCGCCTTCGATCCGGGTGTGCGCCCCCACCTTCCGCTCCCGGTCGCCTTTCGCCCGCTTGACGCCCGCATAGATGACGTCGTGCACGAGCGTCGATTTGCCCGATCCACTCACGCCCGTGATGCAGGTCAGAAGGCCCAGGGGAATCTCGACGTCGATGCTCTTGAGATTGTGCTCGCGCGCGCCGAGGACCCGCATACGCTGCACGCCCGGCCGTCGCCGGGGCGATGGAACCGGGATCGCGAGCTCGTCGCGCAGGTACCTCGCGGTGAGCGACCGCGTGTCGTCGAGCAGGCCCGCCAGGGGACCGGCGTAGATGATCCGTCCACCCTGCTCGCCCGCTCCCAAGCCCAAGTCGACGATGACGTCGGCCACGCGGATCATGTCGGCGTCGTGCTCGACGACGATGACGGTGTTGCCCTGGTCGCGCAGTTGCCGCAGGATCGCGATGAGCCGTTCGTTGTCGCGCGGATGGAGACCGATCGACGGCTCGTCCAGCACGTAGAGGGTGTCGACCAGCGCCGACCCGAGCGACGTCGCGAGGTTGATGCGCTGCGCCTCGCCACCGGACAGCGTCGACGAGAGGCGGTCCAGCGTCAGGTAGTCGAGGCCGACATCGGCGAGAAAGCCCAGTCGCCGACGGATCTC
>Ga0070732_10000784_pt1 | contig 18411 bp, 18 predicted proteins | sample Coa_R1_5_FD_66449 | JGI IMG/M metagenome (GOLD analysis project Ga0070732, IMG submission 66449) | Surface soil microbial communities from Centralia Pennsylvania, which are recovering from an underground coalmine fire - Coalmine... | ecosystem: Environmental > Terrestrial > Soil > Unclassified ... | reverse complement strand
TGCACAAGCAATCGTGTCTGCCTCTGGCCGCAGGTTGCAAGACTCGCCCAAGCAGAAAGATGCAATCCTAAAGTCACAGACCTGAGGGCGGCTCAAGCCGCTACGGGTGGAGTCATGAGTAGTGTTACAGCTAAGCGGGCCGCAGACGCTTACGACAAGTGTTTCCAGCCGAATTTTAGAACCGGTAGTCACGATCCCGAGGGCGCGCCGATGCCGATCGGCGCGGGATCGCAGCCAACCCGAAATCAGGTGGACGATACTCGAGGACGCTCGCGAGGTCTCGTCCCCACAGATTACGCCTGAACAAAAACCGCAGGCCCACCCTCACGAGATTGATTCGCTCTACCTGTTCGCGTGTCACATGGAGTGGGAGAGGGGCGAAGAACCGAGCGCAGGTTGGGAACTCCTTACGGCCGCGCGAAGTGCCCACAGTGAGACGCGGTCGCACGCTCGGGCTCTGCTTTCCAGTTCGCGCCATTTGGGCGGAATCGGGCTGGCCGAAACACCTTCTCCCCGGAAACGCCAACCTCGAGCCGAGGACGAAATGAAAGGGCCTTATGGACTCGATATTATTGAAGATTGGTGTGAGTGTCCCGAGTGGGAAAGCAGGCGCTTTTGCGCGTTTTCCCAGCCCGCACTGGAGTCTTTGAGCAAAGCGAGCCATAAAAGTGTGCTGCCCGCTGGCGCCATCCTGTTCGTGGAAGGACAAACCCCGCGCGGAGTGTTCATCGTGTGCTCGGGAAAGGTGAACCTTTCGACCACGTCGCGCGAGGGCAAAATCCTGATTCTGAAAACTGCCGGGCCAGGGGAGGCGCTGGGGTTAAGCGCGACGCTCTCCGGCGTGACCTATGAAACGACCGCTGAGACGGCGACCCCCTGCCACCTGAACTTTGTCGATCGAAAGCAGTTTCTGGAACTCGTGGAGAGCCACTGTGAAATCGGACGGCATACCGCTCGATGCCTGAGCCGCGACTACCAATCGGCTTATCGCGACATTCACCATCTAGTACTGATGCGCTCTTCGGCCGGCAAACTGGCACGATTATTGCTCTCTCAATCGGTTCGCGACGGAGAAGACTCTGAGCCGGGCTGCAAGCCCACGCCGATGACCCACGAAGAAATGGCGATGCGCATTGGCGCCTCCCGGGAAACCGTGACGCGCCTTCTGACTAGGCTGCGTAGGAAGCGCTTGATTCGACTGGACGGACCTATGTTGGTCATCAAGGACCGCACGGCCCTGGAGGCGCTCGCCGTGTAAGCCCTTCCCCCAATGCCGGAGAGGGGCGACCTCTCTCTCACCGCCGCTCTCCGGCCTTTCTTCTACAAAAAGTTGGAAGCGGGGAATTTATGTACACCGGAAGACTGATCGAAGGATTGTTGGATATGGCAGAACGCGTGAGGACTACCGCTCGCGTTCAATCGCAAAACGCGGATCCGGCAGCGCCGGGTGAGTCCGATGTGGAGTGGGAGCGCCGCGGGGCACGTCTAGAGTCCGAAGAGCTCCCGAAGCCGTTTGGTTTGAGCGCGGCTGACCGGGATCTCGGTCTGCTTCTTGTCGTCCATTCGCAGCTGGTACGAGCTCTTGAACCAGGGCACGACTTCCCTGATACGGTTGATGTTCACCAGGTACGAGCGGTGGGCCCGCCAAAAAAGGTTCGTGTCGAGACTGTCCAGCAACTCTTCCAGCGTCCGGCAGTTGGACTGGCCCTCCATTCCTGCTGCGCCCGCAGTCACGACTGTGATCACGCCGTCTTCAATCCACGCGTAGCAAATGTCTTTCTGGTCCACCAGAAACATGCGGCCGGCGGCCTTGAGCAGAACCTTTGAGGCTGGTTGCTTCTGGGATTCGAGCATCCGCACGAGAGTCTCGAACTTTTCGCCAGGAGTGGCGTTCGTATCCTGCTGGGCTCGGGCCTTTTGGATGGCCTGCGCGACGCGCTTCTTGTCAAACGGCTTCAGCAGATAATCAACCGCGTTCACTTCGAAAGCCTTTACCGCGTATTGATCAAAGGCAGTCGCGAAGACGATCTTCGGAAGCGGGACTTTCTTGTCGAGTAGTTTCTTTATGACTCCGAATCCGTCCAATCCCGGCATTTGCACATCCAGGAAAACGAGATCAGGATTATGCTCCTTGATCAGATTGACTGCTTCCAGGCCATTCTTGCCCTGGGCCACCACGGTTACCTCACCGGCATTTTTCAGGAGGTAGGCAAGCTCGTCGCGGGCAAGTTGCTCGTCATCGACGATCACTGCGGATAGGGGCATCACTGCTCCGGAGAAGGATTCTGAATTGAGTATAGTGGCGGGTATATCCGGGTGCAAATAAGGACTCCGCCCGGCAAGTATCGGATCCGCGTGAAAGTTCTGTTATTGATGCTGCTGCATCATGCTGCCCATATCGAATTTGGCGTAGCCTGCGGGGATCTCAAACAAGCTGGAAGGCTGCGATTCTTCTTTAATATTGCGCAATTCGATGCCACCGGCGCCGGCATCCGTTTTGATGACGCAATGCAGCTTCGTGTCCACCCAGATATGACTCTTCTCGCCCTTGTTCGAAACACCTTCGTACTCCACTGCGCTGCGTCCGTTCACGCTATCGCTGCCGATCCTGGTGCAGCTGCCCCAGTTCTTGGAGACTCCCGCCTGGTCGGCCGTTTTCTTCCACTGGGGACAGGCATCGTTCACGTCGTCCACACGCCAGAATTTGTTCATTAACGGCCGCACCATCATCGGCGGTGCGTCCATATACATGTGCTTCTCCGCCATCAGGACGATGTACTTATTTTGCGCCTCGTCCAGGATGAGTGCGCTAGGTCCCATCGCGGCGTTGCGTGCCTCCACCTCGAAACGGATTTTGTCCTTGGTTGCGTAGATCTTCTTTATTCCTCCGTTATCTTGTTTCTGGTTCACCACGTCGGCCGAGAACTCCTGCGCTGCAGCCAAATGAGCCAAGACCAGGAACACCACCAAACAACCAAAACAAATCATTGATCGACGCACAATACCCTCCTTATCGTTCATGGGGAGCTCGCGACGTTGACATTCAGGGGAGAGCGGCCAAAGCATAGCAGAGGAAGCGGTTCAGTTGAAAGGTCGTAAGTTCTTTCAGTGGCCGTTCGTTCGCGGGGGCTTCGAAGAGCCGGGGTCGATCCACTTCGAGAGGAATGTACTTTGGTGTTTATGGAATCCAATCGTCTCGTAGAGGTGGAACGCCGCGCTGTTCCCTTGCATGACTTCGAGATGGAGTGTTCTTACTCCGAATCCACGGGCGGCGTCTTCCAGAAAAGTCATGGACTTCTTACCCCAGCCGCGGCCGCGATACTCCTCACGCAAATAGAACTCGTCGACGAAGGCATCACGGCCCAGCCACTCGAGGCTGTAGCCAAAACAGAGCACTGCATATCCGACAGGAGAGTCGCCGTCGAGAATGAGCCAAGCACAGCCGAGGTTGGGATTCTGCAGCAGCGCGATGAGAGCGGCACGCGCCTTCTCGCGATCGTAACCGTGGCCGTCGAAAAGGTAGTACGCCTGCATGAAGTCGAGGAGCAGTTCGGCGTCGGATTCTTCGGCGACACGGAATTGCGGGCCGTCAGGCATGGGATTCTAGCGGACTGTTGCGCAGAAAGCGTTAATGGTAAAAAACGCGGCGGTCCTGATTTTCAACAACTCAACCACGGTAAAGTCTTTTTGCTTTTCTCTGCGTTCTCTGCGGCCGTTCTCGGCGACCTCCGCGATCTGAGCCTCTGTTTTTACCGACGGCAGGCCTCTAGACTGCGTTTTCGAGCGCGAGGGCCATCCCCATACCGCCGCTGATGCACAGCGTGGCCACACCTTTTTTTGTGTTGCGCTTCAGCATCTCGTGCAGGAGCGTCACCGTGATGCGAGTTCCGGTGCAGCCGATAGGATGTCCCAGGGCGATGGCGCCGCCGTTCACATTGAGGCGGTTGCGGTCGAAGTTCAGCACGCGATCGCATGCAAGCACCTGCGCGGCGAAGGCTTCGTTCAATTCGACCAGCCCGAATTCGTACATGCGGAGGTTGTGCTTGTCCGCGAGCTTTTGCAGCGCCGGCACGGGACCAATTCCCATAGTGCGAGGGTCGACTCCCGCGGAACTCACGGCAACGATGCGCGCCAGCGGTTTGAGATTGTTCTGCTTCACGAAGTGGTCGCTGGCAATGACCATCGCCGCCGCGCCGTCGGTGATACCCGAAGAGTTTCCCGCGGAGATGGTTCCGGTCTTCGAAAACACCGGAGGCAGTTTTGCCAGCTTTTCCATGCTTGCATCGGGGAATGGATGCTCGTCGCGGGCGAAGGTAGTCGTTCCCTTCTTGCCCTCGATGGTTACGGGAGCGATTTCCGCATCGAGGCGTCCGGCCGCGATCGCGCGAGCGGCGCGGGTTTGCGACATGAGCGCAAATTCGTCCTGCTCGTCGCGCGTGATCTTGTACTCCTCGGCGAGGACCTCGGCGGTTTCTCCCATCACCATCTTCGCGAGTGGGCAGAAGAATCCATCGCGATACATGCCGTCAACAAGTTCTTGATTGCCGAGACGATATCCCCAGCGCGCTCCGTCGAGATAATAAGGTAGGCGCGACATGGATTCGGTGCCGCCGGCGAGAATGCAACTCGACTCGCCGAGAAGGATCGCCTGGTAGGCGAGCGCAATCGACTTCATTCCCGACGCGCATGCTTTGTTCACCGTAAAGGCTGGAACTTCCCGCGGCACGCCGCTGCGAACCGAAATCTGGCGCGCCGGATTCGGTCCACCTCCAGCCTGACGGGCGTTGCCGAAGATCGTCTCTTCGATCTGATCGGGACGAACGTTAGCTCGCTCCATAGCGGCCTTCGCCGCGATCATGCCCATGTCGGCTGCCGTCTGCGAGGCGAGCGAGCCTCCGAACTTCCCGATGGGCGTCCGGACTGCGGAAAGAATATAGACGGCCTGCACGCGCTACCTCCCAAACCTTTGAGTCTAGCAGGAGATTCGAGCGTCGTGAAAAACCGTCCTGAAGACGAAACTTCGCCGGCGGGTATACCATCTACTGAACAGCACAATCTTCAACGACCAGTTAACTTCTCCGTTTCACTAACTACCAGGAGGTGCTCCATGTCCTTTGTTGATGTCGGAAAAGAGAATTCCAGTTCCATCCATCTTTATTATGAAGACCACGGTTCCGGACAGCCGGTGGTACTGATCCACGGCTATCCGCTGAGCAGCGCGTCATGGGAAAAACAGGTACCAGCACTGCTCGACGCTGGATATCGCGTGATCGCCTATGACAGGCGCGGATTCGGCAAATCGAGCCAACCCACAACCGGGTATAACTACGACACGTTCGCCGAAGACCTGCATCACCTGATCACGCACTTGAAGTTGAAGGATTCGATTCTTGTTGGCTTTTCGATGGGCGGCGGAGAAGTTGCCCGCTATATCGGAAAGCACGGAACGAAACAAGTCAGCAAGGCAGTGATCATTGGCGGCGTTCCTCCGTATCTGCTGAAGACTGCAGATAATCCGGAGGGCGTTGACGGTGCGGTGTTTGAAGGAATCAAGAAGGCGGTGATCGCCGATCGTTACGCGTTCTTCACCGAGTTCTTCAAGAACTTCTACAACACAGATGTTCACCTGGGAAAACGCGTCAGCGAGCAGGCCATTCAGGCGAATTGGAACACCGCCGCGATTGCTTCAGCCCACGCGAGTCTGGCGTGCGTTCCAACGTGGCATGAAGATTTCCGCAAGGACGTGGCGAAGATCGACGTGCCGACGCTGGTGATCCACGGCGACGCAGACAGGATCGTGCCCTTCTCAGCGGCGGGACAGCGAACCGCTCAGATGATCAAAGGGGCCGAACTGGTGGTGATCAAGGACGGTCCGCACAACGTCGCATGGACGCATGCCGAAGAAGTGAATGCGGCTCTGCTGAAGTTCCTGGGAAAGAAAGCTGCCCAAGCTGATCGGACGAAGGAACAAGCCGTCGCGTAATGCACTCCACGCTTGTCATCCTGAGGAGCGCTTTTTGCGGCGAAGGACCCATGTACCTTGCCGGCGCTATTACTGCTGTCAACAATTTGCATAGGTCCTTCGGCCCGCAAAAAACGCGGGCCTCACGATGACAACTCACAAATAGAGTTTCATTTCGGGAATGGTTGCGGTTCGGGGGTACCCCTTTTCCCCTCGCGGTCTATTGGAATCAGCGATATAGCGCAAAATCACGAGGTAATCTATGGCGCTCAGCAGCTTAGGGGAAAAATTTTGAGCCGCAAGGACTTAGGTCCTGCCGGGCGATACCTGCTTACACTGCTTTCGCTTTGGCAGTGATCTGCGCTCTTGACTTTGGGCGCAAGGGCGGAGGTCGCAGCGGGCTGTGAGATTCGTCACAAGGCAAGGTGGAAAGCTAGTGAAACGTCCCGTCTGGCCAAACGTTTCCAGTCATCCATACCGATCGGGAACAGGGGAAGCGCCGGATCATATCGGCTTGGCGCTCGGAGCGGCGTGAGTACTGGCGGAACATCGAGGAACTGAGCCAAGAATAATGAGGGCCAACGGAACAACAACAACGAAGAAGCGCAGCACGAAGCGCAATGGCGCGACCGACTGGAGCCGTCTCGGCCGGAGGACGCCAGCCCAGATTCGCAAAGGCATCGGCGCCGATTCCGCGCCCCACGCCACCGATGCGCAATTCTGGAAGACCGCCAAAGTCGTCCTGCCCACAGCGAAGGAAATCGTCACCATGCGCCTTGATGCCGACCTGTTGCGATGGTTCCGCCGCGAGCGCGGATACCAGACCCGCATCAACGCCATCCTGCACGCCTACATGGAAGCGCACGAGTCAACCTAGCTTTCTTAGGAAACCTTCAGAAGAGAAGGTCCGACTATGCCCACCCTTTGCAAAGTGCGCAAAGGATGGGCACCCGGCGTTGTGTCAGCAGCGTCGCACCCGCCCTTGTAAAAAGACACAAGGACGGGGCACCCTCAGCAGAGATGGTGCAAACAAGTATCCATTTTCAAAGGCCGGGCCACCCGCCCTTTAATGACGGCCATTGGGTTCTCGAAGAATAGCGAGTCGCTGCCCTGCCCGCGATTGACTGCGTATCGCACCGGAGCTTGGTCGTTGAACTTCAAACGTACAGACGACTGATCGTCCACGATGCTTCTGTCGATGGAAATATAAACCTCGCAAGCCGTCTTGCAACGAACGATCAGGTCGTCTTGCGTTCCTACGCCTGAGGTAGTCGCTAACCCCGTGACTTTATCAGCGATGTCCTTTTTCGTGGAGTAGTCCCACGCTGAGTTTTGAGCGAACACCGGAATATAGAGTCCGAGCGCAACAATGACGATCACAAAGTAGCGGTTCATAAGCCGACTATTGCTGCCGCAGACTGGCTTTTCGACTCGCAAGCTCAGCATCTATGCCTGCCAAAATTTTGCGCACTTCTTTACTGCCAGAGCCCCACGACACAGTCTTTCCACCTGAACGAGAGATTCCGACAATAGCTCTGGCGTGGCCCTGGTCAATCGGGCTCACTGTGAGTCTCATGTTGTAGCCCCACGACCAGGCCGTGGTACCTACGTGGAAATCAACTGTACGGTTTCCGTCATCCTTCGATTTCACTTCGTGATGTTGCTCCTGAATCGATAGCAGTGCCGCAGCAAACACCTGATCAGCGGGCGCGGGGTAATCGCGCTGCGCCCAATGTGCGTGCATCGCGGACCTCGATTTTCAAAATGTGGAAAATGTAGGGACGAAAATGTGGGGACAGACGGGACGTTCACCGGGTTTCAAAGGTCACTGCAGCGCGGACCTCGATCTTCAGAATCCGAAAGAAACTGGGCATATATGTCCTGGGCAGGACCCACCCTTTTAAGGGGTGGATTCTTGTCTGAGCCATCTTGATGAGGGTGCCCAGTCCATGCGTTTTTTGCAAGGGCGGGTACGATGCAGCCTCAACGTCTGAGCCGCGTTTATTCCGGCAATTGAATAACCGGAGCCTCAGACCGACAGCATACGCCGTAGCTCTGCCAGAGCCGGAACCACGGGCTGTTGGCTAATGCCTCATCATGTCTTCGATTCGCAGCCGAAATGTCGCTTGCACTCAGCGGCCTTATATCCGGTGCCTCGAACATCTCCTGTAGCTGCTCGATTTCGTCAATGATGCGTTCTACGTCCATCCGTCACAATATCCAACATGGGAGCAGCAATCGTCAAACAGGGCACAGGTCTGCCGGCTGGCCCATGCTTTCAGGGCGATATCACTCCTAGGGGTGCCCTGCCCTTCTCGCGCTTTCTGCGAGAGGGCGGGGGTTTTGACTTTCGCGTACCTGTATCGTCAGCGCCATTCCCATCCGCTCCCGCCTTCGTGCCGCGGGTGGCCCACTCAAGCGCGGTTTTGGCTTGAGTGGGGCAGTTCAACGGCTGGACCGAGTCTTCCCGCTGCTGGCTCACGATTGTGTGCGGTCGCATTCGGACTCAATCTCGGAAATGTGAGGGCAGACGGGACGTTCGCTAGGTTTCAAAGCTCACGGTGGCGCGGACCTCGATTTTCAAATTTGAAGAAACTGGGCTTCCACGGCCGTGGTTCCCACCCTCGATTGTGGTGACTTCGGGAGAAAAAAAAGGGCGGGTCAGCCGGCTCGGTATTGGCTTGAGCTGGGACGTAGAGCGTCGCTCGAACCGGCGTCCGAATGACTCCGTGAAGAATCCGTCCACTTACCCACACAACGAACATCGCGTTGTGTGGGCCACCCTCGGACTCGATCTTCAATTCGTGGCCGGAGGCTCATCCTTTCGCGTTCGGTGGCGGGTGGCCCAGGCTTTTGATCTCATTGGCATTAGCAACCCCGGTGGGTCGACGAGATCAAAGGCCGGGCCACCCGCCCCACCCTTTGCAAAGTGGGCAAAGGATGGCACCCGGCCGCAGAGAGCTTTGAAATTCGGTGAACGTCTCGTCTGTCCCCACATTTCCCCAGCATCTTCTCCTACCCTCGCCGCCAGAAAAGCGGACACATCACTTGCTATCTCAACCGGACATATCATGTGCTAACGACTGACCCTCGTCTCTTAGTAGCCAAGACATCTGCAACCTTGTAGAATGCTTTCCGCTCGTTTCCCCTGACAATCCGGCTGTGGGCAAGGATTGCGCTGATTTGCTAAGCACTTTTTACCTCGGCCTTTTGCCCGACGTTTCTCGATAGGCACGTATCCGCTCCGAAGGCAAGCACGGTGGCAGGCTCGGTCGTATCTAGGATTGGGACTCAACTTCAATTTCCTTGGAAAGGATCAAAGTCAATGAATTCGAAATTTCTGCCCGTTGTGATGGCGTTTTCGCTGGGCTGCACTGCCGTGGCAACAGCTCAGAAACAGTACAAGATCAACCTGCGTGAGGGTGAAGCGAAAGTACGCAAGATATTAGCGGAAAAGGCTGCGACAGAAGGCAAGACGCTTGGTCGTACCCAGGCAGCCCCGACCCCAGCTACCGTCACCTATTGGAGTGGCACTATCAACTACGATGCCTATCAGTTTCCCTTCACCATGTTGGGAACCGACCCGAGAGAGGGACCGGCCACAACCGTCATTCCTGTCTATGTCATCCCCGTGAAAATAGTATTGCCGGATGGCTCGGTCTGGGACCCGGCAACGGTAGCAGTGCCGAATCGCGCGAACGCGATCGACGGAACGATCAATTCCCCGATCTTTGGCAAGAGCAGCTGGATGAACGGTGGCGTGAACCTAGGCTACACGCAGTACACCGATGCCTTCCAGCGCGGCAGCTTCTGGAAGGATCTGCACGAAGAGGGCCGGAACTACCACATTCTGTTTCAGCCGGTGGTTCAGCGCGAGGTGGAGTGGGACGTGCCGTCGAATCTGGGCACGCAAACTCCGGGCGCTTTCAACGGCGGCAATATGGCCGAAATCGATATCAACTGGTTCGATGAGCAGCAGCAGTCCTACATCGCTTCTGCGGGCGTGCCCGGCAATGCGCTACCGTTTTTCCTGACCTACAACACGTGCGAGGGACAGTTTGATGGCGTCGAACTGACCGGGTGCTTTGCGGGCGCATATCACAGCACGACTTTCGCCTCCAACCAGCCCTATCTCAATGCTCCCTGGGAAGGATTTGTGCCTGATCTTTTCATCCTCAGCCACGAGCTGGGTGAAACCCTGGGCGATCCATTTACCAACAACGTGTCGCCCTGCTGGTTTGACACGAACATGGAGACGGGCGACCCGGTCCAGTCTTTCGGGATGACCGTGCCATTTGCCGGTTACGACTACACACTGGAAGACCTCGTCTTCTACGACTGGTTCACCGCGAACTATCCGGCGCGGCACTCGGTCAATCAACAATACACATTCATGGGAGTGTATAAATACCCATGCAGTGGCACTTTAACCAAGACCGGCCTCAACCTTGTGTTCGGACCACCATCACCCAGCAAATAGTTTGTTGTAGGAGTCCATCTTGACGCGCTCTCTACGCCCGGATGGGCTCCTCGACACAATTCTACCGAGTGAGTTCCGCTCCTCACTTACGTTGCTGGCCGCAGTTGTGGTGACTCGAGAACAACAAGAGAGGTGGGCCTACCGATCTTCTTTCCTGCAGCACCGCTCGGCTTCGCCTTCGCGGGGGCGGACGAAATGCGTCCGCCCCTACACAGCTTGCCTTTCGGGCTAAGCTCCTGCATAATAATAGTTTGTCTTGATCTCGCCGGACTCTTCCGGAACAAGGATATACGTCTCGTGTTAATGATTCGACTGTCGCGCATGGGTGCGCGCAAACAACCGCACTATCGCATTGTGGTGATTGAGAAGGCTCGGGCGCGCAATGGCCGTCCGGTAGAAGTGGTGGGGACGTACAATCCCCGCACTAATCCGGCCAGCATCGAAATGAAGCGCGACCGGGTGGATTACTGGGTATCGAAGGGCGCGCAGATGTCGGAGCGGGTGAACAAGCTGTACGCGAAGGCCCCAGCCACAGCGCCGGCTCCCGCCGCATAGATTCGACCGCGGCTCCTCAAGTTCAGATCTCGTTTCCACAGTGAGAATTTATGCCTGAAACTTCCGGAGATGTTTGTGCGCTCATCGAGTTGATCGCGAAGGCGCTGGTCGACGCGCCTGATGAGGTCTTCGTCGAGAAGTTCGACGATGGCGTGATCGAATTGGAAGTCGCCGAGAACGACGTCGGCAAAGTGATCGGACGCCAGGGGCGAACGGCCCGGGCGCTGCGGGCCTTACTGAGCGCAGCCGGGCATCGGGCGCGCAAGCGGTATCAGCTCGAGATCATCGAGTAGCTCGTGGATTCGCCTTCGAAAACGCCCACTCCTCGCGCACAGAACGCGCGAGAGATGGGGCACCCAGAATCGACCGAGTTCATTACGTTGGCCCGGGTGGTGAAGACGCAAGGGCGACACGGCGAGGTCGCGGCAGAGGTTCACAGCGACGTTCCTGATCGCTTTGCAGAGGGAATGAAGCTGTCGGCATTGCACCGATCAGGCGACTCGCGGCGCGAGGTTGAGATTGAAAATCTCTGGCCGCATAAGGGCGTGCTGGTTCTGAAGTTTGTCGGCGTCGATTCGATGTCGGATGCTGAGACGCTGATCGGGTCGGAGTTGCAGGTGCCACGGACCGAGCGCGCTGAACTGGAGCGCGGTTGGAATTACGTGAGCGACCTGGTTGGATGCGCGGTCTTCGATCACGGAAGCGAGATCGGCAAGATTGAAGATGTGCTGCTCGGAGCCGGCGAAGCGCCGCTGCTAATTGTTGCTGGCGCTGGCGGCAAGAAATATGATGTGCCGTTCGCCGAGGCTTACTTGGAAAGCGTGGATTTGCCGGGTAAGCAGGTGCGGATGACGCTTCCCGAGGGCATGTTGGGGATCAATGCGCCTTTGACTGCGGAAGAGAAAGCGCATCAGAAAAGCAGGGGCTAGGGTTCAGGGGTCAGTATTCAGGCGTCACGCATGAAGGCCGATATTGTCACGATCTTTCCGGACTTCTTTCGTGGGCCATTGGATCACGGGATTACGCGCCGGGCCGCGGAGATGGGCCTGGTGAAGATTGAAGTCCACGATCTGCGGCAGTTCACGCGCGACAAGCACCGCACGGTGGATGACCGGCCATTCGGCGGCGGCGAGGGAATGGTCCTGAAGCCGGAACCGATCTTTGAATGTTTGGAACGGATGCAGCTTGCTCCGCGCGAGCAGCGGCTGGCCGGTACCGTGAAGGAAAGCGTGGTTGTGCTTTCGGCGCAGGGGCGGCGGTTCACGCAGAAGATCGCGTCGGAACTGGCATCGCTGGATCGGATCGTTCTGATCTGCGGACGGTATGAAGGCGTGGATGAGCGTGTTTCGGAATTTCTCGCAGACCGCGAGCTTTCCATCGGCGACTACGTGCTGAGCGGCGGTGAGTTGGGCGCGGCGGTTATCATCGAAGCGGTCACTCGCTTGCTGCCGGGAGCTGTCGGGAATGAGGCATCGACCCGGCAGGAATCTTTCACGGAGCATGTGAGTGGCGGGGAAACTGACGGGCCGGATTCGACCTGTGGTTCCGGCGGATTGCTGGACTATCCGCACTACACGCGTCCGGCGGAATTTCGCGGGATGACGGTGCCGGAGGTGCTGATTAACGGCAACCATCAGGAGATACGGCGCTGGCGGCGTGAGCAGGCATTGAAGAAGACGCTGAGAAACCGGCCGGATTTGATGGAGGGCATGGAACTCAGGAAAGAGGATAGAAAGATACTGGAACGGGTCAAGGGTTCCTCCTAGTTCCGAGCAACGGGGAGAACTTAGACGTTCATGCCGTCGGCCAGCGGTGCATAGGTCCTTCGACCCGCGAAAAGCGCGGGCCTCAGGATGACAAGATTAAGTTCGAGATTAAGATAGAACAGGCGAAGGGTAACGACATGTCAAACCTAATTATTGAAAAGCTACTAGCGAAATCGCGGCGCACAGACATCCCGGCGTTTCGGCCCGGAGACACGGTACGCGTCCACGTGAAGATCAAAGAGGGCGACAAGGAACGCGTGCAGGCGTTTGAAGGCGTGGTGATCAAGCGCGACAACGGGCCGCAGGCGAGTTTCACCGTGCGGAAAATCAGCTTTGGACAGGGCGTCGAGCGTATATTCCCGATCCAGTCGAAGGTGATCGATAAGGTGGACCTGGTGCGTTCGTCGAAGGTGCGCCGGGCACGGCTGTTCTATCTGCGCGGTCTGCGCGGCAAGGCAGCGCGTCTGCGTGATGTCGAGAAGACTGCGCAGTAGTTCGTCCTATCGCGACCTTCTGTCGGTTGCGTCGAGAATCTGCTTCGCGGCGCGGTATCCACTTGCAATCGCGCCGTGGACGGTTCCGTTGTTCCCGGTTGTGTCTGTTGCCTCACCCGCGAAGTACAGCGTGTTTTCGATGGGTTCTGCAAGAACCTGCTGCGCTTCATTCGCCCCGATTTTTCCGTAGCTGTAAGCTCCGAGCGAGAACGGATCTGTTTGCCAGTCGTGAACGTGGGCGTCTGCCAGGATTTTCTCGAGTTCTGACTGACTCACGCGCAAGAGCGTACTCAGAGTCTGCAGGCTATGCTCCACTACAAACGACTCAGTCTTCCCTGAGAGACGCTCGGCCGAGCGGAACGGCGCCCAACCAGTGATGATCGGGCTCTTCGCCGGATTCGCCGTCCACCATGTAGGGAACCAGTCGTCTGGACCGAAGAGGAAACTCATATTTGATAAGGATCCGCGCGCGCCGGCGGGTTTGATCGAATCCCAGAAGCGCTCGCGAAAACGCAGCGTAACTCGGATGACCTTCCCCATCTCCAGCTTGCCGAGGGCGTCCTTTTTCTGGCGGGGCAATTCGGGCGTGAGCTGAACGACGCCCGGCTGCCCGACGGGGGCTCTCAAGAGAGAAAGCGGCAGGGTAATCAGAACTCGCCGGGCCTCGAGAGTTGATTCGCTTTTTTGATCGCGAACCTGGACCTTCACGCTCCCGGCATTCCAATGCACCTGTTGAACGACTGTCTCGGTGTGTACCGTGATGTTGTAGTTCTTCAACTCTTTTTGGAAGACATCCAGCAGATCTTTGTATCCGTTGTGGCAGCGAAAGCTGCGGTCTCCTTCAATCTTCTCCTCTGCTTGCATTTCCTTCAGCAGCCAATGAACTCCGACGAGGGCTGGGTCGGCCGCATTAAATCCTGATACGTAACTCTGTGTGCGCTGCTTTGCCCGCTTTTGTGCCTGCGTTTTCGGTGAGCGGCAGCAGCGATCGAGGAACGCAGCGAACGACTCGTCGGGCTTTGAGTCGTCCATCTTCTGGAGAATCTGGTCGACCTCATCCCAAAATCCGCACGGGGACAAGCGCTCGTCCTGGGCGCACCACGCGTCGCCTTGGACCTCGGTGATTTCCGTTTTCGCTTGGCGGAGAAGATCCAGGATTTCGGGAGGCTTGCCGTGAATGAATTCGGCTCCCAGTTCGATGGGGCAGTCACAATCTGGATCTAGGTGAGTGAACACGCGACCGCCGATGCGATCACGAGCTTCGACGATGTGCACAGCAAGGCCGGCGTGACCCAACTGGCATGCCGCGGCCAGTCCTGCCACGCCGGCGCCAATCACGATCACGGCCGGATCTGAGCTCATCAGAATCGATTGAAAGCTACGGCCGGGCGGCAAGTCAACGATGCATTCTTGTTTATGCGGCCTTCTTTCTCGGTACCTTGGCTCCCTTTTTTCTGGCTTCCGAGAGACCGATCGCGATGGCCTGCTTACGGCTTTTGACTGTGCCCCCTTTTCCGCCCCGTCCCGATTTCAAAGTGCCGCGCTTCCTGCGGCGCATTGCGCTGGCAACAGTCTTGCCGGCCGCCTTCCCGTATTTGCGGCGTGATGATTTCCCTTTTTTCGGCATGCGATTCCTCCTCTGAGATTAGAGAAATCTGCCGAGCGTGAGGTTGTCGGATTTCGGGTTCCCACGCTGCACCTAGGAACGTCAAGATCTCCACACCAAATTGCAACTACGGTCAGGATTTTTTTGATCAAGTTCCGACTCTCCAGGGCCCTGGCTGGAGGGAGCTGATTTGCCGTCGAACGAGAGTGATTCAGTGTAGTGACAGTCAGCCTGGCTCGTTGGGAAATGGTGGGCGCTATAGGATTCGAATTTTGGGGCAGACGTAGTTTCAACAACATAGAGGCACGGCGGGCGCCGTTAAAACCAGTGGAAGGCAGTGGTGAGCAGTGCTGACGGATCACAAATGGATCACAAACGGATCACGGCTCGTGCCCATCTGAAAAGTGCCAACCAAGGTGGCCACAAAACCTGAGATTGTCAATTGAGACGGGCCCAATCGGCATGGCCTGTGTCGGCGACCGAGTTTCAACTTCGGCGTGGCCACAATTCTGAAGTTGATAGCGACAAGCGCGTTTCACAGGACCAATGTCCGATGCCGGCTCAAATTCTTGCTGGATTAGCGCTTTGGCCTCAAGCCGGCAGCTGAGCCAAGGGTCATTTTCGTCGTCTTATGGAAAAACCGTGGCGCCGGGAAAAATCATTCCGAGCGCAGAGCTTGCATTACGTCGACGCGGGCGGCGCGTGCCGCCGGGAGCATCGAAGCGACTACCGCCGCGCCTAACAGCACAAACGCAGATACGATCACGGGCCATGCGCCCGGCATCTTTAGATCGCCGAAATAAGTGCCTGCCACGCGCACAGCGACAAGCCCGATCGCCGCGCCGGCCACGACGCCAAGGGCAGCCATTACCACGCCTTCGGTAACAACACCACTGAGAAGATTTTTCGGCTGAGAGCCAAGCGCCAACCGGATGCCGAATTCGCGTGTGCGGGCGCTGACAGAAAACGCCAGTACGCCCGCGACGCCAACGACAGCAATGAGCAACGCGACGCCGGCGAACACACCAAAGACCAGCGAGTTCAAGCGGTCTGGCGCAAGCACCTTTGCGCGGATGTCTTCCAGGGTGGCGGCGTTCTCCACCGGTTCATCGGCGGACATCTGCCGGATGATTTTCGTTACCGGCAACACCAGGGAATAAGGATTTGCGGTTGTGTGGATGAACAGATGACCGCCGAACATTGAGTCGTCTGCGAAGGAACTATAAATCGTGGAGGCGGGCGCCGGAACGATATGTTCGTCGTCGATGTCGGCGGCAACCCCGATAATTCGGTGCGGCGAGGTAAATCGAGCCTTTTCGCTCGCCGTACCGGGAAGAAACTCAAACACGGGATCGGTCCAATAGACATGCCGATTGATCGGATCCTGCCCAGGAAACATGCGCTGGGCGAGAGTCGCGCTAACGATCGCGACCGGCTCTCGATTCTGGTCATCGAGCGCGTTGAAATCTCGGCCGGCAATAATGCGAACGCCGAGAGCGGTGAAAAAGCCGGGTGAGACGGTGCGCCACATCGCGCGAGGATCGTCTTTGCCATGGACGTGACCATCACCCGAGAATTGAAAGCCTACACCGAAGTTCTCCGCATCACGCCACGGAGCGACGATACCGACAGCCGTTTCGGTAACCCCGGGTAGCGCATCGATTTGACGTATCGATTCTTTGTAAAAATCGACGACTTGCTGAGGCGTTTTCCCGTTGGACGGCGCCGGAACGTCGATGGCCAGAACATGACGCGTGTCGAGGCCGGTCTGGGTTCTTTGTAACGCGATCAGCGTAGTGATCAACACGCTTGCGCCCGCGAGCAGTACGAAAGACGCTGCGATTTGCGTGACGACAAAGGCACGCTGGCGGCGGCCGGTGCTACTGGTGATGCGGACGCTGCCGCTCGCCAGGTTCATGCCATTCGATGCGTTAGCCGACGGCAGGCGGGGCACAAATGCCAAAATCACTGCGGCGACGATTGCCAGTGCCACTCCGACCCAGAGCAGGCTGAAATCAACCGTCAAATCCAGTGCGCGAACGGAGAAGCGCGAGGCGTATCGAGCCAGGATGGTGACCAATGGCTGCGCGATGATTACGCCGATGGCCGCGCCGGCGCAGCAAAGCAGAAGGCTTTCGGCTAACAACATGCGGCGCAGGGCCCAAGTGTTGGCGCCCATCGCGGCGCGGATCGCGAGTTCGCCCTCGCGGCGAACCGTCCGCGCCAGAATCAGGTTAGCCACGTTCGAGCAGGCGATGATGAAGACCAGTCCCGAAGCCGCGAGAAGCACGAGCAAGACAGTGCGCGCGCCGGAAGTAATCTCATCCCGGAGCATCCTGGCATCAATTCGGTAGCCGAAGTTATCGGGGTACGCATCGGGATGATCCTTCACCATTCCAGCGTACACCGTGCGCAACTCGTTGCGCGCCTGGTCCAGAGTGGCGCCGGGAGCAAGCTTACCGAAAAGTTCGGTCATGCGATGGATCCGGCCGGTGACCATCGTGGCGGAAAGATGATGCGGGCTGATGACGAGGTTGCCGATGATTTCGGTGTCCGCCGGATACGGCACCGAGGGTTCAAGGACGCCGATGACCGTAGCGGAACGAGCGCCAAGGCTGCTGAGCCGAACGCTCTTGCCGATCACATACGGGTCTTTTTTGTAAACGGTGGACCAGAAACGATACGTCAGCACGATGACGCCAGCGGCGTCGGCGCCACCGTCTTGAGGTCCGACGAGACGGCCGAGAACAGGACGCAGACCCATTACATCAAAGTAGTTCCCGCTGACCACGCCGCCGTGAACCACGCGAGGTTCGCCGAGCCCGACCATCGTAAAGTCCATCGTCGAGAAATCGCCGAACTCGTTCATGGAGCGCACGCCGCCCTCGATATCCTTGATTTCGGGCACGGAAAACGTCGTGTTGTCTTGTCCGCCGCTGGGAGCGCTCTGGCGGATATACACGAGCCGGTTCTCGTCACGGTTGACCAGCGGCTTCAGCAGCACGCCCCGGACCAGCGCGAAGATGGCCGAGTTGGCCCCGATTCCCAGCGCCAGCGTGAGGATCACAATGGCAGCGAGGCTTTTGCTGTGCATCAACGAGTGGAACGCAAGTCTTAAATCGCGGAAAAATGAGAAACGCATTTTTTCTCCTTGACCGTTTAGCGACGCCGTATCAGGGCCGCCACTTTATATAGGATCTTGAGTTCGGTAAACATTGGTCGCTGAGCGCAGTGGCCTGAAGGCAACAGTTCAGCCAAGGGTCACTTATCCGGAAATGCGACGATTCGGCCGAGCGGCGAGAAGCCTGTTCTAACCAGGCCTTCGCCGCCAGCCTCAGATGTACCTCGCGCATGACGATCGTCAAAAGGTCAACTTCCTATTTCGCCTGTACCAGCCCCGCAATAACCGCAGCAAGTTTATCGAGTATCTGGTTCCAGCCCTCCATTTGACCGCTATTTTTCGCGCTCTCCATGGGTTCATTTCCAATGAAGGTAAGTTTCGTCTGGCCGTTTCCGAGATCCTCAAAGATGGTCACGTCGTACGCACC
>Ga0070732_10000783_pt1 | contig 18444 bp, 15 predicted proteins | sample Coa_R1_5_FD_66449 | JGI IMG/M metagenome (GOLD analysis project Ga0070732, IMG submission 66449) | Surface soil microbial communities from Centralia Pennsylvania, which are recovering from an underground coalmine fire - Coalmine... | ecosystem: Environmental > Terrestrial > Soil > Unclassified ... | reverse complement strand
TACGCCGAGCTCGCGGCGCGCTACCCGTTCACGCTGCCCACCGAGGTGCTGCGCGTGGCGATCAACGGCGAGTTCGGCGAGTGGTCGACACCGCTCGCCGCGGGCGATGCCGTGGTATTCATCCCGCCGGTCGCGGGCGGCTAGCATGGCTGCGTTCCGGTTCAGCCGCACAGCGCTCGACGTGGCGGCATTGCGTGCCGAGCTCGCCGACCCGGCCTGCGGCGGCTACGCCGCCTTCGAGGGCTGGGTGCGCGATCACAACGAGGGCGAGCGCGTGCGGCGGCTCGAATACGAGGCCTTCGAGGCGCTCGCCGTGCGCGAGGGCGAGCGCATCATCGCCGCGGCCCGCGAGCGCTTCGGCGTGGCGCACGCACTGTGTGCGCACCGCGTCGGGGAGCTGGGAATCGGGGAGCTGGCGGTATGGGTTGGCGTCAGCGCCGCGCACCGCGACGAGGCCTTCCGCGCCTGCCGCTTCATCATCGACGAGGTCAAGCACCGCGTGCCCATCTGGAAGAAGGAGCACTACGTGGGCGGGGACTCCGGCTGGGTGAACTGCGAGCGCTGCGCGGCGCCGGGCGCGGAGTCGGGCGCGCACGCCCACGAGCGCAGCCGCTGAGGCGCGCCGCCGTTCACGGCCGCACCTGGCCGGCCCCGCGCACCACGTACTTGTAGCTGGTGAGCTGCTCGACCCCGACCGGGCCGCGGGCGTGAAAGCGCTCGGTGGAGATGCCGATCTCCGCTCCCATGCCGAACTCGCCGCCGTCGGCGAACTGCGTCGAGGCGTTGTGCAGCACGATGGCGCTGTCGACTCGCTGCAGGAAGCGCTCGGCGGTCGCCGGGTTCGCGGTGACGATGGACTCGGTGTGCGCCGAACCATACCGGGCGATGTGCGCGATGGCGGCATCGACCCCCTCGACGACCCGGGCCGCGATGATGGCGTCGAGGTACTCGGTGTACCAGTCCGCCTCGCTCGCCGGGCGCACGCGTGGGTCCGCCTGCTGCACGGTGGCGTCGCCGCGCACCTCGCAGCCCGCCTCCAGCAGGTCGCGCACCACCGGCGCCAGATGGGTGGCGGCGCAGCCGCGATCGATGAGCAGCGTCTCGGCTGCGCCGCAGATACCCGTGCGCCGCATCTTGGCGTTGAGGGCGATGGCACGCGCCATGGCCAGGTCGGCGTCGCGGTCGATGTACACGTGGCAGTTGCCCTCGAGGTGTCCGATCACCGGCACGCGCGCTTCGCGCTGCACGCGCTCGACCAGGCTCCTGCCGCCGCGCGGCACGAGCACGTCGAGGTACTCGCTCATCCCCGCCAGCATGTAGCCGACCGCGGCACGGTCGGCGGTGGGCACCAGCTGGATGCACGTCGGCGGCAGCCCCGCCGCGGTCAGTGCGGCCACCAGGCACTGGTGCAGCGCCGCGCTCGAGTGCTGGCTGTCGGAGCCGCCGCGCAGCAGCGCGGCGTTGCCCGACTTCAGGCACAGGGCGCCGGCGTCCGCGGTCACGTTCGGCCGGCTCTCGTAGATGATGCCGATCACTCCGAGCGGCACGCGCACGCGCTGGATGCGCAGGCCGTTGGGACGCTGCCATTCGGCCACCGTGGTACCGATCGGGTCGGGCAGCGCGCGCACCGCATCGATGCCGGCCGCGATGGCCTCGATGCGGCGCGCATCGAGGCGCAGCCGCTCGAGCTTGGGAGCGCTCAGCTCCGCAGCGCGCGCCGCCGCCAGGTCGCGCTCGTTGGCAGCCAGGATCGCGCCGCCCTGCGCGCGCACCGCCGCAGCCGCGGCCGCAAGCGCTGCATCCTTCTGCGCCGCGGGAGCCAGCGCCAGAACCTGCGCCGCGGCGGCGGCGGCCCGGCCGAGCCCGTCCATCAGCTCGCTCAAGGCGGAGGCGTTCATGGGCCTCAGGGCCCGCTCGGCGCGGCCAGCGCCACGGGCGCGGCCGCCGCCGGGTCCGCGCGCATGAGCACCAGGTCGTCGCGGTGGATCATCTCGTCACGCCCGCGGAAGCCGAGCAGCTCCTCGATCTCGGAGGACTTGCGCCCCAGGATGCGGGCCGCGTCCTGATCGGAATACGCGATGATGCCGCGCGCCACCTCGGCGCCGTCGGCGTTCAGCACGCTCACCGTGTCGCCGCGCTCGAAGCGGCCGCGCGCCCCGGTGACGCCCGCGGGCAGGAGACTGCGGCCCTCGAGCAGCGCACGCAGTGCGCCGGAGTCGATGGTGATGGCGCCGGCCGGGCGCAGCGTGCCGGCGATCCACTGCTTGCGCGCCGCCACCGGGGTGGCGGTGGGGATGAACCAGGTGCAGTGGGCGCCCTCCTCGATGCGGCGCAACGGGTGGCGGTAGCTGCCCGCGGCGATGCACATGTGGCAGCCGGCGGCGACGGCAATGCGCGCGGCCACGATCTTGGATGTCATGCCGCCGGTGCCGACGCCGGACACCGAGCGCCCGGCCATGGCCTCGATCTCCGGGGTGATCTCGCGCACCTCGTGGATGAAGCGCGCGCCGTGCGCGCGGCGCGGGTCGGCACTGTAGAGCCCGTCGACGTCCGAGAGCAGCACCAGGCAGTCGGCCGCGGTCATCTGCGCCACGCGCGCCGCCAGGCGGTCGTTGTCGCCGTAGCGGATCTCGGCGGTCGCCACCGTGTCGTTCTCGTTGATCACGGGCAGCGCGCCGAGCGCCAGCAGCGCCTCGAGGGTGGCGCGCGCATTGAGGTAGCGGCGGCGCTGCTCGCTGTCCTCGAGCGTCAGGAGTACCTGCGCCACCGTCACGTCGTGTCCCTCGAGCAGCTCCTTGTACGCGTGCGCCAGGCGGATCTGGCCGACGGCCGCCGCCGCCTGGCTCTCCTCGAGGCGCAGCGGTCCGTGCTTCAGCAGTCCGAGGCGGCGGCGGCCGAGCGCGATCGCCCCGGATGACACCAGGATGACGCGCTGCCCGCGCCGCCGCAGGCGCAGCAGGTCCTCGAGCAGGGTCTCGAGCCAGGCGCGGTTGACGCGCCCGGTCTCGGCGTCCACCAGCAGCGCCGAGCCCACCTTCACGACGATGCGCCGCGCCTGCGTCAGGGGTGCCGCGGAAGGAATGCCGGCGCTCATGCGGGAAACTATACGCAATCGGCCGGGTGCGCCGCACGAACGGCGCCGACACGCTACTCGTGCATCGGCGCCGCGGTGCGATAGCTGAAGCGTCGGGCGAAGGCCGGCAGCACCAGGAGATTCAGCAGGGTCGAGCTCAGCAACCCCCCCAGCACGCTCACCGCCATCGGGCCTTCGATCTCCTGGCCGGGACGGTTCATGCCGAGGGCGAGCGGTGCGAGCCCCAGGGCGGTGACGGTGGCGGTCATGAGGATGGGCACCAGTCGCTCCGCCGCACCGCGCAGCACGGTGGCCTCGTTCCAGGCCGCTCCTTCCGCGTCGGTGAGGTGCTCGTAGTGGGCCAGCAGCAGGATCGAGTTGCGCGCCCCGACCCCGAACACCGTCGCGAGCCCCACCAAGGTGCCGACCGACAACCCGATCCCGGTCACGGTGATCGCGAGTACGCTGCCGATCAGGCTGAAGGGCAGATTGGCCAGCACCAGCCACGGGTGCGCGCGGCGCTGGAAGCACAGGAACAGCAGCAGCACTACCAGGGCGAGCGCCAGCACCGCGTAGAACACCAGCTCGATGACGCCGGCGTGGCCGGCCTCCGCCTGACCGGTAAACTGCCAGTGGATGCCGCCGCGCGCCGGCAGTGCCGCGGCCAGGCGCTGCTTGGCCGCCCGCACCACGCTCTGCAGATTCGCGCCCTTGACGTTGAAGGTCACCGCCACGCGCCGCTGCCCGTCCTCGTGCAGAATGCTGAAGCGGCCCTCGGAGGGGGTGACGTCGGCGACCTCGTGCAGCGGCACCGGCCCGAACGGGCTGGCGATGGCGAGCGCCCCGAGCTGCTCGGCGCGCTGCCGCACGGCCTCCGGTGCGATCAGCACGACGTCCACCCTGCGCACCCCCGCATAGGCCTGACCGACGGTCGCGCCGGCGTAGGCCTCCTGCACCGTCTCCAGCACGTCCTGGGCCCGCAGGCCGCGGGCGGCGAGCCGCTCCGGCTGCAGCGTGACCCGCATGGCCGGAGTCTGCGCGACGTGCGAGACCTGCAGGTCGACCACCCCCGGCACCTTCGCCAGCGCATCGCCGGCCGCGGCCGCGACGCTGTCGAGCGTGCTGAGATCTTCGCCGAAGATGTTGATCACTTCCTGAGCCGTCTCGCCGGTGAGGCTCTCGCTCAGGCGATCGCCGAGAAAGGTCACCACCTCGACGTTGAGACCGGGATAACCGGCCAGCACCTTGCGGATCCGGTCCTGGGCCTCGGCCTGGTCGACGGCGACGTCGCGCTTGAGCTCGACGTGGAACTCGCTGCGCTGCGTACCCCAGGTGTCCTCACCGCCCTCGGAGCGACCCAGCTGCTGCTCGACAGTCGCGACGAAGGGCAGCGCCAGCAGCTCGCGGCTGATGCGGCCGCCGAGACGGCGCATCTCCCCGAGCGAGGTGCCGGGCACCGCGCTGTCGACCTGCACGACGAAGTGACCCTCGCGGAAGTCGGGCATGAACTGTCCGCTGAGCAGCGGCAGCACCGCGAGCGTGGCCGCGAACAGGATCACGAGGCCGGCGACCACCGGCACGAAGCGCCGGTCGGCGAAGTGTATGCAGCGCGCCTGCCAGCGCTTGAGCGCCGCGATCCAGCGAGGCTCGGCCTGTCCCGCGCGCGGTGATAGCAGCAGTGCCGAGAGCGCCGGGGTCACGGTGAGGGCCACGCCGAGGGAGGCGAGCACCGAGAGCATGAACGCGATCGCCAGCGGGCCGACGAAGCGGCCCTGAACCCCCGAGGTTGCGAGTACCGGCACGAACACGACCAGCACCACCAGCGTCGCGTACAGCACCGGGCCGCGGATCTCGACCGTCGCGTCGCGGATGATGTCCAGACGCGGCTGTGGCGCCTCGCTGGCGGCGTTCTGCCGCAGCCGGCGCAGCGTGTTCTCGATACCGATGATGGCGTCGTCGACCAGTACGCCGAGCGCCACGGCGAAGCCGCCCAGGGTCATGGTGTTGAGGGTGAAGCCGAAACGTCCCAGCACCACGGCGGCGGCGACCAGAGACAGGGGGATGGCGAGGAAGGAGATGGCCGCCGAGCGCCAGTTGCGCAGGAACGCGAACAGCACCAGCAGTATCAGCACGCCCGCCAGCAGCAGCGACTGGCTGATGTCGTGCAGCGCCCCCTCGATGAAATTGGCCGGTCGATGCAGCGCCGGGTAGACCTGGATGCCGTCCGCCTTGAGTTCGGGCGTCAGGGTCGCGAGGGCCTGCTCCACCGCGCGCGTCACGGTAAGGGTGTTGGCGCCAAACTGGCTCGACATCGACAGCAGCACCCCGGGCTGACCCTGGATGAGCGCGTCCCCGGTCTGCAGTGCCGGCGCCTCGCTGACGCGCGCCACGTCGCGCAAGCGCACCGGCACGCCCTGGCGTACGGCGATGACGGCCTCCGCCACCACCGCGGGATCGGGTGAGGGGGTGGGCGACTCGATGAGCACTCGCTGCGCCTTCAGGTCAAGGAAGCCGGCGCCGCGCAGCGCGAGTGCGGCCCGGCCGGCGTCGGCGAGCTCGGTAAGGGTCAGCCCGTACGCCGCGAGCTTGTCCATCTGCGGCTGGATCTGGATCTGGCGCACCGCGCCGCCGAACACGGTGATGCGCGCCACGCCCGGCACCGCGAGCAGCTGCGGCTTCAGCACCCACTCGGCGCGATCACGCAGCGCGTACGGGTCGAGGCGCGTCGAGACCAGGCCGATCTTGAGCAGGTCCATGGTGCTCGAGACCAGCGGCGACAGTGACGGCGGCCCCACGCCGGCGGGCAACGCGCTGCCGATGGCCGCGACCCGCTCGGCGATTCCCTGGCGCGCCCGGTAGACGTCGGCGCGGTCGGTGAAGTTCAGCGATACGACCGACAGGCCGGGGATGGACTCGGAGCGCATGGCGGCCAGATCGGGCGCGCCGTTGACCGCCGCCTCGACCGGTCGCGTCACCAGCTGCTCGACCTGTTCGGGCGCAAGCCCCGGGGCCTCGGTCTGGATCTCCACCTGCACCGGCACGAACTCGGGGAACACGTCGAGCGGCACCCTTGCGGTGTCCCACGTGCCCAGCAGCAGCAGAATCAGCGCCAGAACCGCCACCGCGCCACTGCGGCGCACACACCAGGCGACCAGTGCCCGCATCGGGCGGTCAGTCCTCGGTCCCGGTCTCGCGCGCCAGCAGCTGCCCGGCGCCCTCAACCACGACCCGCTCGCCGGGATGCACGGCGGTGGTGAAGTAACCCGAATCGGAGGGTTGCGAGAGGGACACGGCGCGCCGCACGAACGACCCCGACTTCTCCTCGATGTAGGCCCAGGTCCCGCCCTCGGCGATGATCAGGGCCGCCGCCGGCACGACCACCCCCGCCTCGGTCGGCCCGACCGGCATGAAGACGCGCACGCGTTGCCCCGGGGTCAGAGACTCCGCGGCCTCGATGATGAGGAAGTAGCTGCGCCCCGGCATGGTCGGGTCCGCCGGCGCCGCCCAGGCGGCGGCGCTCAGGATCGGTGTTGCGGGCGCAGAGTCGAGCGGCGCGACCCGCATCGTGCCGGCAGCGGCGCCGCCGGTATCGGCGGGGAAGCTGGCGCGCACGATGGCGGTGGTGCCCGCCGCGACCTTGGCCAGCAGCGACGCACGCTGCGCGGCGGAGGTCCAGGGCGCACCCCGTCCCCAGGCAGCGATCGACTTGCGCCGCGCGAGCGCGAGCTGCACGGAGTCGGTCGTCGCCTGCCGCTCGGCCGCCTCCAGCGCCTGTCGCGAGACGGCGGTGTCCGCGGCGTAGAGACCGCGTGCCCGCGTCAGCGCCGCATCGCTGGAACGCGCCGCCGCTTCCGCGCCGGTCAGCTCTGCGTCGGTTTGCGCGAGCGCATCGAGCCCCATGACCTGCCCGAGCCCGGAGACCTCGGCGCGGTGCTGCACGGACTGCGCGGCGAGGGTTGCGATGCCCAGGCGCTGCTGTGCCGGCGCGTCCAGCTGCACCCCGGCGGCTGCTGCGCACATCGCGGCGAGCAGCGCCGCCGCGCCGCCTGCGGCACTCGCACGCCGTGGGGTTGTCGGGCTCATGTGCCGCGGTCCCCGGCGGCAGCGAGCGGCGTCGGCAGCGTCAGGTTCGAAGGTGGCCAGACCGGCCGCTGCACGCTGCCCTCCAGGGCTTCGAGCGCACCGGTGGCGGTGCGCAGCGCATCGAGCGCGGCACGCCGCGCCGTGACGGCGGCGAGCTGCGCGGTCAACACCTCACCGCGATCGGCAGCGCCCGCTGCGAGGCGCCGCTCAGTGCCGTCGGCGACGCTCACCGTCGCGGCCTCCGCGGCGCGCGCCTGCTCGAGCGCCTGGTAGCTGGCCTGGTAGCGTGCCAGCGCGCCGTCGACCTCCGCCAGCGCCTGCGCCTGCGCGACCTCAAACTGCGTCGCCGCCTTGCGGCGCGCCGCGAGCGCCTGACCGATCTGCGCGCGCTCGGTGTGCAGCACCGGCACCGGCAGCCCCATCGTGAGCGTGATCACCCCGTCGCCCTTGTCGTAGGTGTAACCCGGCCCGAAACTGATGTCGGGGTACTGGCGCGCCACCGCGAGGCGCAGGTCCTCTTCGGCGACCTGGTAGTCGGCCAGGGCGTGGTTGACGCTCAGGCGGTTGCGCACCCCGAGCTCGCGCCAGCGGGCGCGCGCTGTGGCCTGCGGATCGGGCAGCGCATCGAAGGCCGGCACCTGCACGCGCTGCGTCGGCAGCTGTTCGCTCGCCAGGCCCACGGCCGCGGCCAGCGCGGCCTGCGCCGCCGCCACGTCACCGCGCGCGCCACGCAGCTGTGCCTGCGCCTGCGCCTGTGCCGCCTGCGCGGTCAGCCGCTCCGGCTGCGACGCCGCGCCGTAGCGGATCTCGGTGTCGACCCAGCCGCTGACGCGCGCGCGCAGCTCGGCCTCCTCGTCGGCGAGCTCCAGGGCGCGACGGCCCAGCTGCCAGTCGATGAGTGCCTTGCGTACCTCGGCGCGCGTCTGCCACAGCGTCTCGGCCGCCTGCCATTGCAATACCGCGCGCGCGGCGCGCGCCTGGGCGGCGCGGATGGCGCGCTTGCCGCCGGTCTCGATGGTGAAGTCCAGCGCCGTCGCCAGCACCCACGGGCTGACGTCGGCGTTGGCGTTGTGCGCCACGTAGCCCGGGCCGAGCGACAGGGTCGGATTCGGGCGCTGCCCGGCGACCCGCAGTGCCGCATCGCCGGCGGCGACGTCGGCCGCCGCGGCCGCCACTTCCGGCCGCAGCGTCCAGGCGGCGGCCGTGAGCGCGTCCAGGTCCCAACCGCCCTGCGCCGTGAGCCCGGCGCGGGCCAGGGCCTGCGCGACCTGCGGATCATCGAGCGAGCGGCCGGTGAGCCGCGCGGCGCTCTGCGCCGGGTCGATCGGCGCCGGCGGTGCGCTGACGCACGCGCCCAGCACCGCCGCGAGCAGCAGCATCAGGCCGCGACCAGCGACGGCGCGTCCCATCACTGCGGATCCAGGAACAGCAGCTGCACCGTTCCGGGGCGGATCTTATAGCGCTCGCGCAGCCGCTCGGCCTTGGGGTTGAGCTCGTCGACGTCGGCGGTGACCAGGTAGATGCGGCCGCTGTCCGGGTCGAGCGTCATGGTGCGGGCCAGCGGCCGGGTCGGGATCGCGCTGAGCGCGACGTAGTCATCGGGTCCCTGCTGGCGGATGACGGACAGCGTGCCCTCGGCGTTGGAGCTGAATACCAGGTGACGCTTCGGGTCGAAGGCCGCAGCGTCGGTGCCCTTGCCGATCGGCAGAGTGGCGATCACCCGGCCGTCGTCGGCGCTGACCACGAGCAGCACGCTGTTGACGCAGCTCGAGAACAGGCGGTGCGTGGCGCGGTCGATCGCCAGGCCATGCGGCCGCTCGCAGCTCGGGATGGGCCAGCGCGCCTCGACCCGGGCGCTGCCCGCGTCGAGCTTCACGATCTCGCGCTTGTCGGTGATGTTGACGAACACGTGGCCGTCGCCGTCGGCGGCGGCGAATTCGGGCTGTCCCTGCAGCGGGACATTGCTCACCGCGGCATCGTGCGCGGTGTCGATGAGGGTCGTATCCGCGCCGTCGCCGTTCATGACGAGCACACGCCGCGTGCGCGGCTCGTAGATGACCGCATCGGTGTCGGTGTCGGCGGGGATCTCGGCCGTCACCTTGAACGAGCGCAGATCGAAGACCACGGCCGCCTTGTGAGCGCGGCTGTCGGTGTAACCCTTGTTGAGCTGCGGCAGCGCGACCACGCCGTTGACCCCGCCGATGCCGCTGACCCGCCCCACCACCGCACCGCTGCGCCCGTCGACGACCGTGATCTCGGTGCCGTGAGCGACATATACGCGGTGGGTCTGCGCCTCGAAAAACAGGTAGTCCCAGCCATCGGGCGCGCCGAGCGGCACGCTGCGGGTGATCTGGTAGGAGACCGTGGGCGCGGGAGCGGCGGTGGCGGCCGTGGCGGCACACAGAGCCAGGGCAAACAGCGGGTAGCGCATCGGCATCTCCGGCACGGCGGGCGATGGGGCATGATGGCGCCCGCCGCCTTACCGCGCGGTTGTCGAAACGTTGGGGATTCGTAATATTCAGCCGGTCGATTCGACCCCCGCCGCCGCCGCGCGGCCTCAGACGGAGCTCAGGCGTGCGCATCTTGGTGATCGAGGATGACGCCGAGACGGCCGCCTACCTGCAGGGCGGGCTGCAGGAGGAAGGCCACGTCGTCACCTTGGCAGCCGACGGCCGCAACGGGCTGATGCTCGCCGCCACCGGGGACTTCGACGTGCTGGTGGTGGATCGCATGCTGCCGGGCCTCGACGGGCTGGCGGTGGTGCGCACGCTGCGCGCCAGCAGCGTCGGCACCCCGGCGCTGTTCCTCACCACCATGTCCGGCATCGATGACCGCGTCACCGGACTCGACGCCGGCGCCGATGACTACCTGGTCAAGCCGTTCGCCTTCAGCGAGCTGGCGGCGCGCGTCAAGGCGCTCGGGCGCCGGCCGCGCGCCACCGCCGCCACCACCACGGTCCTGAGAGTCGCCGACCTGGAGCTGGATCTGATCAAGCGCACCGTGCGCCGCGCCGGCCAGCCGATCGCGCTGCAACCGCGCGAGTTCCGCCTGCTGGAGTACCTGATGCGCCACGCCGGGGAGGTGGTGACGCGCACCATGCTGCTGGAGAACGTCTGGGACTACCACTTCGACCCGCGCACCAACATCGTCGAGTCGCACCTCAGCCGCCTGCGTACCAAGGTGGAGAAGGGCTTCGCGCCCGAGCTGATTCATACGCTGCGCGGCGCCGGATACTGCCTGCGTGAGCCGGGTTAGGCGCTTCCGCAACTCGAACTTCCAGCTGGCGCTGCTGTACGCCGGCCTGTTCACCACGTCCATCCTGGTGCTGTTCGCCCTCACCTACCGTACCGCCGCCGACTACGCCGCCCAGGACGAAGCGGACGAGATCGACGTGGAGTTTGTCGCCATCCAGGACGAGGCACATCTCGCCGGCGATGGGTACCTGCCGCAGATCATCGCCAACCACCTGCGGCAGCGCAGTAGCGAGCACGCCGCCTACCTGCTCGAGGACGCAGCGGGGCAGCGCCTGGCGGGCAACATCGCCGCGCGCGCACCGCAGCTCGGCCCGCAGAACCTACGGGTGCCGGTGGACGGGCAGTGGCGCGAGCTGCGCGCCCACGGTTACCGCCTGGCGAACGGCGACTACGTTCTGATCGGACAGGACCCGCGTGCACTGCGCGACATGAAGCACCTGATCGCGCGCGCCTTCAGCGTCAACGCCGCGATCACCCTGCTGCTGGCGGTGCTGGGGGGCGTGATCATCAGCAGCCGCGCGCTGCGCCGCGTGGATGCGCTGGGCCGCACCACGCAGGCGATCGTGGCCGGCGATCTGTCGCGGCGCCTGCCGCTGCGCGGCACCGACGACGAGATCGACCGGCTGTCGGCCAACGTCAATGCCATGCTCGATCGCATCGAGGACCTGATGCGCAGCGTGCGGCAGGTCTCCAACGACGTCGCGCACGACCTGCGTACGCCCCTGACGCGTCTGCGCCAGCGCCTGGAGCAGGCGCGCCGGCGCGGCGACGCCACGCCGCAGGAGCTGCGCGAGGTGCTGGAGGGCGCCATCACCCAGGTGGACTCGATCCTCGAGACCTTCGGTGCGCTGCTGCGCATCGCGCAGATCGAAGCCGGTGGCCGCCGCCGGGCGCGGACCACGCTCGACATCTCGGCGCTGCTGAGCGGCGTGGCCGAGGACTTCGCACCCGCCGCCGCCGACCGCGGCCAGCTGCTGCTCGCCGAGGTGACGCCCGGCCTGCAGCTCAGCGGCGATCGCGAGCAGCTGACACAGATGCTGGTCAATCTGCTCGACAACGCCATCCGCCACTCGGGGGCGGGGGCGCGCATCGTGGTGAGCGCACACGCCAGCACCGCGGCGCTGGAGATCGTGGTGGCCGATACCGGGCCCGGCATCCCGGCGCCGGAACGCGACAACGTGCTGCGCCCGTTCTATCGCCTCGAGAGCAGCCGTACCACCGAAGGCAGCGGCCTCGGCCTGAGCCTGGTCGCGGTGATCGCCAAGCAGCATGGCGCGACGCTCGCACTCGCCGACAACGGTCCGGGACTGCGGGTGACAATAAAATTCGTCAAAAACGGCGCCGCCGCGCGCCGGAGCGATGCGCACGTGACCCTGAGCGATGCGTTCGTGCAGCGCTAGCGTGACATCGGTGCCACGTTGCCCCGTCCGGGCACACCCCCTACACTGTCGGGGAGCGAAATTGACGACAGGGTGGCGTCGCGGTGAGCAGAGATTACGAGCCGGTGCCCGGCCAGTGGTACGAGAACCTCGAAGAAGAAGAATCGTTCCGCGTGCTGTCGGTCGACGAGGATTCGGAGCTCCTGGAGATCGAGTACCTCGACGGCGACATCGAGGAGATCGACCTTGAGGCCTGGCATGAGATGGACCTCGAGCGCATCGAGGAGCCCGAAGGCTGGTCCGAATCCGACGACGAGGACGAAGCGGAGGACGACGAGGACTGGGACGAGGATGACGACGAGGACGATGACGACGACTACGATGAGGACGAGGACGCCGATGACGAGCGGGACGAGTATTGACCGCAGCCGGCCCCGACAGCTGGTATCACGAGAAAGAATCGGCGTGGCTGTACCGGCGGGTCGCCGCGACCGAGCCTGATCCCCGCAAGGGCGAGCTGTTCCTGAAGCTGGCCGTCGCCGCCGAACAGCAGGCCGACAAGTGGCAGCGCGTCGCCGAGCGCGACGCCACCGGGCCGTTCGCGCGCCGCTACACCCCTTCGCTGCGCGCCCGCATCGTGGCACACCTGCTGCGGCGCTTTGGGCCGCGCTCGCTGCGCGGAGTGCTGGCGGCGATGAAGCTGCGCGGCCTGTCGATCTACAGCGCGTCGCTGAGCGTCGCCGGGCATGCGATGCCGACGTCGCTGTCCGAGGTCGGCGCGCGGCACCGCAGCGCGCTCGGCGGCAGCCTGCGCGCCGGCGTGTTCGGCATCAACGACGGGCTCGTGTCCAGCCTCAGCCTGGTGCTGGGAGTCGCCGGCGCCGGGGCGCGCACCGGCGTGGTGCTCACCAGCGGCCTGGCGGGACTGCTGGCCGGCGCGCTGTCGATGGCGGCGGGCGAGTACATCTCGGTGCGCTCGCAGCGGGAGATGTACGAGTACCAGATCGGGCTCGAGCGCGAGGAGCTGGCCGAGTACCCGGACGAAGAAGCCGAGGAGCTTGCGCTCATTTATACGGCGCGCGGCGTGGATGCCGCGCAGGCGCGTGTTCTCAGTCAGACGCTGCTGGCACGGCCGGAGCAGGCCCTCGATGTGCTGGCGCGCGAGGAGCTCGGACTCAACCCGGACGATCTCGGCTCGTCCTGGCAGGCGGGTGGCACTTCGTTCGTGGCCTTCGCGGCCGGGGCGGCGGTGCCGCTGCTGCCGTTCCTCGCCGGCGCCGCCGGGTTCCGCGCCATCCAGGCCGCGGTGGTCGTCACGCTCGCGGCACTGTTCGGCGCCGGCCTGGTACTGTCCCTGTTCACGGGGCGCGACGCGCTGCGCAGCGGTGCGCGCATGGTGCTGATCGGCGCCGCCGCCGGCGCCCTCACCTACCTGCTCGGCCGCGCGCTGGGCGTCGTGATCGGATAAGCCGCAACCGCACGTCCCTTGAAATCCGCCGCCCGGACCCCACGCTGGCAGCAGTGATGACCTCCCGGTAGAGTCCGGGACACGCTACGGAGCAGGCTGACCCATGAAACGCATCGTCCTCTTCCTCGCGACCAACCTGGCCGTACTGCTGGTGCTGTCGATCGTGGCGCACCTGCTGGGGGTGGACACCTACCTGCAGGCCCACGGCAGCAGCTTCGGCGGTCTGCTCGTGTGGGCGGCGCTGTTCGGCTTCGGCGGCGCGTTCATATCGCTGCTCATGTCGAAGGCGCAGGCCAAGATGTTCATGGGCGTGCGCGTCATCGGACAGTCGGCCGACCCCACCGAGCAGTGGCTGCTGTCGGTGGTGGAGCATCACGCCCGCGGCGTGGGCGTCGGCATGCCCGAAGTCGGCATCTTCAACTCGCCGGAACCGAACGCCTTCGCCACCGGCGCCAGCCGCAACTCGGCGCTCGTGGCGGTGAGCACCGGGCTGTTGCAACGCATGAACCGGCAGGAGATCGAGGCCGTGCTCGGCCACGAGATGACCCACGTCGCGAACGGCGACATGGTGACTCTCACCCTGATCCAGGGCGTGGTGAACACCTTCGTGCTGTTGCTCGCGCGCGTGGTCGGCAACATCATCGACCGCGCGGTGTTTCGCTCCGATGACGGCCGCGGCATCGCCTCCTACGTGACCTTCTACGCGCTGCAGATCGCGTTCGGTCTGCTGGCGACGCCGATCGTCATGTGGTTCTCGCGCTGGCGCGAGTTCCGTGCCGATCGCGGCGGTGCGCAGCTGGCCGGTACGGGCAGCATGATCGCCGCGCTCGAGGAGCTGAAGCGGGTGCACGAGCCGCTGCCGGCCCGGCAGTTCGCCGCTTTCGGCATCGCCGATGGCAGCGTGGCGAGCGGCCTGCGCAGGCTCTTCATGAGCCATCCGCCGCTCGATGAGCGCATCGCGGCGTTGCGCCAGCTCGGCAGCCATTGAGCCCGGCCGCGCCGGAGCTGCTCGCGGGACTGCGCGAGATCCTCGGCGCCGACGGCATACTCACCGCGGACGCCGACTGCGCCCGCTACCTCAGCGATCACCGCCGCCTCTACCAGGGGCGCGCACGCGCCGTGCTGCGGCCGCGCACCGTGGCCGAGGTCATGCGGCTGCTCGCGCTGTGCAACGCGCAGCGCGTCGGCGTGGTGCCCCAGGGCGGCAACACCAGCTACTGCGGCGGCGCGACGCCGGATGAATCCGGACAGCAGGTGGTGCTGTCGCTCGAGCGACTCAACCGCATCCGCAGCGTCGATGCCGCCAACTACTCGCTGATAGCGGAAGCCGGCTGCGTGCTGGCACAGGTGCAGCGCGCCGCCGCGGATGCGCAGCGTTTCTTCCCGTTGAGTCTCGGCTCGGAAGGCAGCTGCCAGATCGGGGGCAACCTCTCGACCAACGCCGGCGGGACGGCGGTGCTGCGCTACGGCATGATGCGCGAGCTGGTGCTCGGACTGGAGGTGGTGCTGGCCGACGGCCGCGTGCTCGAGTCGCTGTCGGCGCTGCGCAAGGACAACACCGGCTACGACATCAAGAGCCTGTTCCTCGGCGCGGAAGGCACGCTCGGGGTGATCACGGCGGCCAGCCTCAAGCTGTTCGCCGCGCCGCGCGCCCACGCCACCGCCCTGGTCGCCATACCGGACGTACAGGCAGCCGTGACGCTGCTCGGCCAGCTGCGCGAAGTCAGCGGCGATGCGGTCACCTCATTCGAGCTCATGCCGCGCGTCGCCATCGAGCTGGCAGTGCGGCACCTCGAGGGCGTGAGCGATCCGCTGGCGCGGCCTTATCCCTGGTACGTGCTGTGCGAACTGTCGGCGGCACGCGCCGCGGCGCTCGGCGGCGTCCTCGAGGAGGCGCTGGCCGCGGCGCTCGGCGCCGGCACGGTGCTCGATGCGGCGCTGGCCCGCAGCGAGCGCGAGCGCGCCGCGCTCTGGCACCTGCGCGAGCATATCCCCGAGGCGCAGCGCCGCGAGGGCGCAGGGTTCAAGCACGACATCGCCGTGCCGGTGGCGGCACTGCCGCAGTTCGTGGCGCGCGCCGGCGCGTGGCTGGACGCCCACGTCCCGGACGGACGGCTGGTGGCCTACGGCCACGTCGGCGACGGCAACCTGCATTTCAACGTCAGTGCGCGGCCGGACGCCGTGCGCACCGAGTTCCTGGCGCGCGCCGAGGACGTGCGCCGCGCCATCCACGACCTGGTGCACGAATTCGGCGGCAGTGTCAGCGCCGAGCACGGCATCGGGCGCCTCAAGGTCGGCGAGCTGGAACGCTACGCCGCGCCACTCGAACTGGAGCTGATGCGCGCGGTGAAGCGTGCCTTTGACCCGCACGGCATCATGAATCCGGGTAAGGTGCTGCGCCAGGAATGAGGAGGGGCGGATGGGCTATCGAGTGAGGCTCGGCGCGCTGTTACTGGGCGCGGTCACGGCCTGCAGCCAGCATCCCGGCCCGGCGCCGGCGCCGGGCGCAACGACGGCGCCGGCAGCGGCGGCACCGGCCGTCGCGCCCCCGGGCGCGGGGCCGCGCATCGTCATGTCACCCGACTTCGTGCACATCGAGTACCGCCTGTACGGGCACGGCGAGCCGGCGGTGCTGCTGGTACACGGCTGGGCCTGCGATGCCGACTACTGGCAGGGGCAGATCGAGCCGCTGGCGGCGCACTACACGGTGGTGGCCATGAACCTCGCCGGGCACGGCGCCTCGGGCAGCAACCGCAGCGACTGGTCGATCGCCAACTACGCGCAGGACGTGGCGGCGGTGGCGCGCGACATCCCCAATCGCCAGCTGGTGCTGGTCGGACACTCCATGGGCGGCGCGGTCGTGCTGGCCGCCACCCCGCTGCTCGGCGACCGCGTCATCGGCATCATCGCCGTCGAGGCGCTGCGCACGGTGGGCCTGCCGCCGCTCAAGGCGCGCGACATCGAGCAGCGGGTGGCGCCGTTCCGCGCCGACTTCATCGGCGCCACGCGCCACATGGTCACCACGTCGCTGTTCCCCAAGGATGCCGACCACCTGCTGGTGCAGAAGGTCGCCTACGACATGTCGCTCGAGCCGGCGGCGGTCGCGGTGCCGAGCATGCAGGCACTGCTGGCGATGGACTTTGCGCCGCTCCTGCCGGCCATTCACGTGCCGGTCTATGCCATCAACTCGGACCTGGTGCCCACCGATGCGGCGCGCATCAGCAAGGCGCTCCCCGACTTCAGCCTCGACGTGCTCGGACACAGCCACTTTCCCATGCTCGAGGCCCCGCAGCGCTTCAACGCGCGCTTGCTGCAGGACCTGGGCGCGATCGCGGCGCGCGCCGCTCACTGAGCCATCTCGTCCGAGTCCGGCGCGATCGCCCCGCAGCGCACCTGCAGCCAGCCGAGCTCGAGTGCGATGCGCTGCGTGTCCACCTGCGCCCAGGCGGTGGCAAAGGGGGCGTCGCCACCCTGCTCCTGCAGCAGCAGCAGCAGCGCGTCGCGATCGGGCGCGAACGGCCAGTCGCGCCCGTGCAGGGTCAGCTCCAGCGTGCGCCCGTCGGGTGTGACGAACTGTCCGTGGCCGCCGGCCTCGTACAGGTCGAGAGTCAGGAGCGGCTGCAGGTCGCGCCGCCGGCCGCTCGCCGACCAGGCCACACGGCAGGCATACAGGCGTGCTTCGCTGGGCTCGAAGCGGTTGAAGCCGATCACCTCCTGCTGCAGCTCGCCGTCGCTCTGGCGCAGCACCCGGCGGCGATACCAGTACAGGTCCTGGCTGATGAGCAGCTGGTAGTCCAGATAGCGCGCCGCGCCGGCGCTGTAGTCGAGACAGTGCCGGCCGAGCGTACCGCCGTGAAACTGGTCGCCGGCATGGTTCAGCAGCAGCTCGCAGCCGCTCGAGCTGGCCAGGTCCTTCCACGCCAGCTGCGCCAGCAGCGCCGGGCGATAGTTGAGGTGCGTCCAGCGCTGCGGCGCGAGGAAGGTGAACAGGCGCACCCGCACGACGTGTTCCTGGTCGCCGCGTGGCTCCAGCAGCATGAGCAGCTGGCGGCGCGGAACTTCCGGCTGGTCCTCGAGAAACTCCTCGAGGTACAGAACGTGCGCGCCGAGCCACGGCGCCGCCACCGGCGCCACGACGGTGCGCACGCGACGCTCGCTCTGCAGCGGCCACAGCGCCGCGCCGCGCTCCAGGCTCATCACCACCTGCTCGCTGGAGTCGCGCACGCCGGTCCACAGGTGCTGCAGGGCGGCGACGTCGCCACCGTCGGCGGCGCCCACGGCCGCCAGCCCCGCTGCCAGAAACTCCATCATGTGTGTTCGCCGCGTGCGGCGCGCTGTGGGCTAGGCTTCCTTGCGCGTGCGCACCAGACCCTCCTGGGCTGTGCTCGCCACCAGGCGCCCGTCGCGCGCGAACACGCCGGCGCGCGCAAAACCGCGGGCGCCGGAGGCGCTCGGGCTTTCCATGGCATACAGCAGCCAGTCATCGACGCGCAGCGGCCGGTGAAACCACATGGCGTGATCGATGCTCGCCATGACCAGGCTCGGATTGAGGAACGAGGTGCCGTGCGGCAGCGTCGCCGTGTCGAGCAGGAAAAAATCCGAGACGTACGCGAGCAGGCGCCGGTGCAGCGTCTCGTCGTCCGGCAGCGCGCCCACCGCCCGGAACCAGATCTCGCGCGCCGGCCGTTCGCGGCGCGGCCGCAGCAGGTCGAGCGGTTGCACCGTGCGGAACTCGAACGGACGCGGCTGCTCGAGGAAGCGCCGTACGCGCTCGGGCAAGCGCACCAGCAGTTCCTGCGGCGGCCGGCCGCTCTGGTCCGGCAGGCTCTCGGGAGCCGGCACCTGCGGCATGGGCACCTGGTGATCGAAGCCCGCTTCCGCGATCTGGAAGGAGGCGGTCATGTTGAAGATCTGCTGGCCGTGCTGGATCGCCACGATGCGGCGGTTGGCAAAGCTGTGACCGTCGAGACTGCGGTCGACCTCATAGACGATCGGGGCATTGCAGTCGCCGCGCCGCAGGAAGTAGGCGTGCAGCGAATGCACCGTGCGCCCCTCGACCGTAGCGGCCGCCGCCGTCAGCGCCTGGCCGAGCACCTGCCCGCCGAACACCTGCGGCGCACCGATGTCGCGGCTCGCGCCGCGAAACAGGTTGACCTCCAGCTGCTCGAGCTCGAGCAGCTGCAGCAG
>Ga0070732_10000782_pt1 | contig 18470 bp, 16 predicted proteins | sample Coa_R1_5_FD_66449 | JGI IMG/M metagenome (GOLD analysis project Ga0070732, IMG submission 66449) | Surface soil microbial communities from Centralia Pennsylvania, which are recovering from an underground coalmine fire - Coalmine... | ecosystem: Environmental > Terrestrial > Soil > Unclassified ... | reverse complement strand
AACCTACCGCGGCACAGTGACCGCGGCTTCGGAGTGGGATAGCCCTGCGGAACGCAAGACGGTCAGGCCCGGTCATCCGGATAGCTACGAAGCGCTGTTTCACGAAACAGAAGTCCAAAACTTCTTTCTGAACCTTCGCGACAACGACACCCTTTCAGCGTATCTGCGCAATGAGCGGTTGGAACGTGCGATCGGTGTAATTTACCGGCCGGAAACGGAGCTGATGAGTCATTACTTTCAGGCCTGTTTGCCGGATCAATTCGACGGTGTAATGCACTACGATCATACCCGTGCAGTTGAACCACTGGAGCGAACTACTGAATGGATCGCAGGAGAAGTAGAAGAAACCTTTCCAAGCGGATTGTAGGCCACGCCCTTGCGCGGCAAGCAACTTGCGCGGTTGTGCTGGCGGCCTGGATCGCCTCTGCGCAAACCGAAAGCGCTCCGAGTCAGCTCCCTTCTCAGGCGAAACCGGTTCAAGGCGTGGTTATGCCAGTGCCCAAAGAGATCTTTCGTTCGCTGGATCAGTTTCAAACGGCTAACTGGCTGGCAGTGCAACGACCGCAAATCGCGAACTGGAAACCACGCGGTGACCAGGTGCAGATCGCGGCAATTCTTGGAGTAGCCGTCGCTGAAGGTTTTGTAGCCATGGAGGCGCGAGATTCGGCGCAGGTCACAAAAATTGGAGCAGCCGTTCTGAAATTGAGTCGAGGACTCGGAGTGCAACAGCGAGCATTGCGCCGCAGTCGAAGTATCATGGACCACGCGGAGAAAGGCGAATGGATCGCCGCCCGCGACGAATGGGATCATGTTTTGACGGATCTGGAGCGCGGAATGGGTGAGCTTAAGAGCGAACAGCTTGCCCAGATTGTGAGTCTGGCAGGTTGGCTTCGCGGAACTGAAGCCCTTTGCGAGCTGGTGTTGCAGAATTATTCCCCGGATCGTGCCGAGCTTGTTCGACAACGAACGCTCGTTGAAACTTTGGAGAAGCAAATCCTCGCCATGAAACCGGAGCTGCAAAGCGATCCACTTATCATGGCAATGCTCACGGGGCTGCGAAGCATTCGTGCGACAATTGAAAAGGATAGTGGCCCCTTGACCGAAGAGAATGTTCGTCAAATCCGGGACGTTTGCGCAACAGTAGTCCAGCAATGCTCGAAACCCGTTGAGGAAGGACGGTGAAAGGACACGCGAAACACTCGCAGCACCGAATTGAAGTTTTCGTAAACACCATCGAGCAACTTTTTAATTCGATGGATCCCTCTCCGTTTCCCGAGAGGGATCTCGACCACGACGCGGAGGAATTCATCGTTAGCTGGGCTCAGGAATTTCCGCGCAAGGATCCGATTTCCCTGGTCGTTCACGTTAACAAGCTTCCCGGACACGGCGACGTTCAACGAGACGTTGAAACTGCCATTCATCATTATTTTGCGTACCGGGCGAACATTAATCGTCTCGAGTTTCGGCACCTGCTCAAACAAGGGCGAATCAGTCTGATGATTGGCCTTTTATTCCTCGGCGCCTGTCTCTTGATCAGCGAACTGCTGTTGCGCAGAAGCGGAGGCACGTTGTTGATCGTGTTTCGGGAAAGTCTGACAATTGCCGGCTGGGTGGCAATGTGGCGCCCCATGCAAATTTTTCTTTACGAATGGTGGCCGCTACGGCGAATGGGTCGTTTGTTCGAAAAGTTGAGTCGCATGCACGTGGAAGTCCGGAGTCACGGCAGCTAATGGACCGCCCGATTCCTGATTTTAGTGGTCTGACTACAACAGAAGCGCAAAAACGGCTCGAACAATTCGGCCCCAACGAAATTCGACGCCAGACTCGCACTGCAGCTGCGGCCTTACTCCTAACGCAGTTCAAAAGTCCGATCGTCCTCATTTTAATCGGCGCTGCGGCTGTTTCGCTTTTTCTTCAGGCCAACACCGAAGTCGCGCGAATTCATACTGATTGCCGGCTAACTCACCAGAAAACCTGCGCCCGCGCCGACGGAGTAAAGGAGAAAAGCGAGCAAGGTCTGCCCCTGAGCGGGAATTATTTTCGCGGTCTCATCCGGATGTCGCAGCACCCGGCGGACAGCGGCAACCGCCGGAATCAGGGCAACTCCGCCGAGCAGAATTGGTTTCGGCAGTCCAAAGGTTGGAAGTGTTAGCAGCATTCCGAAAGCGACGGCGAAGGTGAATGGGAAAACAAAGCTCGCCCGTTTTCGGCCAAGGCAAACAACCAGCGTTCTCTTGTCGGCTTTGGCATCCGAGGCGAAATCGGGAAATTCATCGACCCAAAGAAAATTGGCGATGAGTAATCCGAGCGGAATGGAGACGAGCAGCGGTTCCAGGTCGATCCGGCCGCGTTGAACAAGATAAGTGCCGCAACAAATCAACGGTCCATACGAAATCGCCACGGCCAGTTCGCCCAATCCGCGATACGACAGTTTGACCGGCGGCGATTGATAAAAGAAGGCGCAAAACATTCCAGCGAGTCCGATCCAAAGAACGTCAAATTGCCTCCACTCCACGATCACCAAACCGAGCCCGGCTCCGATGACATAACTGATGGCCGCAATTACGACGGTTTGTTTTCGGGTCAGCAATCCATCGACCAGCACTCGTTTGCCGCCGGAGAAAGGACTGCGGTCCTCGGGGGCGATCCCAAGGTCGGCGCCGGAATCGAAGTCAAAAATTTCACCTGACGCGTTCTTGGCAACTTCGATCGCAAAAATTCCGACGACGGTGATGCCCAGCCAGAAGAAATTAATGCGGCCACCGACTGCGGCGGCACACGCTCCGAGAAAAATCGAGGCCATGGAAGCGAGCGAGATTTTGGGATCGGCCAAACGCCAAAAACCCGCGGCCAGATTTGCTCTGGGCGATTCTTCCATTGTTCATCGGACAGCCAATCAGATCCTGCCTCGCCATACAAACCCGAAGCTCCGGAAGTCATTCTGCCAGTGCTTCATACAGGGGATGGCCCCACCGGTCACAATTCGCCGCGGCCGGATGTTGAAGAACGGTGTCCAGCGCGCGAACGACCTGGATGGCGTTGACTGGCTTGGTCAAATGTTTGGTGGCGTGCCGTTCATGCAACAGCGGGCATTCGGCGAGCCATTCGCTCGAGATGAAGATGAAAGGCCGTGGCGGGAGCCAGTGTGGAAGTTCCTGCGCGATTTCCGCCGCATGTAAATCGGGATCGTAATCGAGGATGATCGCAGCCACATCGTTCAACTCGTATCCGGTAAATTCGGAGAGGTCGTGCCGAATTTGTCCGGATCGAACCTCGAATCCCATTATCTGAGCCGCGCTTAGTGCGGCCGTATAGGTATCCGGATCGGCGTCGATCAGTAGAATAACATTTCGTTTCATAACCCTCTTTATAAGTATTGTGCGGTCGCACCCCGCGCGCCGGCACCGATTGCGTTTTGTATTGCAGAAATTGCGCGGGGAACATCGATTCGGGCCGGCCCACTTTCTGTAACGTTACGGCGCTCTGGCGGCCGTTACGGTAACAGTGAACGTTTTTGTTGCCGTATTGTAATGACTATCAGTCGCGCTCACAAACACAGTCGTTGTACCAAGGGGGAAGAAGCTCCCGGAAGGTGGGACGACGGTCGATGTTAATGAACCGTCCACCAGGTCATACGCTTTAACCGAGAAGTTTACGTAGGCGCCTTTCTTCCCCTTGACCGTAATATTGGCTGGAACCCCTATGACCGGGGGAGTGGTATCTCTCACCGTAATTGTGAAGGTCCCAGTGGCGGTGCGGCCTGCGGAATCGGTTGCCCAACAAGTGACAGTCGTCGATCCGAGCGGATAGATCGCGCCCGAATAATGGTCCCAGTGAACGGGTATCGGCTGTCCCCGGTAGTCCGTCGCCGTTGGATAGGTAAAGGTTACAAGCGCGCCAGTTGGTCCGGTTGCTTCGGCAACGATGTTTGCGGGCATGTTGTAAAGCGTGGGTGTGGGAACCGGGGTTGGCGTGGGGCTTGAACTGGGTGTCGAAGTTGGAGTTGGAGTTGGTGTTGGTGTCCCTGGCGGTGTTGGAGTTGGGGTTGGAGTTCCTGGCGGTGTTGCCGTCGGTGTAGGCGTAGGCGTAGCAGAGGCGTTGAACGCTTTATAAGTGTAAGCGTTGTAGGTCCAGACGTTGTTAATCTGTGAGGAAAGCTTGACGTAAATCGTCCGCCCGTCCGTTGGAATATTGCTTACGATTGCCGAAAGCGTGTGCAATTCGCCGGAGGAATAGATATCGCCAAACCGAAGCCCGGTTCCAACCGCGAGCATGTAGGCGGTAGCGCTACCCGCCGTCCACTGAAACGCAACCGTTGAGCCGGTAAAGGTCGACCCTGGCACCGGAATCACCATTATCGCAGGGCCCGGCACTGGTGTTGGCGTAGGAGTCGGCGTGGGTGTTGGTGTAGGTGTCGGCGTCGGCGTCGGCGTCGGCGTAGGTGTCGGTGTAGGTGTGGGAGTAGGAGTAGGTGTGGGAGTAGGAGTAGATGTGGGAGTAGGCGTAGGCGTTGGCGTGGGTGTTGGAATCGTGCTACAGACACCAGCACTGCCAGCCTTGTAGATCGCCTGGATTTCTTCGATCGCCAGCGCGCGATCAAAGATCATTGCTTCATCAACTAAGCCGTCCCATTCCGACGTGATGTTGTCAGGGCCGGTGTGTCCGATCATAAAGCCACCGGCATTTAATTGCGTGTTCAGCGATTTGACCTGAGTTGCTTCGAGCTGCCCGTTGAGAAACAAGCTCACTGTCGTTCCATCGTAGGTCACGGCGCCGTGATACCAGGTATCGGGCTGGAGGGGCGTCGTTCCAGACAGATCATTCGATTCGCCCCAGAAACAGAAGAGTCCTCCCGTAATGTAAACGCCGAATTTCGAGCCGGTGAAGTTGCCACCATATTGGATGACGACCTGTAGGCTGTTCAATACGGCGGGCGTCTTGAACCACATCATCATCGTCCGCGGCGAGTTGCCTAACGGTAATCCGACCGGCGCTGCCACCTGTACGTAATCATCATTGCCGCTAAAATCGAAAGCCTGACCAACTTTGCCGGACGCAAAAGCAACTCCGGTTAATGTTCCGTTATTGAGTCCGAAGATATCGTTTCCATCTCCTTCACCGCGCCACCAACTGATAAGTCCCGACGGGGACGGGGTGCATTGTGTCGCCGGTGGCACTGTACCGGGTTGGATGGCGATGAAAAGCGGTAGGACGGTCCCTTCGAAGACGGACCCTGTGACGTTGCCAGCAGGATCGAATCGGATGATCGCGTGACTGTCTTCGTTGGCGACGTAGAGATTACCGGCAGTGTCGAAGGCGAGGCCGAACGGTCCATCGAGATAGGAATTGGAGTCGGCGAATATGGTCCCGTTACCGGCCGAATCGAGCTTCGCGATGGTGTTGCTGTTGTAATTCGCGACAAAAAGATTTCCGTTCGCGTCAAAAGCCAGTCCGTGAGGGTCAGTCAGTGTGGGAGAATCGGAAAACAGAGTCGGATTGCCTGCCGGATCGAACTTCACGATCGTCTTGCCACTTTGGTTGGCGACGTAAAGATTACCCGCACCGTCGAAGGCGAGGCCCAACGGGTTACTCAACCCGGCGTTAGCGAAAACGGTCGGGTTCCCTGCCGGATTGAATTTCTCGATGGTGTTGTCGTTAAAATTCGCGGCGTAAAGATTGCCGGCTTGATCGAAAGCCAAGCCATAAGGCGCGTTCAATCCAGCGGAAGTAAAGGGAGCCCCGTTTCCGGCTGAATCGAATTTCGTGATCGTGTTGTTCCCCAGATTTGCGACGAAGAGGTTGCCGTTGGCGTCAAAGGCCAGTCCACTCGGATAGCTCAGGCTAGTACTGGCGAAAACCGAGGGATTCAGGCTTGCATCGAACTGTTCGATCGTCTGGTTGCCGAAATTGGAGACGTAAAGGGCGCGCTTACATTGGCCAGCGCTTCCGACGTTGTAAATGGCTTGGATCTCCTCAACGCTGAGGGCCCGGTTAAAAATACGCGCCTCGTCGATCAGGCCGTCCATGTGTCCATAATAAGTTGGGGGCTTCATCGAGCCGAGGGTCAGAGTTTGAGTGGTCACGTTGAGCGGCGCGAAGGACTTGGTCCACAACTGGACGAGGACTCCGTTGAGATAGAGTTTTACGTTGTCAGACGGCCCGTAGGTACCATCCCAGGTTAAGGCTATATGGTACCACTGCCCCGGCGTGACCAGTCCGCCGGACGTGACCCAATTATCCGCGGGATATGTTCCGTAAAGCGAAACATTGATCGAGCCATCGGGCTCTATTTGAAGTCCATAGGAAGTAACAGATTGGGAACCATTCGCGTCTGACTTTGAAAAAAGACTGGCAAACCCAGCCGACCTGAGCTCAAACCAGGTTTCCAAAGTCAGGCCGCTGGTGAGGTTGAGAGAATCGGAATGTGGCACTTCAACATAATCATCCAGGCCATCAAAACTGAAGGCCTGACCAACCCGCCCAAGGATAAAGGTCGCGCCACCTTGGAGCGTGCCGTTATTCGAACCCTGAATATCGATAGGTTTGCCGTCGCCCGGCCACCAGCTGACCAAACCTGATGGCACCGGACTGCATGCGACCGGTTCCTGAGTGAGTGAAGTGGTAATTGATAAAGCAAAAAATCCGGACAGGAAAATAAATGCTGCGAAAGTGAGGTGACGAGTTTTCATGGAAATGGCTTTGGTGTCTTGGGTTTGATCGAGTGAACTTCGTTCCGAATCACAGGGTCAGGTTCAAGCACGCAGCTGCCGTCGGCTCGCCGTTTGTTGTTAAAGGCTAACCATTTTTTTTCCGAACACGCTCTTGCTAGGCGACCTCATCCAATATTCCGACCCTTCTATCGGCGCGTTCTGAGCGCGTTGGAGGACACAAGAAATGCGCGGAGTTTCGCAATTGCCGCAGAGAAGGCCCCCCTCGTCGGAGAGACTTTAGTCGATGACTCAACTCGGAGGAACACAATGAACATTCGACTCGCTCTCCTGCTCACCCGCGATTCTGCTTTTGAAAAGACCGTGGCCGAAACGCTCCAGGAGTTTGGCGGCAAAATTCTGGTCAGGCACGACGTCGATCGCGCACTGGAAATTGGTTGCAGTCGGGCCACCCAATTTGATCTCGCCATTATTGACCGCAGCGATTGTCACGCGATCACGCTGCTCAGCGCGCTTCGCGAATGTCGTCACGATTTGCCGGTCGTCGTCATCACTTCCGGTGATTCTTGCCACTGCATCGCGCTCGCCTATGCCAACGGGGCAGCTGCCTGTTTGGCAAAACCGATTACAGCAGACGAGCTGAAAGCCGTCTTGCGTCAACTGTGCGAACCGAAACTTAAGCTTGCTGAGGTTTAACTCTATGAATGCAATCCTCGAACATCCTGCGAAAAGGCCAGCAATCGGCAAATCGAACGCGATGATGCGCGCGAACGTATTCCACGGACCGGCCGACATCCGTGTCGAAGAAGTCGCCCGGCCACACGCCGGCGCCGGCGAAGCGGTCATTCGCATTACTCTGACAACGATTTGCGGAACCGACATTCACATCCTGCGCGGTGAATATCCGGTAAAACCCGGCCTGGTCATCGGTCACGAGCCGGTCGGAGTGATTGAAGAATTAGGCGAAGGCGTAACCGGATACAAAATCGGAGACCGCGTTCTGGTCGGAGCGATCACGCCGTGCGGCCAATGTCGCGCCTGTTTATCCGCGCAGTGGGCGCAATGCGGCCACGGCGAAGGTGTCGAAGCAATCGGTGGCTGGCGGTTCGGCAATACAATCAACGGCGCTCAAGCCGAGTATTTGCTTGTTCCGAATGCGCAGGCCAACCTCGCAAAAATTCCCAATGAGCTCAGCGACGAACAAGTTGTGTTGCTGGCAGACATCGCTTCAACCGGGTTTAGCGGCGCCGAATCGGCGAAAATAAAAATCGGCGACACGGTGGTGGTTTTTGCGCAAGGACCCATCGGACTCTGCGCGACTGCGGGCGCGAAGTTGATGGGCGCTTCATTCATTATTAGCGTCGAAAGTGATCCTGTGCGCATCAACATGTCGAAACGAATGGGCGCTGACGTTGTGCTCGACCCCCATGATAAGGATCTCGTGATGCACGTTAAGAAACTTACCGGCGGTGGCGCGGATGTGGGGATTGAGGCTTTGGGAATTCAGCAGACGTTCGAGAATTGCCTGCGCTGCCTGCGACCTGGCGGAACATTGAGCAGCCTCGGCGTTTATTCCGGCAAACTCCAGGTTCCATACGACGCGTTCGCGGCCGGCATCGGCGATTACAAAATCGTGACTACGCTTTGCCCCGGTGGCAAGGAACGCATGCGGCGCTTGATGGCGATGGTGCAAACCAAGCGGTTCGATCCAACGCCGTTGCTCACTCACAGCTTCAAACTCGAGAACATCGTTGAGGCCTACGATCTGTTTGGTTCGCGGCGCGACGGTGTCCTTAAGGTTACGATCCGGCCATGAATGCGAAAGTTACATCAAGAGAGGAGAAGAAAGACAATCGACCGATTGTTTGTGGTACCGATTTTTCACCCGCAGCGCTCCAAGCGGCAGATATTGCGGCGGCGATTGCGCGAAAGCTTTCAACGAAGCTTGTTCTTGTGCACGTGGACGACCTCCATGGTTTCGGGGTTCTGGACCCGCTGTTGGTCGAGGCCAGCAAGTCGCGCAGGAGCGCGGAGTTGAAACGACACGCCGATCGTCTCCGCAAATCAAAGACTGCAGTTGAGGAACGAGTGGCATCTGGTTCGCCTTTTGATCAAATCGTTAGCGCCGCAGTCCGGTGCAAAGCCAGATTAGTCGTAGTAGGCGCAGTTGGGCATGGGCTGGCTAAGCGCCTGTTGATCGGAAGCGTGGCAGAAAGAGTCGCTGAAACTTCTCCAATACCGACGCTGATCGTCCGGCCGCGGTCAAAACTTTTAAGCTGGGTCAAGGGGGAGCGCCGATTGAAAATCCTGGTTGGCTACGATTTTTCCGCAACAGCCGATGCTGCTTTACGCTGGATTGCGCAGCTTGGCCGAATTGGCAAATTTTCAGTGATCGCGGCATATGTTCACGCGCCAAATGAGTCGCACCACAGCGAGCGGGAGCTGTTGGAATGTGCTGCCAAAATACTGCCGCCCCAGGAAACTACAGTACGTCTAGTTCCGTCTTGGGGGAACTGCCAAGGAGCGTTGTTTTATGAAGCCGCGCGCGAACACGCGGACGTGATCGTAATCGGCACACATCAACGACGTGGTATTGAGCGCGTCCGCCTGGGATCCGTCTCGCGCGGTGTGCTGCGCCATGTAACACAGAGTGTCGCCGTTGTGCCCCCGGCTTCAAAACGAAGTTTAGTTAATGAAAAGAAGAAAGGTAAATCGGCCAAGCCACCAAGCCGCGAAGCACAAAGCGAAATCAGTTGAGGATTCCGCTCGCCGCCCACCAAAAAAATGCAAGCGGCTGTCAAAACTCCGTGGCATCAGCTTCATGTCGATGAAGTTGTCCGCCTGCTGAAAACCGATTCGGCGGCTGGGCTCGCGACAACAGAAGTCCGACGCCGGCAAAAAGAGTACGGCCCGAACAAACTGGCTGCGAAAAGAGGCAGGCCGGCGTGGCAGCGGTTTCTGCTGCAATTCCATCAGCCGCTTGTTTACGTCCTCATCGCGGCAACGGCGTTCAGTGTTTATCTCGGCCAATACGTTGATGCCCTGGTCATCCTCGCGGTCGTCATCTTTAACGCCATTGTCGGCTATCTCCAGGAAGCTAAAGCAGAAAAGGCAATTTCCGCGCTGACCAAGATGATGATTGCCGAGACCACGGTGCGTCGCGATGGACATAAACAGCGAGTCGACGCAACAGAGTTGGTGCCGGGAGATTTGGTTTTGCTTGAATCCGGCGATCGCGTGCCGGCCGACTTGCGCTTACTTCAAATTCGCAGCCTCCAGATCGACGAATCGATGCTAACCGGCGAATCTCAGCCGGTTTATAAACACACTGACTCGCTCGCATTCGACACGGTGCTGGCCGATCGCAAGAGTCTGGCCTTCGCCGGAACGTCCGTAGTCTCCGGTCGCGGCGAAGGCGTCGTCTGGGCGATTGGGGACAAAACGGAAATGGGCCGTATCGCCTGGCTGATTACCGAAGCGGTCGACCTTGTAACTCCGCTTACCCGCAAGATCGCACAACTCAGCCGCCTGTTACTTTGGCTCATTCTCGGGCTCGCGCTTCTGACCGCGGCGGTCGGATTGTGGCACGGACAAAAGCTGATCGCCATTTTCATGGCCGCTGTCGCCATGGCGGTCGGCGCAATTCCCGAAGGACTGCCCGCCGCCGTGACCGTCACGCTTGCGATCGGTGTTTCGAGAATGGCCCGTCGTCGCGCCATCATTCGCAAGTTGCCAGCGGTAGAAACACTCGGCAGCACGACTGTCATTTGTTCGGATAAGACCGGCACGCTCACCGAAAATCAAATGACCGTGCAGGAAATTTACGCGGGCGGCAAATTTTACGAAGTCACCGGGGCTGGTTACGAATTGACCGGTGCGATTCGGCGACGCGGCGAAAAAGTTATCCTGGCTCACGAACTTGCGCTAAGCGCGTGTCTTCGTGCAGGACTCCTGTGTAACGACACGATCCTTACTCGCGAAAACGGCGGCACGCGCGTGCAAGGCGATCCGACCGAAGCCGCGCTAATCGTCGCGGCCGAGAAAGCCGGAATGTTGCCCGGCGATACAGATCGCGAATTGTCACGGCTCGACGCGATTCCATTCGAATCCGAGCAGCAGTTCATGGCGACGCTTCACCGCGGCAAGGAAGGTCACATTATATATAAGAAGGGGGCGGTAGAGCGAGTGCTCGACCGGTGTTCGACCATGCTTGACGCTTCCGGCGTCGAAATGCCTATCGATCGGGAAGCGATCCAAGTCATCGCTGGACAGATGGCGGCCAAAGGTTTGCGTGTCCTGGCGTTTGCACAGCGGAAGATGACAATCGACGAGCATAAGCTCGCGCATCATCACGTCGCCCGCGACCTGACCTTTCTTGGCTTACAAGGAATGATTGATCCGCCGCGGCCCGAAGTGGTCCAGGCGGTGAGCCGTTGTCGAACTGCTGGTATTGCAGTGAAGATGATCACGGGCGATCACGTCATTACGGCCAGAGCGATTGCGCAACAAATCGGATTGAATGGGCCATCGGGAGCTAATCCGCCCAACGCAATCAACGGACGGGAACTGGATCGCGTGAGCGACGAGCAGTTGCCGGCGATCGCGGAACAGACATCGGTCTTTGCGCGAGTAACGCCCGAACAAAAACTGCGGCTGGTTCGAGCGCTCCAGGCGTGCGGTCACATCGTCGCGATGACAGGCGATGGCGTGAACGACGCGCCGGCCTTGAAACAAGCGGATATCGGGATCGCGATGGGGATTGGAGGGACTGACGTCGCAAAAGGCGCAGCCGATATGGTGCTGACCGACGACAATTTCGCCTCCATTGAAGCCGCAGTCGAAGAAGGGCGCAGCATTTTCGACAATCTCAGGAAGTTCATCGCTTGGACACTGCCAACGAACGCTGGCGAAGCGCTCATTCTGCTGACCGCCATTTTTCTCGGAACCGCACTTCCCGTCCTGCCATTGCAATTGCTCTGGATCAACATGACCGAGCCGTTGTTTGGACTCATGCTCGTATTTGAACCGAAAGAACGTGGTCTGATGGAACGGTCGCCACGAGATCCGAGACAACCCATTCTCACGTTTCCGCTTTTCATGCGCTCAGCGTTCGTCTCGATCCTGATGCTGGCCGGAGCGTTCGCATTATTTCTTTGGGAACTCAACGTCGAAAAAGGAACATTGGTTGAAGCCCGCACCGTTGTCGTGAATGTAATCATCGTCGTCGAGGCCTTCTATTTGCTTAACTGCCGCTCCCTTACCCGCTCGATTTTTTCAGTTGGTCTGTTTTCGAACTTATGGCTAATAGCGGGTCTAGTCGCCATGATCGCAGCGCAACTTCTGTTTACATATGCGCCAATCATGAACCGGCTTTTTCATTCCGCCCCCATCGGCGGTGAGGCGTGGTTGCGAATCATCACGATCGGCATCGCGGTTTATTTGGCTGTGGGATTTGAAAAATGGATCCGCTTCGCTGGATCGAGATCGAAGACCGCTGGGCGAACGATAAAACGCGTCGCAAGAAACGCGGATTGATTCGCAACTGGCGCTCGGTGTCACACACCGTTGATGCGTATGCTTTCTCTAGAAAAGGAGCCATATGAAAAGAGATTCCACTTATACGCCGGATCCGCGGACGATTGTGCTGTTAACAGCGCTCGCGACTGGGTTGGGTATCGTCTTTCACAAAGTGTTCTTTGGCTTGGCCGCAGCGATTGCTTTGAGTGCGCCGTTTGGCCGCCTGATTGAACATCTGCGTGAAGCCGAAGAAAAGAACACGGCGGAACATCGACGTGCCTGAAGGCTATTGCAGTTGCTATCCGCCCCGGGGAAAAGGAGCCCGCATGCCCATGATTCGGACTGTGAACGCGCCGCGATTACATCGACAGAATAAATCGCCTGTTTGGCGTCGGGTAATCGTATTCCTTATCGGCGGCGTCACGCTCGTTGTTGGCGCTGTGATGTTGGTTCTACCAGGCCCGGCGATCATTTTCATACCGCTTGGTCTGGCAATTCTCGCGACCGAATTTCGATGGGCGAAGCTGTGGCTCTTCAGAGCTCGTCAGTTTCTTCGTCATCGATTCAAAAATAAAGATCGCTTTCCCCAACACCCATCATGACGCTGGATCAAAACATCACATTCAAGTGCCGGGATCTGGAGATCACGCGAGATGCGCTGGTGCTACATTTTTACAACGACAAAACGGTCATACCGCTAAACGAGATCAAAAGTTATCGTCTCGACTGGCATTTACACGATCCGATCTTCGGCAAGAAATTTTGGTTCTTGGTTCTGACGGTCGAGCTCGAGAACGATCGGGAGGAGTCGGCTCCGGTAACGTCCGTCAGATTTAATTATCTCGACGATGATCTCGAATCGCGGCGGCACATTGCGCGCGCACTCGCGGAAGCGCTTGACCAAGGATTGGCCCGTGCCGCGGGCGTCGCGCAAAAAATGATCTGTATTTAGCAAGGCCTGCCGAGCCTGACGCCGCGGGCCGCAGCAGTGTCTGGCATATGAATTTCATTGCCATCAAGATGCTGCTGGGCGACCGGGCGAAATACATTGGAATCGTCATTGGTCTGACCTTCGCGTCTTTTCTACTGACCTGGCCGTCGGCGCTCTTTACCGGAGTGATGAAGCGCACCTTCAGTTTCGTCACGGACGTTGGACTGCCGGATATCTGGGTTGTTGATCCCCAAGCGCAATACATCGAGGACGTCAAACCGCTGCGCGATACTGAAGTGCTGCGCGTTCGAGGAACTGAAGGCGTTCAATGGGCGGTCGGCCTCTATAAAGGCATGCTTCGCGCGCGAATGGACGACGGCACGTTTCAAAATTGCACGGTTGTCGGATTGGACGATGCAACGTTAATCGGCGGTCCGCCGAAAATGGTGGCAGGTGAGTTGGCGGATTTGCGGCAAGCTGATTCGGTAATAGTCGATGAAACCGGCGCGCGGGGAAAACTGGCCAAAAAACAGCCTGATGGCCGGCGTGTTCCCCTGAAGATCGGCGACACTCTCGAGCTGAACGATCATCGCTGCATTGTGGTCGGAATATGCCGAATCACCCAAACGTTCCAGAATGTTCCGGTCCTTTACACGACCTATTCCCGCGCGACCACGATTGCGCCGCAGGAACGCAAGCTCCTTTCGTTTGTGATCGCCAAAGCGAAGCCAGGGACGGACGTCTCCGCGCTTTGCCAGCGGATTGGCCGACTTGGTTTGAGGGCCTACACGCCTTACGAATTCAAGAAACTGACCTTCTGGTATTTTCTCAAATACACCGGGATGCCGATCAATTTTCTGACGGTGGTAACTCTTGGTTTCATTGTCGGAATCGCGATTTCCGGCCAGACCTTTTACAATTTTACCCTCGATAACCTGCGCTACTTCGGAACGCTCAAAGCGATGGGGACAACCAATCGCAAGTTGCTGCGGATGATTTCGCTGCAAGCGGCGGAGGTTGGCGCGATTGGCTATGGACTGGGAGTTGGCGCGGCGTCGGCCTGGGGCGGATTTCTTAGCGGCCGCACCCAGATCGCATTCAGTTTGCCGTGGCCATTGCTGCTGGTTAGCGCCTCGGCAGTGCTCGTCATCTGCATCGGCGCGGCCGCAGTGAGTATTCGCAAGGTCATGAAATTGGAGCCGGCGATGGTGTTCCGGAGTTAGCGTCATGATTGCAACGCAACTTCCTCCGGCGCCTGCGAAAACCGAGACGCCCAACCAAGTTTCGGTGCGGTGTGCCAACGTTACCAAAACATTCGGCGCCGGAAGGACGGCGGTCCGCGCGCTTCGCGGCGTAAATCTGGATATCCGGGCGGGAGAATTGATGATGCTGGTGGGCCCATCAGGTTGCGGCAAAACAACGCTGATTTCCGTAATCGCCGGCGTGTTGAGCCGGGACGGAGGCGACTGTTCCGTGCTCGGCCGCGATTACATCCGGATGTCAACCGACGCGACGACAGAGTTTCGGGGCCGAAACATCGGCTTCGTTTTTCAAGCGTGGAACCTTATTCCGGCGCTTACCGCCGTCGAAAATGTCTCGGTTCCGTTAATTATTAACGGCATACGTCGTCGGGACGCAATCGCGCGGGCTGCGGAGATTTTGTTTAAAGTCGGTTTCGACGACCGGATGATGCAATCGTTTCCGCCGGACCTCTCTGGCGGCCAGCAACAGCGCATAGCTATCGCGCGCTCACTTGTTCACGACCCACGGTTAATCGTCTGCGATGAGCCGACCAGCGCGCTCGATAGCGAAACCGGACACAAAGTCGTGCAACTCATGCGGACGCTGGCCGTTGGAAAAGATCGCGCGTTGCTCGTTGTCACCCACGACGCCCGCATTTTCGAATTTGCGGATCGTATCGCGCAGATGGACGACGGCGTGATCAAGCGCGTATTCGATTCACCGGAAGAAATGAAAGTGGAGGGATAACCATATGGTTCGAAAATATATTCTACCCGCGGTGGCGCTGATCGGCATTTTTCTGGCGCTGCTGGTTGCGTCGCGCGCCAATAAAACCTTGCCACCGGCGGCGGCGGTGTCCGCGGCTCCCCAACCGCCGTATCGCGCGTTCGTGGCCGGCGTCGGCATCATTGAAGCAAACACCGAGAACATTGCGATCGGCACGCAAATTGCCGGTATCGTTTCCAAGATCTATGTCCAAATTGGAAGCCAGGTGAAGACGGGCGATCCGCTTTTCACCATCGACGATCGCGCGCAACGCGCCTTGATCGCGACGGACACAGCGGACGTCAATGCCACTTGCGCACAGATGGAGCTCACCAAGTACCAAGTGAAAGTCGGCAACGAGCTTATCGGTAAAAAAGTTATCAGTCAGGAAGACCTCGAGACTCGACGGCGGACGGCGGACACCGCGGAAGCGCGGTATCTGCAGGCCCAGGCCAACCTGGAAGCTGCGAAAACCGATCTGGAGCGTCTGACCGTTCGCTCACCCGTCGACGGCCAGATCATGCAATTGAAAATTCACCTCGGCGAATTCGCTCCGACCGGCGTTTTGACTCAACCCTTGATCCTGCTCGGCAACGTCGAGCCGATGAACGTCCGAGTGAACGTGGACGAGAACGATGCCTGGCGAGTCCGCGGGAACGCGGATGCAATCGGTTATCTGCGGGGCAACAATCAAATCCGGACACTGCTGCGATTTGTCAGGTTCGAGCCCTATGTCGTACCGAAGGTTTCGCTGACGGGCGACAGCACCGAACGCGTCGATACTCGAGTGCTCCAGGTAGTCTACAGTTTCGACCGCGGAAACCTTCCGATTTACGTCGGCCAGCAAATGGATGTCTATATAGATGCATCGCTTGAACAAAACCGCGAAACCGCTGCTCATTGATAGAGGCCGTGATCGGTCAATCCGCCGAGTCTCTCGATTAACGCCGGACTCGTTAGGCCGGCGCCAGCCTGCCTTGGAATCAATGCTGACGCCCAAATCGGTTGCGGTCATCGGCGCGAGCGAGAAAGCCGGCAGCGTTGGAAGGGCGCTTTTGGAAAATCTTCAGTCGTTCCCCGGCGATATTTTCCCGGTCAATCCAAGTCATTCCAAGGTTCTTGGACAAAAATCATTTCGAAAAATCGGTGACATTCCGAAAAATGTGGACCTCGCGGTCATTGCAACTCCGGCGGCGACCGTGCCGGACGTTGTCGCTGATTGCGCCCGGCATGGAATAAGCGGCGCAGTGATTATTTCCGCCGGTTTCAGGGAATGCGGTCCGGCGGGAACGGAATTGGAAAAACAGATCGTCGCCCGGCGCGGTCCGATGAGAATCGTCGGCCCGAATTGTGTTGGCCTGATGCTGCCGCACATCGGTTTGAACGCAACTTTTGCGCGGCCGCTCGCATTGCCTGGAAACATCGGCTTCATCAGTCAAAGCGGCGCGCTCTGCACTTCGATTCTCGATTGGAGTGTGTCAATTCAACTCGGCTTCAGCGCTTTTGTTTCCGTCGGCTCGATGGCGGACGTGAACTGGGGCGATCTGATTTATTACCTCGGCGACGATCCGCACACTCGCAGCATCCTGCTTTACATGGAGTCGATCGGCGATGCCCGGTCATTTCTTTCCGCCGCACGCGAAGTGGCGCTGACCAAACCGATTATTGTCATCAAGGTCGGTCATACCGCCGCCGCCGCTAAAGCTGCCGCCTCGCACACCGGCGCTTTGACCGGAAGTGACGACGTGCTCGACGCAGCTTTTCGAAGGGCCGGAGTCCTACGAGTCAATACGGTTGAAGAATTGTTCGGACTGGCTGAGTTGCTCGGCAAGCAACCGAGACCGGCCGGTCCACGTCTGGCAATCCTGACCAATGGTGGCGGTCCCGGCGTGCTTGCAACTGACGCGTTGATCGAATGCGGCGGGAAGCTCGCGGAACTGTCACCGAAGAGTCTCGATGACTTAAATGCTTTTCTGCCGCCGCACTGGAGTCACGGCAATCCGATCGATATTCTGGGCGACGCGGATGCCGGACGTTACGAAAAAGCGATCGACATTGTTGCGCACGATGAAAACAACGACGGCGTACTCGCGATTCTCTCACCGCAAGCGATGACCGAGACGAGCGCGACCGCGGAAAAGTTGCGAGCGTTCGCGAAGCTGAAAGGCAAGCCGATCTTTGCCAGCTGGATTGGCGGAAGCGGGGTGCGGCCCGGAGTTGAAATCCTGGATCGCGCGGGAATTCCGACCTTCGAATATCCGGATGCGGCCGCGCGCGCGTTCTGCGCAATGTGGCGTTACTCCCAGGATCTGAATGCGCTTTACGAAACACCGGCGCTCACTGCAACAGCGAAGATCAAGAACGATTACGTCAGGCGAATCATCGAGACCGCGCGCAAAACGGACCGGACGTTGCTGAATGAAGTTGAGTCGAAGCAAATTATTGCGGCCTACGGAATTCCGGTGGTCAAGACCAGGATCGCACGCAATGAAAACCAGGCAGTCGAGCTGGCTGAAAAAATTGGCGGCCCGGTTGTGCTCAAAGTTTTTTCCAAAACGATTACGCACAAGAGCGATGTCGGCGGTGTAAAACTGAATCTCCGCGGCGCCACGGCCGTTCGCCGGGCTTATCGAGCCATTGAGCGAAATTGTAGGGCGTCTGTGTCAGACGCCAGCCAGAGAGCGCCGTTTCGCAGAAACGGCCTACAATCTTTTCTTGGAGTCACGGTTGAACCAATGGTCGCGCCGGAAGGCTTCGAATTGATCCTCGGAAGCAGCACCGATTCCCAATTTGGACCGGTGCTGCTGTTTGGCGCAGGCGGACACCTCGTCGAAGTTTTCAAGGACCGGGCGCTCGGATTGCCGCCCCTCAATCGCACACTGGCCCGGCGGTTAATTGAGCAAACTCAAATTCATTCTGCTTTGCGCGGATTTCGAGGACACAAGGCAATCGATTTAAATTTACTCGAAGACATCCTGGTCCGATTCAGCCAGCTGGTTGTTGAGCAACGCCGGATCAAGGAAATCGACATTAACCCGTTGCTGGCGTCATCCTCGCAGATCATGGCGCTGGACGCCCGCATCGTGTTGCACGATTCGAGAATCGAAGACGCCGATCTTCCGAGATCAACCATCAGGCCTTACCCGATCGAACACGTCGTAACCCGCCGGATCAAAGGCGGCAGCGTTACCATTCGCCCAATCCGTCCGGAAGACGAACCGTTGATGGTGGCATTTCACCGGACTCTCTCCGATCGCAGCGTTCACTTGCGATATTTTGGGACACTTAGTCTGCAGGACCGAATCACGCACGAACGACTCCGGCGCGTTTGTTTCGTCGATTACGAT
>Ga0070732_10000781_pt1 | contig 18482 bp, 13 predicted proteins | sample Coa_R1_5_FD_66449 | JGI IMG/M metagenome (GOLD analysis project Ga0070732, IMG submission 66449) | Surface soil microbial communities from Centralia Pennsylvania, which are recovering from an underground coalmine fire - Coalmine... | ecosystem: Environmental > Terrestrial > Soil > Unclassified ... | reverse complement strand
GGCGCTGGGGCTTGAGTGCCGGTCCAGCGACGAAGAGACCAAGGCGCTTCTCTCGCGGCTCGACCACCATGCCTCGCGGCAAGGGGTATTAGCCGAGCGAGCAGTCTTGCGGGCACTGGGCGGCGGCTGTCAGGTGCCTCTGGGCGTACATAGCCATTGCTCACAAGAGCGTGGCGAGATTTTGCTGACGGCAGCAGCGCTTTCTCCAGATGGCACAAAGCGTGTGGCGCACACGGTATTTGGCCGTATGGAGCTGGCGGAAGAATTGGGAAGTGGGTTGGCACAAATCTTGTTGCGAAACGGAGCCGAGGGAATCCTGGCCGCGTAGGACCAAAAATGCGGGTTTTTCGCGCAAGTTCGGCGGAATTCAGCGTGTTAATAAATTATTCATGTCTTGCCAACGTTTTCCTGTCCTGGTGTGTTCTTATGGATAGAACGATTTGTGGGGATTCTCGCCGAAAAGGCGCAGAAGACGGCCGAGATTGAAACTCGTCAAGAATTGCCTATTCCGGATGGTTGACAGTGGGGAAGTGCCCATGTTACGGTTATGCGGGCTCGCGCTCGTATTTTCGCGCCGGGATCGGTACGCACTTCGGAGGTAATGTTTCCCATGGCAGCACAAGCAGGTGTGTGGGGAATCGATATTGGTCAGTGTGCTTTGAAGGCTCTCCGTTTGGAAATGATCGAAGGTGTGGTTACCGCCACCGCCTTTGATTACATTGAGCACCCGAAGATTCTCAGCCAGCCGGATGCGGACCCGGATCAATTGACTCGCGAAGCGCTGGAGACGTTTCTGTCGCGCAATTCGATCAAGGGCGACACCATTGCCATCAGCGTGCCCGGCCAAAGCGGTCTGGCTCGCTTCGTCAAGCTGCCGCCGGTCGAAGAGAAGAAGATCGCCGACATCGTTCGATTTGAAGCCAAACAGCAGATTCCATTTCCGTTGGAAGAAGTCGTCTGGGACTATCAGAAAATCGGCGCGGGCAGCGTGACCGATGGCTTTGCCATGGACACCGAAATCGGCTTGTTCGCCATGAAGCGCGACATGATCAGCCGATACTTGCACCACTTCCAGGGTGTGAATGTGGAAGTCCATGTCGTGCAGATGGCGCCCTTGGCCCTGTGCAATTATGTGGCCTACGACTTGTTGAAGCGCAACGCGGACGGCTCGAAGGCAGAGGAGATTGAAGACGACGATACTCCTCCCACCAAGAAGCGCTGCGCCGTGGCTCTCGACATTGGCACCGACAGCTCGAGCCTCATCATCACCGATGGCGAAAGAATCATCTGGCAGCGGCCAATTCCGCTCGGCGGCAACCACGTCACCCGTGCGCTGACGAAGGAAATGAAGCTCACCTTCGCCAAGGCGGAGCATCTCAAGCGCAATGCCGCCAAGTCGCCTGATCTGGCCAAGATCTTGAAGGCGCTGAAGCCTGTGCTCACGGATTTTGTGAACGAAGTTCAGCGTTCGCTCGGTTACTTCACCAATACCCACCGCGATGCGCATGTGGCCTTTATGGTCGGCCTTGGCAGCGCCTTTCGCCTGCCCGGTTTACAAAAGTTCCTTAGCGAAAAGCTGTCGCTGGAAGTTCGCAAACCAACGGCGTTCGAGAAAATCCGCGGTGACGATGTGGTGTCGGCTCCCGTCTTTACTGAGAATCTGCTCACATTCCCGGTGGCGTATGGCCTGGCGCTCCAGGGGCTGAAGCTCTCGCGGCTTTCGACCAATCTGCTGCCGACCGAAATTCAATTTGACCGCATGATTCGGGCCAAGAAGCCATGGAGCGTGGCGGCCGCAGCCGCGTTACTGTTCGGCATCGGGTTTCTCACTTTTGGCTTCTCCTGGATGAACAACGCCTGGGGCGATCCGGATCACCCGGATAACCCCAACGACCTGGTCGCCAAGTCGATGAAGGAAGCCAAGGCTGCTGTGGATGCCAAGAAGAGCCAAGATACCTTGGCCAATGCCCGGCAAGAGGAGGTCAAGAAGACCACGCAAGATGTGAAATTCATCATTGCCGGCAAAGATGAACGCACGAACTGGCTGCGTTTGAACGAATTCGTTGGCCTGTGCCTGCCGCACCCGGATGGCAACAACTTGCAATACACGCCAAAGCAACAGATCTACTGGAAAACGAAGCCGGCCCAGGATGCCTATGACCAATACAAGCAGCGCAAGCTTGGCCAGACCAACGTGGTTGACGTGCCCATGGATGATGAGGCGCTGAAGAACTTCTGCCACGTGGATATTGAAGGCGAGTTCTGCATGTATACCGACGACCTGAAGGATTTCTTCACCAAGGTCAAGGCGAAGACCAAGGAGTTTAACGCGGAATTGGACGGCATTGATATTTTCATTCCACCCGACGGCAAGAAGTACAGCGAGAACCCGCCGGATGGCCCGGGTTGGGTGGTGGAATTGCGCGGCAGCACCTATAACCACAAGCACCGCGAATTCCTGATCGATACGCTGGTTTACAATCTCAATCGCATCGGGGCACTCGGCAAGGACATCAATGGAAAAACGCTGCAACCGGGCGAAACCGATCCGATTCGCGGCAGGGTCAGCCACGCATTCCTGTATTACGCGCGCAAAGTGGAAGACCCGCAGCCGGGTACCTTCACGTACATCAACTCCACCGAGTTGCCGCAACTCTTCACCACTGGCGGCGGCGACACCGGCATGCCGGGAATGCCCGTGGGCGGCCGAGGCAGCGGATTGCCGCAACCGCCTGCAGGCGGTAACCCGGGACAAGGCAGTGGCAATCCGAGTAGCACCGCCACCGCTTCGCCGCGTTCGGCCTGGCGTCCCGAAGGAAGCGTTCCCGGCTTTGAAGGCTCATCGAGCAGCAGCCCGCTCGGTGGCTCTGCTAAACCGGGTGGTTCCACCACCGTTGGCTCTGCCCCCGCAACGCAACCGGGTGCGGTTCCAGCTCCGGCCGGCGCCGAGCAACCGAAAGCCAGTGGCCGACAACGCATCCGCTATGAGTTTATAATTATGTTCGTTTGGCGTGAGCCAATTACCTCCGATAGCCCAACCGCCGCCAAGTGATTTGGCCATACTGGATTCCCGCACTCTGACCACTGTGAGCCAAGCAGGAGCCTTTACCTATGAAGATGGATAAAGAGACCCTTATCAAGCACCAGTTTTGGATTCTGCTCGGTGTCTACGCCTTACTGGCGTTGATTCTGATCATCCTGGTCACCACGGTGATCGGCGCCGACGCCGAGGCCAAAGAGAAAAAGATCAATGACCAGAAAAACGATCTAAAGAACAACGCCAACGCGATTTCGCGCCCCTACATTGCGGTACTGGACCAGCAGAAGGACACGCTGAGTCAGAAGCGCGGGGAACTTTGGACCGAGATGTATGACAAGCAGAAGGGGCTCATCGCCTGGCCCGGCGACATGCGCTACTCGATGGGCAAAAAGTATCCCAACTTCGGTTCGGAAATCAATCGCGATGATGCCTTCGCCTACACAGAGACGAGCGTTTACCTGAGCGAATACGAAGAAATCGCCGACATCATCAAACCCACCGATTACCAGGGTGGCTGGAAGGCCGTACTGAATCCGGTGGCCTGGAGCGAAACCAACCGGCCCACGTCCGACGAAGTCTGGCTTTCGCTGGAAGACATGTGCGTGGAGCGCGAAGTCCTGAACGTCCTTCATGATTCCAATCAAGCAGTAGCTGTGTTCCAGCCGGTGCCAGTGCCCAAGGGAGAAGCGCTGCCGCCCACCACGTTGCGGCCGGCCGAGGCGTTTGCCAAGCGCTTCCAGAGCCGCCGGTATCAGCTGGACATTAGCCTCGATCGCAAAGATCGCGACTACATTTTTCACGTGAAAGTGAAAAACATTAGCGGCCGCCGCCAGGTGGTTTACCGGCTCGATCTCAATGTCTGGGTATCGCCCAACCCTTCGGAAACCGAAATGGCCAGGCCGATACTGGTTTCGATTAATCAGGACGCTTTGGCCGCCGATCAGGTGGTCGAAGAGAATGTAAAGGTGAATGTTAATCAGTTGCCCATTGGCATTCTGCGTGTCGAAGAGGTGTTAAATCAGCGCAATGTCCCCATCAAGCGACTGAAGGAACTGGCGCTCGGCAAGAATCCCGGGCATCGCAAGTACGATCCCACATTGAAGACCGTCAAGGCCTTTGAGAAGGAAACGGACACGAAGCCGTCGACGGACACCAATGGTCCGCCGCAGGGATTTGGCGGTTCCGCTGGCATGAAACCCGGGATGCCCGGCGGGAACATGCCGGGAATGCCCCCGGGCTTGTCGGTGGGTGGGAACAACCCCGCAGCCTCGGGCGAATTGACGCCTAATGGTCTGAGCAAGAAACGCTACATCGATGTCACCGATCAGGTTCGTCGTCTGCCCATTACGATCGTGATGACGATGGATCAATCGAGCATCTCCGATGTGCTCGTGGCCCTATCGAATTCCAATTTGCGCTTCCAAATCACCCAGGTGCATTGGATGCGCGTCTACAGTCTGCCCAGCAATTCGAGTTCCGAATCCGCCCCGGGGTTGCCAGCGCCGGCAGCCGGAGGCAGTTCGGACGTGCGACCGCCAGCGGTCGTCGGTTCGTCATCGGCCGGCAAGCCTGGTTTGGGGTCGGGGCCGCGCGGCTCCGGAACGCAAGGGCCAGGGGGAGTGCTGGTTGGACCAGGCACCGTCACGCCCGCGCCTGCTGGAGGACTGCCCCAACCCGGAACTTCAGGCGAACAATCGCTTACGAGCGATCAGCAGACGGCCAACCTCGTTGATTTGACGATCTACGGTGTGGCCACGCTATACGAGCGGCCCAAGGACACGGCGAGTTCAACCACGGCGAAGACGCCAACCAGCCCCTCGACACCGGCGAGCCCGAATACGAAGAGCCCGAATACGCCGGCGTCCACGACTCCCGTGACCGACCCGAACGCCAAGACGCCGGCCAAAGACGCCCCAGCGCCAATGCCCGACGCAAAGAACCCCATGGCCGATCCCAAGGCGCCGGCGAAACCCGCCGATGTGCCGATGCCCGATGCGAAGGCGCCGGCGAAGCCGGCCGACACTACACCACCGAAGCCGCCTGCCGACGCCAGCAAGCCCGCGGACAAGGTGGAACAAGCGCCCAAGCCGGCCGAAAAAGACAACGGCAAAGCGAAGGGACCTTGATTTGCGTTTTGGTCAACCGTTTTTGGAACTGAGATTTGGTAATTGCTTAGCAAACCCCATGTGCATTTGAGGTGCGACTGACATGGCCAAGCCGAAATTCGATGCCAAGAAATTCTTCATGGAAAAGGGCGAAAAGGTCGGCATCATCGCAGCCGGCGCCCTCATGCTGCTCCTTATCATTTGGGGCGTCACGACTATGATCGGCAGCGCCGACACCGGCGCTGTTGCCGGCGATATCTCGAAGTCGGCCAAGGGGATCCAGCAGAAGATTGCCAGCGATTCCTCGCAAAAGCCAAAGGACCTGGAAGATTGGGTGACCAAGCCCGTGAAGTTCGATACCCTGTGGGCAAAGAACTACGAGAACAACGCGCCATTCATCGACATTGTCCTCGACAACGCCAAGCGCGGCAGTCCCACGATCCTCATGCCGGTCGAGTTTCAGGTCGATCTTGTGCGGGCCCCGATTGAGACCTATCTCTTCCAGGGTACCAAGGACAATATGAAAATTGCGGTCACATACACCAAGGAAGTGCAGAAGAACGAAAGAATCAGAGATCTTGGCAAGAAGAAGAGGGACGAAAAAGACAAGAAGAAGGATGGCGGTAACGTTCCGCCGGGCGGCAACTTACCTTCCGGCCTTCCTGGCGGTGGCTTTCCTGGCGGTGGCTTCCCAGGCGGCGGCTTCCCCGGCGGCGGGATGGCGAGTGGCGCCATGGGGGGGAGCGGTGGCAGGCAGGGCGGCGGCGGGCAGGGTGGCGGCTTGCCGCAAATGCCGGCCGGGATGGCGATGCCTGGGCAAGGCGGTATGGGCATGCCCGGCATGCCAAGTGGGCAACAGCCCAACACACCGGTCGGTCCTCGAACCGAAACCGGCATCGAATTCGTCCCGGTCAATAAACTTGGCCAGAACCACAAACCGGCCGAATTCATTCAGCCCGTGCGCATGGTGGTGATTAGTGCCAGCTTCCCCTACCGCAAACAATTGGAGGAATACCAAAAGGCGCTTCGCTATCAAACACTGAATGAACTGGCCGCGAATCCGGCCGACATGCCGGTGTTTAAGGGCTTCAACGTAGAGCGGCAGGTCAAATCCGTCGATGGCAAAATCCTCCAGGGTTGGACGCCATTCGATTGGCAGGCCGCCTACAAGGCGGTGATTTACGAAAAAAAGGTGCTCGACAACGAACCGGAGGATCCCAAGATTCAAGACAGCCCGGTGATTCCGCCCGACAATCAGCACCTGTGCATGCCGCTACCAAAACTTGCGCCGGGCCGCAAGTATCCACCGCTCACGCTGAACACCATCCTCGACACGGCCGACAAGCTGAAGAAGAGCGATACGCCCACCTCCACCAACTCCATCTGGGGCCGTGGCAAGGGCGACGCCGACATCTTCGACCGCTCGGGAGCCGCTGCCGAGAATCCGGAGCCCAAGGACACGAAAGATCCCAAGGAGAGCGATAAAGACAACCTCTTGCAGGGCCTGCCCGAGTATGTCCTGGTCCGGTTTGTCGATTGCACCGTCAAGGTTGGTTACGTTTACGAATACCGAATCGCGATGAAGGTCGCGAACCCGAACAAGGGCAAAGATAAGCTCGTCGGCCGGCCGGATTATGCCAAATTCGAAGAACTCGTAGGCCCGCCTTGTGAAGTTCGTTTCAACAAGGACGGACACGTCGTCACCGGCCTGCCGATCACGTTGGAAACGGAAGTCTTCGCCGATCCGCTCGATACCAAGAACTATTACCCCAGCAACAAGGACGAGATCAAGCTCCAGCTGCAGACCTGGCTCGAATCGATTCGGCCGCAAAAGGACAACGCGAATTATGTGGAGCAGGTGGGCGACTGGGTGGTAACCGACATCAAGGCGTATCGCGGCCAGTTCATTGGCGGCACCGAGAACGTCAAGCTCCCGCTTTGGTCCCCGACGGCCGGCGGCTATCAATTCAAAGAACTGGCCAAGTTCAAGACCTCGGCCAAAGATAAGGGCACGGTGGGCGTGGACTTCGTTTCCTATGCCTTGCTGGTCGATTTCGAAGGGGGCCGCATGCCCCAGATCGTTTATCACAATCGGACCATTACCGATGACGCCGGCATGGAGATTCTGATGATGACCTATGATGGCCGGCTGATTGCCCGTTCCGCCCCCGCCGATGAAAAGAATGCGACGCGCCGCGAGCGCGAAGTGGCCTGGACGGATTGGCAAAAGGAAACCGAAAAGGCCGCGGAAAAGCCCAAGGAAGGCGGCACCAACCCGTTCGGCGGCAGCAACCCGAAGCCGTAAGCAATTCCGAGAAGGCCGATTAGAAAAGCCCGCGGACGGTCCGGTCCGTGGGCTTTTTCCTTTTTCCAACACTTCAATTCTCACTTGACTCATTCTCCCCATTCAAGCTACAAGGGAATAGGTGAATATTTCGGCCGCTCGCTTGGGGCAGCCGTTCACATATTGCTTTCTGGGAGGACCAACCATGTGGATTCCTCCAACGGAACATCCACTCAGGCGCTTATTTTCGGGTTTGACGGAACACGCTTTTCTTACCACGCTCGGCGTTGCGGACCCGCCGTTGATCGACTACCTTTCCCTGTTGCTTTCGCGCTTCCTGCACGTGCACGACATCTACCAGCTCCGGGATACCAAAGGCCGAACGCTGCACGAAGTGGTGGACATGGCGCTGGAAGCGCAGCAATTGCCTCCGGAGGGCCGCACGGCGCGCGAATTTCACCGTCACATTGGCGACTTCACGTTGTTCTGGACGGGCGTTTTTCCCGAATCATTGGAGCAGCAGCGGCCGCACCTCGGCAAAGACGCGTTCATCGACTACTGTGCGCAAGGCAAGCGCTCGTATTTCATCGCGAGCACGTTTGAAGACGACGAAGGCAGGGAAGAAACCCGCATCTTTCGCCGACTGAGCGATGAGTTCGAGTTGTGCGCCTACGGCCTGAACCAGGTGCGCCGTGAATGGGAACAGCGGATGTAAGAAAGGAATTGAACCACAGAGACACAGAGAGCACAGAGAAGACTCTTCTCTGTGCTCTCTGTGTCTCTGTGGTAGTCATTTATTTACTTTCGGCGGCGTGAAGTCCGCGATGAACAACTGCGACGATTGATTGTCTGTCCGCGTCGAGGTCCACATCACCTTCTGGTAATCCGGACTGAAGACCGGCAGCACGTCGGTACCGGGATGATAGGTAATGCGCGTCGGTTTGGGGGTTTCCAGGTTCATCCAGTACAAATCGTAGTTCGGCCGGGCCTTCGGGTCGCTGTGGTCGGCGGCCGTGTAAATGATGTGCTTGCCGTCCTTGTACCAGTACGGGGCCCAGTAGACCCACTTGTCGTTGTCAGTCAGCGCCTTTTCGCCGCTGCCGTCGGCATTGATCACGTACAATTGGAGCCGGTCCTTTTCCTTGCGGTCGCTGCGAAAGATCACGCGCTTGCCCTCAGGCGAAAAGAACGGTCCGCCGTTGTAACAACCCGGCGTATTCGTGAGTTTGCGCACATTCTTCCCATCGGCGTCCATGATGTACAGTTCCAGATTGCCGTCGCGATTCGAGCAGAAGACAATGTGCCTGCCGTCGGTCGAATAGCTTCCTTCGGCATTGTAACCGGGCGCGTCGGTGAGCTTGCGCAACTGCGTGCCATCGAGATTCGCCTCGAAGATCGACATGGAGGGGTCGAAATCCCAGACATACCGGCGGCGAATGTTGTTCTTGCGGTCTTCCTCGCGCCGCACGTATTCCTCCGCCTGTTTTTTCTTGGCATCCGGGTCCAAATGGCTGCTGGCGAAGATGATCTTTTTTCCATCGGGCGAAAAGAAGGAACACGTCGTCTTGCCGATGCCGGGGCTGACGCGCCGATATTTCCCTGTGGCCAGTTCCATGACAAAGATCTGGTAAAACGGATTGCCCGTGTCTTTCTCCTCCGCCTGGAAAATGATCTTCGTGCCATCCGGCGCGAAGTAGCCTTCACCGGCCCGAACGAAATCAAAGGTGAGTTGCTTGATATTCGTCAGATGCTCAGACTCTTTGGCTTTCCAATCCACCTGCGGCGGCTGAGCGAGCGTAAGGCTAGCCAAGAGAAAATACATGGTGCGACCCTTCTGAGATTCAGGTAACTGACTTCGGCAAAACTGTATTATAGATGAATGGCCTGGCGTTCATAGTGCGGGCTAAAGCCCGCACTACGAACCGCAATGCGAAAGTGACGTCATGACAACTTCGTTCGCCGCCATGATCGGCATACCGTGGCAGATCATGGTCCTCGTGGTCTGTAGCACGCTGGTTTTCGTTCTCGTCGTGGTCGGCTTGGTTCTTCGCTCCAGGAAACCGAGAATCCAGCCCGAAGCCAGGCTCGACGAAGACTTGGGCGAATATCCGCCGGCGCCGCCGGCCGGCACGCACCGGCTGTCGATTGACGGGCAGTCAGTGCGCATTCGGCTCGTTGTCCTCGCCCCGTCCGGCACGAACACGGAGATGGACTCGGGCAAGGCCGAAGGAATTCTGGAGTCGATCTTTCCCGGCCTCGGCTCAGTCGCACAGCTCGACAAACCGCGCATCCGCATCTGGCCGCCGCAATTGAGCCAGAAAGGATTTGCGCCGACCTTTTTCCGCCATATTCACAGGCCCGAAGCCGACCAGCCGTTCTCGCAATGGATCCTGGTGGCGGGGCCAGCCCGCGTGGGACCCCGCGTGGCTCTGCTCGGCCTGGCCTTGCAGTCGAGCGAACCTTCTTCGCGCGGCAATGTCAATATGCAAGTGGACCGTTGGAGCGACACGCTGCGAATTCAAGTTGTCAGTTGAACCGGTTGTCCTCGGCCATCGCGGGAAGCGTTAAGGGTGAGGGCAAATTCGGTGAAACGAGACCCAATACCCTGCGCTCTCTGCGGCCGGCCCTTCCCCGAACGTGAACTCACACGCCACCATTGCAAGCCGCGCTCTCATGGCGGCACGAGCGACCACATCGCTCTCATCTGCCGTCAATGCCACGGCATGATCCATGCGACCTACACCAACGAGACCCTGGCGGCGCTCTACCCGACGATCCGAAAACTGCGCGAAGCGCCGGAGCTGGCAAGCTTTCTCAAGTGGGTGCGCAAGCAACCCAGCAGCCGACGCAAAGCGAACCGGTCGAGGAAAAGAAAGCTGTAAGCAACTCGCCTCAGGTTAAGCCCAGGGAATGTTCATCGCAGGATAGCCAAAACGTTCGCCTATTTTTCTTCAAATCTTACGTTGCGTGACAGTGCGGAAACGCACAGTGCGAGACATATCCGCTCGCCCTGGAAATGAGTCGGGAACGTCACTGCATGTCGCGATGCTTGTTAAGGCTTGAACACACTTTACTGCATTTCCGGCACGAGCGTTGCTTACTACCCAATAGTCGTGCTTGAATTCCCTTGTGGGGCGAGGATCGTCTTCGGCAAGGACCACGGCCGCGTCCGCCGGAACTCGCTCTATCAACCATGACGTTATTTCGGGGAGGCAACCATGAGTGGGTACAACCGGGGTTTGGCGGTGCTATGTGTCTTTGGGTTGGCCGCAACGTCAGCTCGTGCCGACGATTTGGACCACCTGCTCTGTTTCCTGCCGGACTCCTCCAACGCGACGACCATGATCAATGTCAAAGCAATCCGGCAGAGTTCGAGCAAGCCCGTGGAGGGCTCGGGATATGAGATTATCGGCGGCATGGTCATCCCGCCTTATGTAGACCGCATTGTTTATGCGACGCACGTGGCACCGGGTGAAATGGCAGTGCGCAAAACCGGCGGCGCCATGCGGCTCAACCGCGCCATGAAACTCGAGGACATTGCCGATCAAACCAGCGGCGAGATCATCAATGTTGGCGATCAATCCATCGTGAGCCACCCGACCCGGGGCTACTTCGCGCTGCTTACGCCGGAGACCATTGGGTTTGCCCAGCAGGTGACGCGGCAGGACGTGGCCCGTTACATGCAGTTCTGTCGCACCAATCCCAAAGCCGTGTTGGGCCCTTATTTGATGGAGGCCGTTGTGGCCGCCGGCGATGCTCCCATCGTGAGTGCACTTGACTTAGAGCACATGTTCGAGCCAAAGGTCTTGCGCGAGCGCCTGGCGCTCAGCAGCGCGATGGTGGGCAAGGATCAACAAGCAGTTGATTCCATGGCGCAATTCATCAGCGGCCTGCGCGGCATCCGGTTGATGGTGCGCGGTCAGAACCTCCAGCACGCCGAAGTCGTTCTCGATTTCGCGGCGCCGGTCGGCGAGCGCGGAGAAATCGTGAAGGTCCTCTTGTTGGAAGCACTCGACGATTTTGGGGCCGCGCTGCCCGATCTTCGCACGGCCAAGGTTAGCGCCGAGGGAAATGCCGTCAAGTTGCAAATAAAGCTCTCCGACGCCGGGTTGATCCGCATCATGTCGTTGTTCCTGCCGCCAACGCCGCCGCCGTTGCCGGCGAAACTCGAATCGAATGGCGTTAGCATCGCGGCCACCGGCAGCTACTTCCGGTCGGTCAACAGGCTGGTGGATGAACTGAAACGCCAGGTCAAAAAGACTGCCGATTTCGACCCATCGCTCTACGACAAGTCTTCGCTATGGCATGATTCGTTTGCCAAGCGCATGGACCAGTTATCGACTCGGTATGTCGATCCCGACATGGCCGCGTACGGTTCGACCGAGGCCGCCAAACTTCGCTCACTCGCGTACTCCCTAAAAGGCCTGGTAGTGGAGTGGAAGGCGCTCGAGAGCGGAATGATTTATCTGGAAAGCCCGGCCGGTGTGATCGGGCCGTGGGGCTGGCGCAACCCAAATCCTTTTGGCCCATCGAGCTGGTTCGGCCCCCACAACGCGGCGCACGATCATCATCACCCGCCATTGCCACCGGGTACTTCGGCCGCCCCGGGAGTTTATGGCGGCGGTTCCCAGATTGAAAGCAATGTTGCTTCCCTGCGCGAAAAGCAAGCCGAGCTAGTCCGCCAAGATGCGGGCCGGCGACTGGGAATCTGGGAATCGATGGATTCCGACCGCCGCGAGATCGCGAAGAAAATGAAGGATCGCTATGGCATTGACATCGAAAAGCCAATCAGGTGAGCGCGAATGAATTTCGTCTCGGTGGCACAATGCCAGCCGGCAGATGATCGCGCAAACGAAATGGCCAGGGTGCGCCTGCGATTGATAGCCGGTGTGCCTTGGCCATTTCTACATTCTTGCAGTATTCAGCGAACCGCAGGCTTCGCGAAGCGCCGGAATTGGCAAGCGTGCCGAACTGGGTGCGTAAACGACCCAGCAGTCGGCGGAAGGCGAGTAAAGCGAGGCGACGGAAGTTGTAAGCTACGTCTGTATGAATGCAGTTGGGAGCCCTGAATTTAAAATGCACATCCTTCAACGACGTTGAAAACACATCCCTCGTGAATCGCTCCCTTGCTATAATGAGCAGTGAATGACGCCGTGACGGATTGATCGTCGTCGAAAAGAGAAGTAGTATGTCACCTTTGGATTTGTCGCAAGCTGTTCGTCGCCGCCCGTTCGAACCTTTCCGAATTCAAGTTTCGGATGGTACGACCTATGATGTGCGCCACCCTGAGTTAGTGATGATTGGCCTAGGCTCTGTCAGCATCGGTGTCCCCGCGAAAGGTCAGTCTGATCCAATTTATGAGCGGGTCGAAACCATTTCGCTTGCCCACGTCGTGAAGTTATTACCGCTCACAAGCCAGGCCGGAAGCACAAGCAACGGCCAGCAGGGTTAATGGAGGCGATGCTGGCGGTAGGCTAGTCAGTTCGACAGATGCGGAAACGAGATTGACCCAATGGCAAAAGTCTATTTCGCTTTTGTGCTTTTTATTGCCGCCCTTCTTAGCCGACCAGCGCATGCGATCTGGTTCCGAAACGAGTCGGTGGAATGGTGGACGAACGTTAGCGATGTGATCGTGTTGGCCGACGTGCAAGAGGTCAAGCGGATTGCACCATTGAACGAATACTGGGATTCGCAAAGCGTGACCTGCAAGACGAGGCAAGTGTTGGACGGAACGTGGCAAGGCAATATTACGTTTAGACAAGATTACTGGAAGGACCGCGAATTCCGCGAAAAGGAGAATTCGTATGAGGTGCGGCCGCTGCTTCCTCACAACAAAGTCTTGATTTTCTGCGCGAAGTCGAAAAGCGACGGAATAACGGAAGTGGTTTTTTGGCTCAACTTGACCAGATTGGACAATCGGCGGACGAATCACGCGGCCTATGACAACGACTGCAAATGGCTAGGAGACGGCGAAACCGTACTTGCACTGGTCAAGAAAAGAATTGCTGGCCAGGAAATACCGAAAAAGAAAAAGCGCGGTGTGATTCTGGACTTTACGGACCTCGAGAAAGACGATGAGGGCAACGTCTACTGGGACTTTGTCCGAACAGCAGACCGGGAATACAAAAAGGTTCTGATCGACAATCTGAAAAATGGCGAGTTGTGGGCCAAGGAGCGGGCCATGTACAACTTGGTTAGTTACCCCGGCAAAGAAACCGTCGATCTCATCAAGCCCTTTTTGACTGACGGCGAAAAGACTGAGCAGAAAATTGTGGACAGCAAAACCGGCACAAGAGTTTTCACCGTATATCCTTTGCGACAAATGGCATTTCGTGCGCTTGTGCTGTTTGGAGAAAACACGCCACTACCGAAAGGGTTCACCGCGGACTATTGGATGGGGTTTCCGTTTTGCGTTGGTTTCGAGGATCGGGGCTACTTTCCGCTCGCAGATTGGAAACAAGACGATAAAGACAATTGACGCGATTTCAAATCCCGTCACTTCCGTTTCACCACCTTCACCTTGCTGTATGCCGCGTCCGCCGGTAGCTCGTTGATCGTGTCGCCGCCGGACCAGGTCTTGTCCGTTGCGATGGCAAGCACCGCAAAATATTCGCCGACACCTGCATTCTCTTCGCCGAACTGAATCTCGGCGGAGAAAGAATCGCCATCGCGGGTGACATCGCGCTGTATCCACCAGGTGTTCTTGAGATCGGCATTCGAAAGCGGCGTAACGATGAAGTAGAGATGCCGTTTCTCACCCTTGGCGACCGTGCCTTTGAACGTCTCCAAAAGACTCACCGTCTCAATTCCCTTGTCCGTTTTGGGAGCGACCAACGCTTCCTTTTTGGGAGCTTTTTGATCGACCGGTCCGATGTCAGAAGCTGCAGCGAATCCGGTTAGTGCGAACACGATCGCGCCGGCCCAGAAAGTCGTCTTCATGGTCAAACCCTCTTTTCGTGTGAAGCCTCAGAATTCGTTGTACCAACTCGTTTTTGATTTGACCTAGCGAAACGGGATCGTACCTTTTGACGGCTGGATCGTGCGCGCCCAGCGCAATCAGGAATACAAGGAGGCTGTCGCCTCATGTCACCCCGTGTCGCATTAGCAAAAGATGTTTATTTCCGCAGCCCGCGCGCAACGCGCCGGTTGGGCGGCCGAGCCTTTTGCGGGCGCGGAGCGCGCATTGTAACCGGTTACCGAACCATTCACCGCGCAATGGAACTCACTTTTCGACTTTTTTCGACCCTGTTTGCGAAGGCCGCTTGCGCTCGGCGCAAGGTGCTGGAATTGGGCGAGTTAGGGCAAGCGTGCCGATCTAGTCAGCGCCTGAAAAGTCGAAAAAAGTCGAAATTGCTCCTGCGGACCACGCCATCCCTGAAAGGTTCACTTGCCGTTCTTTTCCTTCCGCGTTTCGTCCCAGTAGCGGATCAAATCAATGCGGGTGAGGATGTCCACCACGTTGCCGTTGGTCATGGCCAGCACGCCGGTGTTGCCGGCCAGCAGCAGGCGGTAGGCTTCGTCGAGGTTCACCGAAACGTCGAGCGTCGGCAGCGGGCGCGCCATGATGTCGCCGACCGTGAGTTGCACCGGATCGCGGCCATCGTGCAGGATACGAGCGAGCGTTACTTCGTGAATGCTGCCGACCGTCTTGCCTTCGGCCAGCACCGGCAATTGCGAGATGCCTTTCTCCTCCATCAGGTTGATCGCCTCGTCCGCCTTGGCGTCGGGAGCAATGGTAAAGAGCTTGCGTGCGCCGCGGGCTTGGATCAAATCGGCAATTCGTTGCGTGGCGGGCGGCGTCTGAACAAGGTTGTTCTGAGTGAGCCAGGTTTCATCGTAGAACTTGCTGAGGTAGTTGCGACCGGTATCCGCCCCCAGAGCGACGACGACCTGGTCTGGCCCCAGCCGCTGGGCGTATCGCAAAGCCGCGGCAATACTCACGCCGGAGGAACCGCCGAGCATGATGCCTTCCTTACGCGCGACTTCGCGAGCCACGTGGAATGCCTCGGCATCGCTAATGCGAATCCATTCATCCACAAACTGGCTGTTAAAGGTCTTCGGCACGAAATCTTCGCCAATACCCTCGACCTTCCACGATTTCGGCGTGCCGCCGGAAAGGACCGAGCCTTCCGGATCAGCGCCGACAATGCGAACATCGGGATTCTGCTCCTTCAGATAGCGGGCGACGCCGGAAACCGTACCGCCGGTGCCGACACCGCCCACAAACGCGGTGATTCGCCCTTCGGTTTGCCGCCAAATCTCCAGGCCCGTGCTGCGGTAATGCATTTCCGGGTTGGCGAGATTTGTGAATTGGTTTGGCCGCCAGGCGCCGGGAATTTCACGAGCCAGCCTGTCGGCCACGCCATTGTAACTTTCCGGCGCATCGGGCGAAACATTAGTCGGCGTAATGACGACTTCCGCCCCGTACGCCTTCAGCAGCGCGATTTTCTCCGCACTCATCTTGTCGGGCAACACGAAAATGCAGCGGTAGCCCTTCACGGCCGCAACCATCGCCAGGCCCACGCCGGTGTTGCCGGCGGTGGCCTCAATTATGGTGCCGCCCGGCCGCAGCCACCCTTGCGACTCCGCGTCCGCAATCATGGCCAGGGCCACGCGATCCTTCACGCTGCCGCCCGGATTGGCCGATTCGACCTTCACCATTACTTGTGCTTGCAAGCCTTTGACCACGCGATTCAGGCGAACCATCGGCGTCCAGCCAATCGTGCGCAGAATGGAATCATGACAGACCGTGTTGCCTACCGGCATTCCGCCGTGCGGCAGAACCGAAGCCAGAGCATCCCGGTGCATGGCCGTTTCCTCTGTAGTTGGAGAGAACAATTCCTCTGTTGGCATTGTCGCCGGAAATGGGCTTCCGGGGCAAGGCGAGTCAGGCGGGCCGCGTGGCACGTTCGCAAAGTGCCAGCAAATTCGGGCACGTTGAAAACGTGCCCCACGAGTTTTTTTCCACAAAGTGCTGCGAAATCTGCGAAGCGGTCTTTACTGCGCGCTACAGCGTTCGCTAGATTGAACCGAGACCGAATTGCTCGTTCACGATATTTTGACAGAACTGAGAACATGGCGCTAGCCGAGCAAACTACAGCACTCTTGGACACGGCTCGGCGTTTGACGCAGGACTTGCAGGCCGATGCCGTGCTGGTGCTGACGGAAACGCGGCTGGATTGGGAAGCGGTACGCAAGCACCTGGGCAATTGCCGGGTGCTCGTAGCGGCCCACAACCGCGCCTCAACGGCCGATATCGACGGCGCCAACGATTTTGGTGTTCTCGAACTCGATCCCGAGCCCGTTCCAATTCAAGAACGCATGAGCCTGGCTTTACTCAAGGCCATTGCCAGGGGCCAATTGCAGCCGGGCTCCCACGTCGTCGTGCTGTACAATGGCATCGCTTTCGAGCACGGCAAACCCGAGCCGATTGACAGCGTGAGCGTTATGCACCTGGACGAGCACCTGGAGCGCTTGACCGCGAGTGATTTGCGCAAGCTCGACACCTTGGTGCCGCTCGAAACGCTGCGCCTGGTGGTGGACCTGGCCACGGAAATTGGCCAGGAAGGCAGAGAAGGGCACCCGGTGGGCACGATCTTTGTGGTCGGCGACACGCGTAAAGTGCTCTCGCCCCGGCTTTCCCGACCAATAAACTTCAATCCTTTCCGCGGCTATAGCCGGGAAGAGCGCGACTTGCGCGATCGGCGCGTGCGTGAGCAAATCAAAGACCTCGCCCAGCTGGACGGCGCCATTATCATTAGCCGCGACGGCATTGCCGAAGCTGCGTGTATGTATCTTGATGTGACGGCCGAAGGAATCTCCCTGTCGCGGGGTCTCGGCAGCCGGCACCTGGCTGCCGCCGCCATTAGTCAGAAGACGCGGGCCGTGGCCGTGTGCGTGAGCCAATCGTCGGGCACGGTCCGTTTGTTCCTGCGCGGCGAGGTGGTGCTCCACATCGAGCCGCTATCGCGGCCGCATATCTGGCAACCATTCCGCCTGGAACGGCCCGATGCCGATGGCGCCGGCGGCGGTTCGATGCTGAACGCGTAGCCGCCAATTCCGAAATCAGGGGACCATTCGCTCGAATCACCAATAGAACAAGAGTGGTGGTTAGCCCCTTGCACTTGGCGCCTGGCCGGCGCATTTCCCGAATCGGAGGCAATCCATGTCGGCACGCACAAACACGTTTCTGGCGGTAATGGCGACGGGGCTAATTCTGGTGACGTGCGGACCAAGCTCAGCCCAACAGTCACCGCTGAGCATGGTGCCGGCGAAAACGCCGCTCCTCATCCAACTACATGGCTGGGAACGTTCGCAGGAGCGCATGAAGGCTACGATCAAGGCGGGGCTCGGCGAGTTTGCCCCGGTAGTCACCACCGGCATGGAAAATAGTCTCAACGGTCTGCTCCAGGGCCGCGAACTCAAGGGCCTGGCCCAGGATGGACCAGTGTTTGTGGTTTTCACCGAGCTGCCCAATCCGGAGTCGGAAGTCCCCGAAATGGCCGTCGTAGCGCGCGTGACCAATTACGTTCAATTTCGCGACAACCTGCTGAAGGACGACGAAAAGAGCGAATTGAAAGCGGAGAAGGATGGCATCGAAGCGACGAAAATCAACGGCATGAAGGTGTATTTCGTCAGCAAGGATGACTTCGCGATCTTCTCTCCGAGCGAAAAAGCAATCAAGCTCCTGGTCGACAAGAAAACCGAAGCGATGGCGGGAAAGCTCGATCAGGCGGGCGAGCGCGCGTTGCTGAACCCCGATTTTGCTGCCCTCCTCGACGTTCGGGCATTGCGGAAAATGTACGGCGACAAGATCAACGACGCCAAGGGTTTTCTTGACCAGGCGATGCAGCAGGCGCAGGCATTTGGCGGCGTGGACAAGGAACAGCTCGAGGCCGCCAAGAAGCTCATTGAGGGCGTTTTCCAAATCGTGGACGATGCCGATTCGCTGCTGGCGTCGGCCGATTTCCGCCCCGAAGGATTGATGCTGCACTTCCACACGCACTTTGCCGAGAAGAGCAAAGTCAACGATTTCCTGAAGACGATGAAGCCC
>Ga0070732_10000780_pt1 | contig 18500 bp, 18 predicted proteins | sample Coa_R1_5_FD_66449 | JGI IMG/M metagenome (GOLD analysis project Ga0070732, IMG submission 66449) | Surface soil microbial communities from Centralia Pennsylvania, which are recovering from an underground coalmine fire - Coalmine... | ecosystem: Environmental > Terrestrial > Soil > Unclassified ... | reverse complement strand
GCCTTGGCGCCGGGACTGCTGTACGCGTGGGGCGTCGCGGACTTCTGGCCGCAGGTGCTCGCGGGGCTGAAGCTCCAGGTGCACCCGTGGCGGTACCTGCACGATCCCACCTCGGTCGCCGCCACCACCGCGTGGAGCGCGACGCTGCTCGACTGCGTGCTGATCCCCTGGTACGTGTCGCTGTTCGCCTTGTGGACGGCGCACGCCCGCCACGGCCTGCGGTACTCGGCGCAGAGTCTCGTCGCGGCGCGGCTCGATCGCTGGCTGTCCGCCTGGCCGCTGATCATCCTGGCCGCGGCAGATTTTGCCGAGAACGCCGGGGTATTCGCCGGCCTGAACCATGAGGGCGCCGCCCGGCTCAGCGCCTGTCGCTGGGTCGCGGCGTTCGGGGCCGTGAAGCTCACCGCCCTTGCCCTATTCGGGCTGTACCTGTTGGGGGTCTGGGTGTTGGGGACGTTCACACGCCGGTCGGCTGGTTAGCCTGGGTACAGATCGGGCGTGAGCCTGACGCTTCCCCGGGCACAAGCGCGCTATCTGTCATGACCGGCCCGGTTATCTCACCACTGAGAGAAACTATTCTGGCCTCTGAGACCGGGCCCCGTTCCGGGACAGTAGTCACTATGCGGGTACATCACTCCGATGGCTCGCGAGAAAGTACCAGCATGATGGAGAGGAAAGCCCGTGAGCCTGAGGCTCAACCATTGCCGATCGGCAGGACAGCCTGCCCCTTGCCGGGCGCCTTCCCGACCCGTCGAGCCACGGGGCGACATCTCGTGCTCTTCGGCGCAGGGGTCGAGAGGCGGGCGTCCCTCGCGATCCTGCGGAACGTCGCAGGACTGCGCGCTGCCCTGTCGTCGGACTTCGCGGGCACGGCTGTGCCCGATCATCTGGCACCGGGGGAGGGCGTTCTGTTCGAGAGGCTCGGTGCGGCGCTTCTCCTGGGCGATCCGGATCAGGCGCGGGCACTCGCACAGGCGCAGGGTCCGGTACTTCGGGTAGTGCCCGAGCGCGGTGTCCGCGCCAATGCCCTCATGACCGAATTCGTACCTCAGGCCGATCTCGCCTCCCAGGGAGCGCTGCTCGCGGATACCGCGTTCGCCACCTGGGGACTGCAGGCCACCGGCGCACTCTCGTCCTCCTATAGCGGGCGGGGGCTCCGGGTCGCGATCCTCGATACCGGGATCGATGGCGACCACCCGGACTTCGCCGGGCGCAGGATCGTCGCGCAGTCGTTCGTGCCGGGGCTGACCGCCGACGATGCCAACGGTCACGGCACCTTCTGCGCGGGCGTTGCCTGCGGGCCCAAGGCGCCGCGTGACGCGCCGCGCTACGGCATCGCGCATGGTGCCGATCTCTTCGTTGCGCGGGTACTCGATGACACCGCCACCGGCGTCGACGGCAACGTGCTCGCGGGCATCGACTGGGCGGTCCGCCACGAGTGTGCGGTGGTGTCGATGTCGCTCGGCTCGCCGGTGTTCGTCGGCGACTCGTACCCGGAGGTTTATGAGCAGGTCGCAGCGCGTGCGCTGGCGGCAGGCTCGCTCCTGATCGCGCCGGCGGGCAATTCCAGCTCGCGCCCCGACGAGATCTCCCCGGTCGATCACCCGGCCAACTGCCCCTCGGTGGTGGCGGTGGGCGCCGTGGACCGGAGCCTGACGCTCGCCCCGTTCTCGAACGGTGGCCTGAATCCCGGCGCCGAGGTCGATGTGGTCGCTCCCGGCATTGCCATCAGCTCGGCGGCCCCGCGCCCGTCGCTCTACCAGACCGCGAGCGGCACCAGCATGGCGGCGCCCTGCGTTGCCGGTATCGCCGCGCTCCTCGCCGAGGCGAATCCGCAGGCGCGCGGTGTTGCACTCAAGGCTCTTCTTCTCAAAACCGTTCTGGCGTTGTCCGTTCCCGCGCGCGATGCGGGCGCAGGCCTCGTCCAGGCTCCGCAATAGGAATCCATGATGGGACGCTTTGCCTTTGGATGGGACCGGCGCGGGATGGAGGCGGTGAGCCGGGCGAACGTCGCCATCGCCGTCGCGGAGGACGCCCGCGGGCGCATCTACGAAGTCGCCGCCGTGTGCAAGGCGGTGGGACTCGAGCACACCTCCACCCTGACGGACATCGGCGTGCTCCTGGGCTCCGTGGAGCTCGACAACCTGCTGAGCCTCAGGGCGGTCCCCGGGGTCGTCGCGGTCGAGATCGAGCGCGAATTCCGCTTGAAGCAGTTTCTCTGGAGCCGCTAGGCGCCGGAGGCAGGATCAGGAGCGCTGCGGTTCCGCAGCCTTGAGGGTGAAGGGGAAGGTCTCCGCTCCCTTGCCCCCCGCAGTCTCGACACTCAGCACGTACCGGCCGGCCTTGAGGCGCGCCGCATCCGCGTACGAGTGCACGTAACCATCCTCACCCGGGACGAGCCCGACGAGCTCGCCGACGCTCGTGGCGCCGGCCCCTTCCTGGCGGACGAGCCTGACCCGGTAGCGCACGTCGGGCTCGTGCGCGGCCGGCATCGCCCGCAGCTCGATGAGCCCGCTCGCGGGCAGGGTGAGCACGGGATCCGAGGCACCGCGGACCGACACGAACGTGAAGTGGGCGGCGACCCACGGGGCTGCGTGGCTGGCACTGACCGGCTGCAGGGAGCCCATGAGGACGGGCTCGGGACTGCGGCTCCAGAGGAGCGCGATCGCAATACCCGCGACGGCCGCCGCGGCGAGGGTCGGCAGCCAGCTCTGGAAGATGCGCGAGCGGGAAGCCCGCGCGAAGTAGCCCTGCTGGCGCAGTTCCGCCAGTCCTTCGCGCAGCTGCACCGATTGATCGAGCTCGCGGGCGAGGGCCGGGTCGCGCACGAGGCGTTCCTCGAACGCGCGCAGCTCCTCATCGGACAGCCGCCCGATCACGTAGTCCTGCATGCGCTCGAGATCGCGCGAGACGTCGATCATGCAACCTCTCCCTGGCTGCACGCGCTGGCGCAAACCGCGGCCGGCGCGTCGTGCGCCGCGCGCGCGGAGCCCACGATGCCGGCGCCTGCCGCGGCGAGGCCCAGGCCGACGAGGGCGATCGACAGCAGGTCCGCCTTCCAGATGCCGCGCTGCTCGAGGAGCTCGCGGAAGCGGTTACGGGCACGGAATATCACGCGATTGAAGTGCTCGGTCGAAAGGCGCAGGTCCTGGCAGATCTGCTCTTTCGCCTCGTCATTCAGGTAGAAGCGGACCAGGAGATCGCGGTCGCGCGCGGCCGGCATCTCCTCGAGCATCTTGCGCGCGGCGTTCGCCCATTGCGGTCGCCCGACGCGCGTCCACTCCGGGTCGTCCTCGCTTTCCCTCAGGTCGTCGAGGCCATCCGCGCTCGAGAGCGCTGTGCGATCCTTGCGGCGGTGATTGCGCAGGTGATTGAGCGCGACGCGGTAGAGATAACCGCCGACGTTCTCGGGGTGCGAGATCTCGCCGCTGCGCAGTTTCTCGAGCGTCGTGACGGCGGCGTCCTGCAGGATGTCCGCGGCCACCTCGGGATCGCGCACGCGCCTGAGGATGAGGGCGCGCAGGCCGGGATAGTCGCGATACACTTTGGAAAGGTGGGAGATGGGATCGGGGACGAGCGCCGGCACGTCCGCTGTTGCGGGAACCGGGGCGGGTGCTGCCTGGTCCTCAACGCCAATCATAAGCTTGAGTATAGGCCTCATTCTTGAACCAAGGCAGGTGCGCCAAGTGCGCCACCGGAGAGGTTCCTCGATCTCGGCACTCTGTATCCTGGCCGCCCCCCTGTTTGGGGGGGTCGCGCAGGCGGCCTCCTGTACCGCGGCGCTCGGGCAGCCGGAAGCCACCGCTGGCCCCCTGAAACTCGAACCCAAGGCTCCGGTGACTGCCGAGCTCGCCCTCACCGCAGGCCACAGCTGGCTGGTCGAGATCGGGGAGAAGGGGAACGACGCAGCAGTCGAGATTCTGGATCCCAAAGGGCAGGTCCTGGCGCGCACGGACAACCCGGAGAAGCGCACGGCAACTCAGCGTGCGGTGTTCGTCCCGCAGGACCCGCACATCGCGGTTCACTTGGACGGACAGGAGGAGTCGAGCGGCCTTGCCACCGTGCGCGCATTCGACCTGACGCTGCTCCAGGCTCTGCCCGAATGCGTCGCCGTATACCGGTCACTTGCAGCAGGCGACGGGAGTTTTGCCGACGCCAGGGAAATCTCGGGCGGGCAGGCAACATCGAAGACAAAGAATGTGCGGACGCTCTACCAGCAGGCAGCGGATAGCTATCAGGCGGCCGAGCGGGCACTCACCGATCCGGCAGACCGCGCGCTGCGCGGAGAGACCCAGCTAGCCATAGCGGGAGTCGAGGTCGACTGGCTCCAGGACTGGGCGAAGAGCGCCGAGTGGGCGACGACCGCCTCGAAGACCCTCGCCACAGTCGACGATTACCGGCGCGCCCGCGCGGACGGCATCCTGGCCGCTGCCTTGATCGAGATCGGCAACGCCGCGACCGCCGGTCACCGCGTGTCGGGCTTCGACGAGCCTGCACCGCAGCTGCTGGCGCGCGCACGCGGCCTGCTGACCTCGCTGAGCGTCTTCCACATGCAACGGGGCGAGCGCTACGACGCCGCTCAGGCGCTCAACAACGCCGCGCTCACCTACTACTACGGCGGCAACTACGCTGACTGCGCCGCGACTGATGCGAAGGCCGAGAGCTTGTATGCCTCCATTCACGAAACGCGGCGCCAGTCCCAAAGCATTCAGAACCGTGCCTTGTGCCTGTGGGGCCTCGGGCGGCTTCCCGAGGCTCTTGCGCTGCTTGAGCAGGTGCGGCCGACATTGATGAGTGACAACTCACTACCGATCGCCCAGACGACGATCCTCAACAACACCGGGCTCCTGCATTTTGCTCTGGGTCACTTCGACGACTCACTGCGACTGTTCGACCTGTCGCTCTCCCTCGCGCAGCAGCGGCAGTGGCGACGCGACGAAGGCCAGGCGCTCTACGGCATCGGCATCAACTACTACGCGCTCGGCGACCGTGAGCGGGCCCTGCAGTTCCTGGAGCGCTCGCGCGAAAAGCGCGTGGAGTCCGGTGATGCGCGGGGCCGTATGCAGACCGTGCGATCGCTCGCCACCGTGTATGCCGAGCAGGGCCGACTGGCCGATGCCCTGGCTGCCGATCAGGAGGCTCTGAGTCTTGCGGTCGCCCCTTCCGCGATCGAGCGAATCCGCATCCAGATGGCCGCGCACGCCGTTGCCGCCGGCAATCCCGGCGAGGCGCTGGCGCAACTCGATGCGTTACTGACTCCCGGAGCCAAGGGCGACGTGGTGCTTCGACCGGAGGCACTCCTGGAGCGGGCGGTCGTGCTGCGCGAGATGAGTCGTCCCCATGAGGCCCTCCAGGACCTGAATGCCGCCCGGCCAGGACTGCAGCGGCTCGGCAGCGTGATGGACGAGTTCCGGGCGGATCTGGAGCGGGCGCGCGACCTGCGGCAGCTGGGCGAGCCGCGCGCAGCTCTCCTCGCCGTCGATCGCGCATTGTCCCGCTCGGATGCAGTGCGCCAGCAGACCGCCAACCCGGAGCTGCGGGCGCAGCTCGTGACACCGTTGCGAGCGGCTTACGACCTGAAGCTCGATATCCAGCGCTCGCAGTACAACCTGTCGGTCGCTAGCGGTAGGAAGCAAGAGGCGTCGAGACTTGCTGGCGAGGCTTTTCTCACGGCCGACTCTTCGCGCGCGCAGTCGCTCGCCGATCTCGCCGGCCTGAAGTACCCGCCCGCAGTCCGCGCCGCGCTGTCCCGCGAGCTGCGCCGGCGCGAGGCCCTCTACCAAGAGCTCGCCGGCCGGCGCTTCGCCTACGAATCACGTGTCGACGCCTCGGGATCGACCGACCCGCGGGCCCAGCACCTGATGCGCGACATCGCCGAGCTCGAGCGGCAGATCGACACCGTGAACCTCGCCATCGCCGCGCGCACCCGGCCCGGGGGCGCTCAGCTGCGGGCGGGCAGGACAATCGGACTGCCGGCGCTGCCCGGGGACACGGCGCTCGTGTCCTACTGGCTCGGATCAGACTACGCGTACGCGTGGGTGCTGTCGGACAAGGGGCTCGAGTGGGTGCAGCTGTCCGCTCCTGCCCTGATCGCCGAGCGCAGCGCCGCGCTGCAGCGCGCGCTGACGCGGCTGGTGGATACCCCGCTTGAAACGCGACTACAGGAAGCGCGCGCGCTCTACGGACTCGTCATTCAGCCCCTGGAACCATGGCTGACCCCAGCGCGGCAGTGGCTCATCGTTCCAGACGGCGCGCTCGACTACGTGCCGTTCGCGGCGCTGCGCGGCCCGGGCGATGAGGCGGACGCCTTCGTTGTCATGCGCCACGACGTCGCGGTTACGCCGGCCGCGTGGATGCTCGGCGCGCCCCCCGAGCCAGGCACGGCCGGCCGCGGGATGCTGTTGGTCGCCGACCCCGTCTATCAGGCCGATGACCCGCGGCTCACCGCGCCGCGCAAGGTGGCCGCCGTCACCGCGGTGTCAGAGTCTCCGGCGCGCGGCCGGCGCGAGTACGCACGGCTGCCATACACTGCGGTCGAGGCGCGGGACATCGCGGCACTGTTTCCGGCGGGGCAGGTGCAGGAGCTTTTGGGTACGGATGCCACGCGCGAGCGAGTGCTATCGCTCGACTGGTCGAAGTACCGTTACATCCACCTGGCGACGCACGCCGTCGTGGATGCGGAGGTGCCGCAGCTGTCGGCGATCGTTCTCGGGTCCTACGATTCGAAGGGCGAGATAGCCGACCGCTCCGTACGCGTCTCGGATTTGGCGCTGGAATCGCTGAACGCGGACGTAGTCGCTTTCAGCGCCTGCGACACCGCCCTCGGTCGCCAGATACCGAGCGAGGGCCTCATGGGCCTGGGCACCACGACGCTCGCGCGCGGGGCGCACGCGGTGCTCGCCTCACTTTGGCCCGTGGCCGATGAGATGGGCGCGCAGGTGATGACAGAGTTCTATCGGCACCTGCTGCACGACTCGGCGAGTGCTCCCGCGGCACTCGGCGCAGCCATGCGCTCGGCCGTGACGCACGACCGGGTTGCGGACCCGGCCCTCTGGGCTGCGTTTCAGGTGTCGGTAGCCACCCTCGGGGGCGGCCGTCCGATCCGCAGTGTTAGGGTGGTGCCAGTCGCAACGCCAACGAGGTCATAGGAGCAACTGTGAATAACTGGATTAACAAGACTGTGGCGCTCAACGACACCTGGGGGCAGGGCGCGATCGATACGCTGTCGACGCCCGTGAACAAGCTGCCGCAGTTCTCACTCCGGCCACGCCATCTGCTCGATGCCAAGGGTCAGCGCTCGTGCGCTCACTTCGCAATCGATTTCCCGTCCGGCTATCTCTCCGACGGCTGGCAGGGCGTGAACTTCGTGCCGCTCGGTGCGGCGGCCGTCAGCGGCATAGCAGGTCTGCCGCCCTGGGACCCGTCGCAGCGGGATACCTACAGGAACATGATCCAGGCTGCTTCCGGAAGCCTTTCCGACTCGCGGACTCAGCGCCTGGAAGGGGTGATCCCGTATATGGGACAGCACGGAATCGGGTACAACAAGGTCAAGCTGTTCTACGTTGCGAATGCAGTCAAGGGGCCCGAGCCCGACCTGGTGGTGGTCCTGATCGCGACGCACGTGGCTGTGCCCGGGACCGTGCAGGCAAAACAGAGCGGGGGCGGACAGGGGCCGCCGAGGTAGAGCTCCCCACCGCCGCGCCCGCGAAGGTCAGCGCTCGTACCTTATAAAGGAGGTGCGCCGGGCGACGGTGTCGTAGAGCGCGCGGCCCTCGGCGTTGAACTCCTGGGTCATCCAGTAGACCGCCGCCGCGTTGGCCTGGTCGGCCCTGGCGTACACAGCCTTGATGAGGCTGCGTCCGACCCCGCCGCCGCGGGCGGCGGGGTCGACGTAGAGGTCCTCCAGGTAGCAGCTGTCCTTCTGCGACCAGGTCGTCGGATGGAACAGGTAGTGCACGAATCCGACGAGCTTCCCGTCGCGCTCGGCCACGAGTCCATGCGGCTGCACGCGCTCGTCCAGGAGCCGCGCAAACGTCGCATCCGTGATCTCCTGCGGCAGGTGCTGCCGGTAGAAGCGCAGGTAGCCGTTCCACAGCACCTGCCAGGGCTCGCGGTCGCCGGGTTTGATGGCGCGGATCGTGGGCACGGCTCGGCTCCTCTCAGTCACGGATGTCCACCCAGGTCGGCGCGTGATCGCTCGGCCGCTCCCAGCCGCGCACGTCGCGGTCGACGCCGGCATCGGTGAGACGGTCGCGCACGTTCTGGTTCAGCAGCAGGTGATCGATGCGCAGTCCCGCGTTGCGCTCGTAGGCGTTGCGGAAGAAGTCCCAGAACGTGTAGATGGTCTCGTTCGGATAGCGGGCGCGGATCGCATCCGTCCAGCCCTGACCCATGAGGCGCGCGAACTCCTCGCGCACCTCGATGCGGAACAGCGCATCGTCCACCCAGCGCTCGGGCTTGTAGACGTCGCGCTCGGTGGGGATGACGTTGTAGTCGCCGGCGAGGATCACCGGCTCGTCGCGTGCCACCAGGGTCGCGGCATGATCGATGAAGCGGTCGAGCCAGCGCAGCTTGTACTGGAACTTCGGCCCCGGGGCGGGGTTGCCGTTCGGCAGGTACAGGCAGCCGATCGTGACCCCGTGGACCGTGGCCTCGATGTAGCGGCTGTGCACGTCCTCGGGATCACCCGGCAGCACGCGCCGCATCTCCTTCGGGTCCGTGCCGCGGGCGAGGATCGCCACGCCGTTCCAGCTCTTCTGGCCGTGCCAGATGACGCCGTAGCCGGCGTCGCGGATCTCTTTCTCGGGAAACTTCTCCTGCGGGGCCTTCAGCTCCTGCAGGCAGGCGACGTCGGGTGCGCGCTCGTCCAGCCAGCGCAGCAGATTCGGCAGGCGGGCGCCGATGCCGTTGATGTTGTAGGTCGCGATCCTCATCGGGCCACAGCTCCTGCGAGCGCCAGGCCCGGTACCTTATCAAAGAGTGTGCTGCCCGAGGGGAGCGCTGCGAACAGGCCCCGAGGGTTCAGGGACTGGACGTCCCCGTGTAGCCGGTCTCGAGCAGCACGAGCGAGCGGGCCTTAAGGGCATAACTGCCCGAGTCGATGCCGTGCGCGGCGAACGGGTCATCGGCGTTGGCCGTATCGATCACCGTCGACCAGGTCTTGCCCGAGAGCTTCTCGGCGATCCGGAACTCGATGGGCTCGTGATGCGTGTTCACCAGGAGCAGGAAGTCGCAGTCCTTGATCGCCCGGCCGCGGCGGCCGAAGCGCCGGATGGCGCCGCCGGCGAGGTACACCCCGAGGCAGCGCGCGAACTCCTGGTTCCAGTCGCCTTCGGTCATCTCGCGCCCGTCGGGCGTGAGCCAGAGGATCTCGTTGAGGCCCTCCGCGGTCACGGCATCGGCGCTCACGTAGCGGCGGCGCCCGAACACCGGGTGTTGCCGGCGCAGGTGGATGATGTGGGCGACGGCATCCAGGAAGCGCTGGCGCCCCTCATCCAGGTCCCAGTCGAGCCAGGAGATCTCGTTGTCCTGGCAGTAGGCATTGTTGTTGCCCTGCTGGGAGTGGCCGAGCTCATCGCCCCCCAGGATCATGGGCACGCCCTGGGAGAGCAGGAGCGAAGCCAGCATGTTGAGCCGCTGGCGCCGGCGCAGGTTGAGGATCTCCTGGTCGTCGGTCGGGCCTTCCGCACCGCAGTTCCAGGAGCGGTTGTCGCTGTGGCCGTCGCGGTTCTCCTCGCCGTTCGCCTCGTTGTGCTTGTCGTTGTAGCTGACCAGGTCCTCGAGCGTGAACCCGTCGTGCGCGGTGATGAAGTTGATGCTGGCGTTGGGCTTTCTGCCGCTCGCCTCGTACAGGTCCGCGGAGCCGGTGATGCGCCGCGCCAGGTCCGGCAGCAGCCCGCCGTCGCCCTTCCAGTAGGCGCGCAGGGTGTCGCGGTACTTGTCGTTCCACTCGTTCCAGCCGGGCGGGAAGTTGCCCACCTGGTAGCCGCCCATGCCGATGTCCCACGGCTCGGCGATGAGCTTTACCTGCGAGAGCACCGGGTCCTGGCCGATGGTGTCGAAGAACGAGCCCAGCCGGTCGACCTCGTGCAGCTCGCGCGCCAGCGCCGAGGCCAGGTCGAACCGGAACCCGTCGACGTGCATCTCCGTCACCCAGTAGCGCAGGCTGTCCATGAGCAGCTGCAGCACGCGCGGGTGCTGCATGTTCAGGGTATTGCCGGTGCCGGTGAAATCCATGTAATAGCGCGGGTTCTCCGGGGTGAGGCGGTAGTAGGCGGCGTTGTCGATGCCGCGGAAGGAGAGCGTCGGCCCGAGCTGGTTGCCTTCGGCGGTGTGGTTGTAGACGACGTCCAGGATCACTTCGATCCCGGCCGAATGCAGCACCTTCACCATGGTCTTGAATTCGCTGATGCGGCCGGTGGCCGAGTAGCGGATCTCGGGGGCGAAGAAGCCCAGGGTGTTGTAGCCCCAGTAGTTGCGCAGTCCCTTCTCGAGCAGGTGCCGGTCGTCGACGAACGCGTGCACCGGCATGAGCTCGATGGTGGTGATGCCGAGCCGCACCAGGTGATCGATGATCGGCGCGGTGGCAAGGCCTGCGTACGTGCCGCGCAGCTGCGGCGGGACTTCCGGATGGAGCTTGGAGAGCCCGCGCACGTGCGCCTCATAGATGATCGTGTCGTGCCAGGGGATGCGCGGCGGGGCATCGTCGCCCCAGGTGAAGGCCGGATCGATCACGCGGCTCTTGGGCGTGCCCGCGGCGCTGTCGCGCCGGTCGAAGGACAGGTCCGCCTTCGGATGTCCCAGGCGGTAGCCGAAGTGCGCATCGCTCCACACCAGCGACCCCTGCAGGTGCTTGGCGTAGGGCTCGATCAGCAGCTTGTGCGGGTTGAAGCGGTGGCCGCGCTCGGGATCGTAGGGGCCGTAGACGCGGTAGCCGTACAGGAGCCCGGGACGGGCCTCGGGCAGGTAGCAGTGCCAGTTGCCGTCGGTGCGCTCGCGCAGGTTGATGCGCTGCACCTCGTGGCGCCCCGCCGCATCGAACAGGCACAGCTCCACTCTGTCGCTGTTGGCCGAGAACAGCGAGAAGTTCACACCCTCGCCGTCCCAGGTGGCACCGCGCGGGTACGGCTCGCCCGGCCACACGGCGCCGATGAGGTCGGTGCTCCTACGAGTCGCGGTGGGTGTCAATGCGCCGTCCCTGTGCACGTCCTGACATCCCGACAACCCTACACCAGATTCACTGCTAAGCTTTGCTCCGCGGCGCTGCCGCACTGCGGTTGTCGTCGTGGAGACAGACATGTTGCGTCAGTCCGCCCTCGTGTCGTTCGTGCTGCTCGCGCTCGCCGCGACGGTGGCCGTTGCCGCGGATGCCCGGCACGAGCGCGCCCGCGATCTCGGGATTCCGTTCGACGGCACGCCCGGGCCGTTGAACGCCATCACCGACGTGCAGGGGGTGCTGGTCGGGCAGACGACGCTCATCGAGGGCGACGGCAAGCTGGTGGTGGGCAAGGGCCCGGTCCGCACCGGGGTCACGGCCGTGCTGCCGCGGGGCAAGGACTCCATCCGGCAGTTCTCCTATGCCGGCTGGTTCTCGCAGAACGGCAACGGCGAGATGACCGGCACGACCTGGGTCGACGAGTCGGGCTTTCTCGAAGGCCCGGTCATGATCACCAACACTCACAGCGTCGGGGTGGTGCGCGATGCGGTCATCGCCTGGCGCGTGAAGCAGGGCGGCGAGGACCAGACGGGCGCCTGGTGGTCGCTGCCGGTGGTCGCCGAGACCTGGGACGGGTGGCTGAACGACATCAACGGCTTTCACGTGAAACCCGAGCACGTGTTCCAGGCGCTCGACAGCGCGCGCTCAGGTCCGGTCGAGGAGGGCGCGGTCGGCGGCGGCACCGGCATGATCTGCAACGGCTTCAAGGGCGGGATCGGCACCTCCTCGCGCAAGCTTGCGGACAAGGACGGCGGCTACACGCTCGGGGTGCTGGTCCAGTGCAACTATGGCCTGCGCGCCAACCTGCGCATCGCCGGCATCCCGGTGGGGCGCGAGATCGAGAGCGAGGACCCGTATGCGTTCCAGCCGAGCTTCAGCGCCGAGCACGGCTCGATCATCGTCGTGGTCGCCACCGATGCACCGCTCCTGCCGCACCAGCTGAAGCGCATCGCGAGGCGCGTCTCGCTCGGCCTCGGCCGGGAGGGCAGCATCTCCGGCAACGGCTCGGGGGACATCTTCATCGCCTTTTCGACCGCCAACCCGGGCGCGAGCGAGAACGATCACGGCCCGGTGACGGTGCGGATGGTGCCGAACGACTCGATGGACGCGCTGTTCGCGGCCACGGTGCAGGCGACCGAGGAGGCGATCGTCAATGCCATGCTGGGCGCGCACGACATGACCGGTATCGACGGGCACCACGTGCGGGCGCTGCCGCACGACGAGCTGCGCAAGGTGCTCGCCAGGTACAACCGGCTTACTGATAAAGCGCGGCGGTGACGGTCGCGGCGATGGCGTCCGGCTCGTAGACGGGGTTCGAGCAGGTGCTCTGCGTGCAGGCGAACGCGGCGGCGCGCTTGAGCTGCGGGTACGTGATCTCAGGGTTCGGCAGCGGCCCCTCCGACTGGTCCCACCAGTCGACCTGCAGGTAGCCCGCGGTGAGTCTGAGCGCGGCGGCGTGCAGCGCCTGCGATGCCGGGTCGTGCCTGACTCGAGGCGGATCGCGAGCTCGCCAATGCCCCCATCCACATAACGGTGGTGGGCGGCGATGGTCCAGACCGGAGAGCAGGTGCTCCGTGGCCGCCTCGGCAGTGCGACCTGCACCGGCTGCCACGGCTCGGATGGCACCGGTACGCCGCCCGGGCCGGACCTGACCGCGAAGCCGTACCTGTGGGGCGATGGCAGCTACGACAGCATCGCCAAGCACATCAGAAATGGCGTGCCGCGGCCCAAGCAGTACCGCGAGCCGATGCCGCCCATGGGCGGGGCGCAGCTGAGCCCGGAACAGGTCCAGGCGGTCGCCGCCTACGTCTGGGGCCTCGGACACCACTAGCGCCTTTCTGCAAGCGAGAACCAGTTGGCGGCGGGAGTGCGCCTTCCTGCGCTAGCGTGCATTCACGCTTGTGTGTGGGTGAGTGCGCCGTGGGTGCTGACAAGGATCGCTGGTTCTGGACGTTCGCGGTCGGCGTGGCGCTGATCGTGGTCGGCACGATCTACGGCTCAGGCGGCCGGGCCTCGGGCTCGGTGCCGCAGGAGCGCACCGCAGCGCCCCACGCGGCTCCCCTGCTCGCCCGGGACTTTACAGAACATGCCGCGCCTGTCCCGTCGCGGCACGACGTGATCGCCAGCGTCTATGAGTGCCGGACGCACGGCCACCGCGTATTCAGCGATGAGAGCTGCGGGAGCGGCGCCGAGGTGCGCAGCATCAAGGCCCCGAGCCGCATGGATCCGCAGGACACGAGCATCCTGGCGGAGCCCGTGGCCGAGCCGGTGCGCTTCAACCGCACACCGGCCGGCAGTCCGGGCGACAACCGCACCCTGTGCATGCAGATCGAGACCGAGCGCGATGCCATCAATGCCCGCATGCGCGGGGGCTACGGGGCAGGCGAGGGCGAGGTCCTGCGCGAGCGGCTGAGGAACCTGAGCGATCTCTGGTACGAGGAGCGCTGCCGGCACTTCCGCTGACGCCCGGTTCGCCGCGCGTCCCTTTACCCCACTCTCTTCATGATTCTCCGGGCCGTGCCCGGGCTCCCGCTTTGGCGAGGGTCGGGTTGTGTTCCCGGGCCTGACGGGCTATAACTAACATACAAGTTGTTACTTGTATAAAAAGGGGAGCCCCGTCATGTCCTTTACCTGGATCTGCATCCTGGCCTTTGCCATTGCCGCCGTAATCGGTCTCACCATGGCGCTCGCCGTGTTCAAGGGTCGGTTCCCGCCGGTCTCGAGCGCCGTGCTGCACGGCCTGTTCGGTGCCACCGGTCTCGTGATGCTCGCCGTCGCGGTGTTCGTGCACCACGCGGCGGGTCCGGCGCAGTGGGCATTCTGGCTGTTTCTGATCGCAGCGCTCGGCGGCCTCTTCATCGCCTTCGGCTTCCACGCCAAGAAGAAGACCATCCCGCCCGCACTCGTGGTGGTGCACGCCTCCGTGGCGGTCGTCGGCTTCCTGCTCCTGCTCGCCGGCGTCCTGAACCTGATCGCCTGAATGCGGTCGCCGCACCTGCACCCGCTGCACCCGGTCCTCGCGCACTTCCCGGTGGCGTTCTGGATCGGCGCATCCGTCGCGGACCTGATCGCCCTCGAGACCGGAGCGACGGCGTGGTGGACCGTGAGCCACCACGCCGTCGCCGCCGGCACGATCATGGGGGCGCTGACGCTCCTGGCCGGTCTCCTCGAACTGTGGCTGCGTAAGCTGCCTCAGGCGGCGCGCACCTGGGTCGTGGTGCACGCGAGCCTCATGGTGACCGCGCTCCTGGTGTTCATGGTGAGCCTGTCGTGGCGCACCGCGACGCCGCCGCCGCTGTCGGCGGTGGTGCTGTCACTCGCCGGCTGCGTGCTGGTGCTCGCCGGCGGCTACTGCGGCGGCACACTGGTGTATCGCTTCGGCGTAGGCGTATGGCGCGCCGAAAGCTGAGAGCCGCGCCGGGCGATCCGCCGCCCTCAGCGCTGCTCGAGATGCTGAAGCGCTCGGGCCCGCTCACCGTGCGCGCGCTCGCCGCCGAGCTCGGCATCACCTATGAGGCGGTGCGCCAGCAGGTCGCCGAGCTTCTGAAGTCCGGCTGGGTCGCGCGTGATGCGAAGTCGCAGGCGCCGGACGGCCAGCGCGGGCCGGCCTCGCGCCGTTACCGCCTGAGCGAGGCCGCCGAGCACCTGTTCCCCAAGCACTACGACGCACTCTCGGCTGAGGTGCTGCAGCACGTCCTCGACAGCTTCGGCGGCGAGGCCCTGGTGCAGATCCTGAAGAAAATGACCGATGCCCGCGTGCGGCGCTTTGCGCCGCTGCTGAAATCCATGGGCGTGAAGGAGAAGCTGAAGGCCCTGTGCTCGCTCTACGAGGACAAGGATGCGTACATGGAGGTCGAGTGGCGCGCGGACGGCCCGGCGCTCATCGAGCGCAACTGCCCGTTCCTCAACGTCGCGCAGCAGCATCCCGCCCTCTGCAGCGTCTCGGTCAACACCCTGGAGCGGCTCCTGGGCCACAAGGTGGTGCGCGAGCAGCGCTTCCAGGCCGGCCACGGCCGCTGCGTGTTCCGCGTGCGGCTCGATGAGCCGCGCCCGGCGGATCAGGCGTTCACGCTCGAGCCGCCGCGCTAACCGCCGGGGCCTGCGCCCGCCCCAGCACCCATCCCAGGCTCGCCGCGAGGGCGGACGCCACCAGCACTGCGAACTTCGCCGAAGCCAAGAGCTGCGCATCGGCGAACGCCAGGTTCGATATGAATATCGACATGGTGAAGCCGATGCCGCCCAGGAGCCCGAGCAGCAGCATGTGCCTCCAGCGCACCCCGTCGGGCAGCACGCACACGCGCGACCTCACCGCCGCGAGCGAGACCAGCAGGATGCCGAGCGGCTTGCCGACGACCAGCCCGAGGACGATGCCGGCGCCCACGGTGAGTGGCGCGCCGGCGCTCAGATCCAGGCCGCCGAGGCTCACGCCTGCATTCGCCAGCGCGAACAGCGGCATGATCCCGAACGCGACGTAAGGGTGAAGCAGCGCCTCGACGTGCTCGACGGGTGAGGGGGTAGCCGACGGTACCCGTTTGAACCGGCCGAACGCCGCGGTCGCCGGGGTGAGGAGGCCGAGAATGACTCCCGCCAGCGTCGGGTGCGCACCGGCCGACAGCATGCCGTACCAGACGATGATCCCGGGCAGCACGTAGGCGAGCGGCGAGCGGGCCCCGAGCCACTGCAGGACGAGCACGAGCACGATGCCGCCCGCCACCGTCGCCAGTCCCGCGACCGCAATGCCCCCCGAATAGAAGAACGCGATCACGAGGATGGCGGCGATGTCGTCGATGATGGCCAGCGTCAGGAGCAGCATGCGCAGTGCCGCCGGCACGCGCGGGATGAGCGACAGCACCCCGACCGCGAAGGCGATGTCGGTGGCGGTCGGGATCGCCCAGCCGCGCCGGGCGACGGGGTCGGTGTTCACGAGCACGTAGAGGAGCGCCGGCACGATGACGCCGCCCACGGCGGCCAGGATCGGGAGCGTGGCGACCCTCGGATCCGAGAGCGAGCCGTCGTGGAGCTCGCGGCGGATCTCCAGTCCCACGACGAGAAAAAAGAGCGTCATCAGGCCATCGTTCACCCAGAAGTGCAGGTCGTGCGCGGGCAGGTACCGGGCCACCCCGAGGCCGAGCGGCAGGTGCCAGAGCGCTTCGTAGCCTGGCGCCAGGGACGAGTTGGCCCAGCCGAGCGCGAGCGCGGCGGCGGCGAGCAGCACCAGCCCGCTCAGGGCCTCGACGCTCACGAAGCGCAGCGGCCAGAGCCGGGCGTGGGGCGTATGGGGGGTGGACGCACCCATGCTTTGGGGCCGAAAAATAGCACGCCGGATGTCGATTCCAGGCCTCCCCGTTCGTCATCTCTCCAGAACGCACCCCTCCAGGAGCACCGTCATGCGAGTCATGGTGATCGTCAAGGCAACCAGGGACAGCGAGGCCGGCATCCCCCCGAGCACCGAGCTGCTGACGGAGATGGGCCGCTACAACGAGGAGCTGGTCCGGGCCGGGGTCATGCTGGCGGGCGAGGGCCTGCACCCGACCTCCCGGGGCGTGCGCGTGAGGTTCGGCGGCGGCAAGAGCGTCGTCACCGACGGGCCCTTCACCGAAACCAAGGAGCTGATCGCCGGGTTCTGGCTCTGGCAGGTCAAGTCCATGGAAGAGGCGGTCGAGTGGCTGCGCCGCTCGCCGTTTCGCCAGGGCTCCGAGGAGCTCGAGATCCGCCGCGTCTTCGAGGCCGAGGACTTCGGCGCCAACGCAACCGAGGAGCTGCGCGAGCAGGAGCGAAAGCTGCGCGCGCAGGTCAGCACCGCGAAGAAATAACCGTCACTACCGACAGGAGACAGTCATGCAAACGAGTCCGCACCTGCACTTCAAGGGCAACTGCATCGAGGCCTTCCGCTTCTACGCCGACACCTTCGGCGGCGAGATCGAGATGGCCATGACCTACGGTGAGTCACCGGCCGCCGAGCACACCCCGGCGGATTTCCGCGACAAGATCATCCACGCGCGCATCAACCTGAACGGCCCGCGGCTCATGGGCTGCGATGCGCCGGCCGAGCGCTACACAAAGCCGCAGGGCTTCAACGTGCTCGCGCAGGTGCCGACCCCGGCGGACGCGGAGCGCATCTTCGCCACGCTCGCCCAGGATGGCCGCGTCGACATGCCGATCCAGGAGACGTTCTGGGCGCACCGCTTCGGCATGTGCACCGACCGCTTCGGGATTCCGTGGATGGTCAACTGCGAGAAGCCGCAGGCGGTGCCGGGGCAGGCGCGCTGAGCGCCGCGCGCGAAGCATTCGTCGCTTCACGGGCACCCCTTGGCGAGCTTGGCTTGCGCCGTTCCCACCGCGATGGTGTCATCCGTGGCCATGCAGGTCACGGATACCCATCGCACCATCGAGGCCGTGTGGCGGATCGAGTCCGCACGGCTCATCGCAGGCCTGACACGGGTGGTCCGCGACGTGGGGCTGGCGGAAGAACTCGCCCAGGATGCGCTGGTCACCGCTCTCGAGGAGTGGCCGCACTCGGGCATTCCCGACAACCCCGGAGCCTGGCTCATGGTGACAGCAAGGAATCGCGCCCTGGACCAGCTGCGGCGCAACCGCATGCTGGCGCGCAAGCACGAAGCGCTCGCGCACGAGCTTGAGATGGAGGAGCGCACCTCCGGGACGCAGGTCGAGGCCCGGGCCGATGACGAGATCGGCGACGACCTGCTGCGCCTGATCTTCATCGCCTGCCACCCGCTCCTGTCCACCGAGGCGCGTACCGCGCTGACGCTGAAGCTGCTGGCGGGACTGACCACCGAGGAGATCGCGCGCGCCTTCCTCGTGCCCGAGCCCACCATCGCGCAGCGCATCGTGCGCGCCAAGCGCACGCTCTCGGACGCCCACGTGCCGTTCGAGATCCCGCGGCGCGAGGAGCTGCGCGGCCGCCTGGCATCGGTCCTGGAAGTGCTCTATCTCGTGTTCAACGAGGGCTACTCCGCCACGCGCGGCGAGGACTGGATGCGGCCGGCGCTGTGCGAGGAGGCGCTGCGCCTGGGACGGATCCTCGCCGAGCTCGCCCCGAGCGAGGCCGAGGTGCACGGCCTGGTGGCGCTCATGGAAATCCAGGCCTCGCGGCTGCGCGCCCGGGTGGGCGTTAACGGCGAGCCGGTGCTGCTCATGGACCAGAACCGCTCGCTCTGGGACCGGATCCTCATCCACCGCGGGCTGATCGCGCTCGGGCGCGGCCAGGCGCTCGGGGAGAAGCGCGGACCGTACCTGCTGCAGGCGGCGATCGCCGCCTGTCACG
>Ga0070732_10000778_pt1 | contig 18503 bp, 25 predicted proteins | sample Coa_R1_5_FD_66449 | JGI IMG/M metagenome (GOLD analysis project Ga0070732, IMG submission 66449) | Surface soil microbial communities from Centralia Pennsylvania, which are recovering from an underground coalmine fire - Coalmine... | ecosystem: Environmental > Terrestrial > Soil > Unclassified ... | reverse complement strand
TCGACACCATGAACTAGTCGTCACCTGTCAACCGGAAGGGCATTAAGACACTTTTCCAAAAAAACTCGACACGACACGGGTAAGCGAGAAACACGGATTCTTGACAGCTACTCTTGCCAACGAGACTCTCGATCAGCTTAGTGTTCCATGAGGAGGATTGTTAACAACCCGGACCTCGAACACTGTTCACTTAGTCCGATAGGAAAGCCTATACTTTCGAGGGCTAGAGAGAGCCTGATCTATTGTGACTTTTTCGAAGATCCGAAAGAAGGTTACAATTAGTCTGGCACTGATCATCGTTCTACTAGTGCTGGTTGTCAGCGTTCCTTCTGTTCTGTACTGGGAGATTCAGAGGAATGATATGCACGCGCGCTGGGAGCGCCAACTCGAACTGGCACAGAGCTTTGACTTCTACGGAGTGGAGGACGCGGAGATTACGCTGATGCAGCCAAATTTCACATCAGACTCGGCGCTTAGGAATAGTGCCGTGTCGAGCTTGAGTTCTGCGCAGTTTACGCTGAACAGTCTGATCCATCTCGACTCTGACCGATTTAACCAGCTACACCAAATCGAGACCATGCTCCTCACTCTGGAACCTCGCTGGTCGACCTACACTATTGGGCTGAACCAGTCCCAGAGAGGAACACTGGCGAACCTGCTCGGCAGAATCGGGAACGACATTCTCTTCGCTTACGGGAACTACATCAACTACACTAGCTCTGGACCCGACGGTCCTCCTTTCTGGTACAACGGCCCAGCACCTCCCGACCAGAACCTGATTCAACAAGCAGTCGAGCTCGCAGTCAACCTCCCCGGACTACCACCGCTACCACAGTGCTGCTGACGTCAGCCTAGCGTTCCATGCGGCAAATTATTCACGACGTGAACATCATGACTACTGTTAACCTCGTACAATTCTCCATGGTCGAACTTGACATTGAACCGGACACGGAGAATGCTTGTCTTGATACCATGCTTCCGAGCAAGATCCAACGCTCTATTCTGTAACGGGATCAAACGCGAGTCGGCAGATTTTACTTCCACAAGCAACAACTCCTCGCCCTTCTTGGCAATCAGATCAATCAACCCGCCCAAATCCGAACCGTCCCTCAAGCTCTTCTTGTAGCTGATCATATCATCAACAAACGCTTTGACACGAGGATCCGCGAACAACGGACCATGCTCCTCAAGCAACTCCTCCCACAACTCCTGCCGCTTGGACCCGCTCATACCACCAGCATAACGGACCACAGCAATGTACCGGGAGACGTTGAAACTGAAATCCTTGACAACGAAACCCTCCGCCATCAACAACCGCTTAGCCAGACTCTCCGCAACATTCCCCAAACCCTGCTGAAGAATAGTATTGAATCGCTTGTCTCTCAAATGCCCGCGTAAGCTCATTTTCTTGACGAACGCCAGCAGTCCCCGAAACCATCGCTGGAAAGGCCGAAAAGAGATAGGATGAAGAGAACACCGAACAGGAGAAACGAGTTTTGCGACGCGAGACATGCTAGGATACCTATAATTTTTCGAGACTCGGCTGGTGGCTGGATCTTAACAGGGACGTATCAACAATCCCGTTCGCAACTATTCAAGGTCCGCCCGATTTTATCATTAGAATGGATTCTCAGGCGTTTTCCAGGCGATTCCTAGGCGATTTCAGGGACCCGAGTTTCTTCGTCCCACACTCTCCGAGATATACCCGAGACCTGTTCACGCCCGAGCATATTTGTCGCATCCAGCCGACCAGGTCAATGGGTCCCAGGAGTTCTATCGGATCTACCAGGCCCTGAAGCAGGGTTCGGCCGAGAAGAAGATGGTTGATTCAGCCCTGGACAAGCTGAAACAGAACAGGATGGTCGGAGAAAAGATCCAACGACCGCATTGGCCGCCGTACTACGTCAAGAGATACGGGATAAACAATCTCTGGAAATACAACATGTCAAAAGCTGCACGACTGATCTACACTATTCTGTCAGAGAATGGCCGATGGATCGTCATCGTCCTAGAAATGTTCCTGATGCACAAAGAATACGAGAAGAGATTCGGATACTGCTAGATCCTAACGTAGCCTGACACTGTTGCTTAGCAGTCTGCGCAGCTTTGGATTGCTAGGAAAGGTCCAGACGATCCCACCCTTGTCCAGGAGAATCTTGTTAGAACCCTCCAGATACTCGAGAATACGATTGAACGTCTGGTACTGAAGCTTCCGCGGAAGACTCTGCCACAACTCCTTCTTCGTAGGATACGACTTTGCCCTCTGAATCTCCCGCTCAACCATCAAAATAGTGTCCAATCGAGGCTCATGAAGGATCGTGGTCGTCGCCATACACTGAGGATAGCCAGGCGATTATATAAGTTTGTATAATCGTCTAATCAGACGCGCTGGAAACGATCTCCTTGGCTTCCTCAGACGCATCAGCCTCGACAGCCTCAGAACTCTCCGGATCCTGAGCTTTTTCCGTATTCTCCGCATCCTCCTCTTTCCTATCCTCCTGCGTGCTAAAACCAATCATCGGAGAATTTCTGGTGCGACTATCACGCTCCCTCTGCCTATCCGATTCTACAATCATCTTCTTGAGCTCCATCATCTGAATCGTCAAAGCCTCCAGACTGAAACTCTTCAAAATCTGATCCTTATACCAGATCAACTGACCAGCCAACTTAGTCCACCTCACCCGCTGCGCACTCGGAGTATACTGAGACTTCGCGTACTTGTGCGACGTCTGAATAAGATCCTGAACAGTATCAATCATAACCTTCCGCTCAGACTGCCGCCAAGCATTGATACTTTTCTCCACCTCAGACGGCCCCTCATACTCATCCCCGACCATTGTAACCTACACACGTCTACCAAGTCAGTACGATAAGTCCAAGAGAGCGGAAGTAAAAGTGTCCCAGAAGGTTCAAGCAAGATATCCGAATATTCCCAGTATTAGTCTAAGCATGGCTCTCTCCAGAACGGAGCAACGAATCTCTTGCCCCTCAAATGCTCCCTCAAAGCTGTTTTCTTGAGAAACGCAATCAACTCCCTACTCCGGTTCAAATGACCATGCGATTGACAAGAGGAGACCGAATTGCGCAAACCAGCCACATTTTCTCGTCTTGTAATGGGCCAGGTTCAGTGAGTTTCATTGTCGGCAGTCGTTACAGGATGTTCAAATTTCCCGCCTCATTGACGACTAGAACATGTCTCAGAAAGGCGATGTTGCCGCTATCTCGCCCGCTCCAGCCGTGGCAAAAGGTATGGGTAAAGGAATGGCCGCGGCTCTCATAGCCCTCGTATGTATAGGAGCTTTTGCAGGCGCTGGTGCAGGAACTTATGTCACGTTTAGGTATGTTATTTTGCCCGCATTTCAAGGCAGCAACGGCAACAACAATAACAATAACAACAATAACAATTGCACGACCAACTGCAACAATGGGAACAACGGGTGCACGTCGAATTGTCAGAGCGGTACTTGGTCAGAGTCTTCGAATAGCGTGACCATGACGATCACTCAATACGGCTACAGCAGCAATTATTTCAATTTCACATTCAAAGTCACATCGACTGAGACTATGAACAGCTTCAAGGTCATGAACGGTTCGAACACAGTCTGCAGCGGCACAGCCCCAAGCGGTCAGGGCACCAACGCACAGGCTAACACGCCTACCTCGACCAGCCTCGGCCTCAGCAACAATGGCTGCTCAAGCGCCTCATTCCAGAGCGGGACCACCTATTCGTGGACCTTCGGCGATACTAACGGCGACAGCTTCAGCGGATCACAATTCAACTTCATGTACTAGCAGATACGATAACCGCCTACCGTCCTTCCGCAGAAACCTAGCGAGTCCAGTGCCTACGAAGGCTAAGCTGACAATTCTTTCAATAGCGCAAATAGCAATCTTTCGGTGTTTAGAAAGACTACATCGCATCTCAACCTGAGAGGATCCTGTCGACATCCTTCCGGTTGGAAGCAACTTTGTATTGGCGTTTCCCGAATTGCTTACTTCGTCTCTTCAGCCTCTTGACGGTCTTCTTGCCCAGCTGAGAAATTGGTCTGCCGGGTTTTTCTGCCGCTGAAAATATGTCCCTGAGGATTTCGAGGGTGCCTTCCCGCTTTGCCTGATCTAGGATTCGCCGTCTGTTGACTCTAGTGAATCGAAGGATAGCAACAACGTCATCCTTGTCCTTCTGGCTCCTCTCCCTTGGAACCGTCGCTTTGATCATCCGAAGCTTCGACAGAATGAGCAGTTCAGGAGGCTGATAGTAGGATCTCAGCCCCAGCGCTCTCCCTTGGTGTCTCTCGAGCCTCTCGCCTCTCTCGATTATGAGGTCAACGCGGTTCTCGGAGTCTTTGTCCTCGAGACTGATAATATTGTAGCCGCTACTGAGTTGTCTCTTGATTCTGGCCCGGTCGATTTTGAGCCCGAACCTAGCAAGACGGTCTAAGAGTTCTTCCAGATCCTCATTCGATAATTTGACGATAAAGTCGACGTCTATAGTAGTTCGTGGTCGGCCGTAGTAGCTAGCCGCCATAGCGCCAGTGATTGCGTAGTCGTAGCTGGCCTTGTTGAAGAGAGAGACTAGAGACTTGAAGAACTCAGCGAAGGTACGGGTCTTCAGCGGGTACGTCCCGACCCAAACCGTCTTCTTGCAAGCTCCAATAGTTTAGCGCGTGATACGCCCGGATGCTGGTCGCGGATAGAGTCGATCGCCAGAGCCATCACGGTGGAACTCATATCAGCGGCCAAGTTTACTCTCGTTTCGCCGCTCAACCGATGGCCACGATAGTATCTAGATGATCTTGTCGATGGTACTCTAGGCTTGCTCATGGGTCAGCCGCTTATACCTGAACCAGGCTGAGAATAAAAACAGACCGTCAAGATCGAAAACAAGAACCGGTCCTTAGCAAATGAGTATGCTCTTCTTCTCTATTTGTGCGGCGTATTGTAAAGATGATGTGTCAAGCATGTTCTGCAATGAATCCACGCCCCACACTTCCAGCACCTCACCCACTGAGACTTACCCTCTTCAGGCAGTTTTGTTGATAGCTTCGCCATTTGTCTAGGCATCTCGGCCCGCCAAAGTGGATCTTGACTCACAGTCTGTCCAGTACATGAAAGCTGAGTGCTCCAAAATGCCCATCGTAAGAGAATATGTCTGAGATGAAGTGTTTCCTCGCTAAGAACGCGATTGTAGAATCGGTGAAACTGAGGGGTACATCTGATCTCTGCTTGTAGAGATCCCAGGAATTTTGAAGACCATCGTCGTCAATCTTGAGTAGGACTATCGTCTTCGAGGCGAGGATGTCCGTTCCTAGTTGTACTGAGAGTTTGTGGTTTCGGGTTCTCGCCCTCAAGAGCGTGACAGCTTCGTCTAGGACGTAGTCTGAAGAGTAGAGGCTTCTGTACGGGGTCTCCCGTTTCGCGATTTTACGGAAGGTCTCGACCGCTGATGAATGATCCCTGTCGCGTTTGTTGTATAACGCTGCAAGAGGCCCGGTATCGATGAAGAGCCTCAGGGAAGTGTCACTTGTAGAGCGTCTCGTCTACTTCTTTGGACGCGTTTTCTGTCCCTTTACCCCAGTCTCGAGCCTTTCGCCTGCCCAACGCGATGTCGAAAATGGGATCGCTGGGGTCTATCCCGGATTCTTCGTGGACCCACAACCGGGCAGCCTGCCTCAAAGCCTCCTTAATGGTCAAGCCCTTCTTTTCAGCCGTCCTGGCAAGAGTCTGATACTCGCCAGGGTCCAATTCCGTCTGGGCCACCTTGCGTTCCATGTTCGGCGCATGTAAGAAAGCATGTAACGTGCATGTAAAGCTTCCGCAAAAACAGGGAGCGGGGAGCCTCAGAGCTGAGCTGAAAGTATGCATGCCGTCTCATGATATCGTGAGGAGGCTGAGGACCTCTCCAATTCGGGACCAGTACTGCACTGCGGGTCTTGCAGCCTCCATGGCCCAGCGAATGGCAGCTTGTTTCTTAATCTGGAGACCCGACCGAGACTGAAGGTAGTTGCGTTCTCGTCTCTAAAGAATAGCCGAAACATAGCTCAACATTACAGGCGCCGGGTCAGCGAAGCGGCTGGCGCGAACGACTACACGCCAACCCGCCAGGAAGTAACAGGAACTAGTTCTTCTTCTTCGTTCTTCGAACGCGAAGCAAAGCTAAGGCCGCCCCAATGAGACCTACTAGAACTATGCCTCCGACAATTGAGTACCCTTCAACCGGAGCCAGACCTAGGACGAGATTTTGTTGGGCAACGTTCAATCCCATTAGCGAAGTTATCGTTTTGCCAGATTGATCCGTAACAGTGACTTGAACAATGTAAGTTCCGGTTGTAGCCGGCGTGCAGGTTATTGTGGGGGAGTCCGCAGAATTGCAGCCAGGTGGGAGTCCAGAGTACTCGTAAGCAAATGGCTCAGTTCCTCCATTCACTGAAACACGAATTGTTGTCTCTAGGTTCACCGTTGCCGACTGCGGCAAGCTAATGAATGAGACGATCGTAGGATCCGCGTTCACTTTCAGATTGGCGGTGGAGCTGGTCATACCACCGACGCTGTCGGTTGTGGTGGTAACAATTGTGTAGCTTCCTATGATTAATGGGATGCAATAGATTTGTGTTGAGTTGGAGGTAAAGCAACCCAGCGGGAGGCCTTGAAAACTGTATGAGAAGTGTCCAGTTCCCTGAGCCGCAGAGATTGTGAGAGTAACTTGCTGGTCAACGTCAGTTACGGCGGGCGACACGGACAGATTTGATGTCGGAGCTGGATTGACCACAATTGGAATTTGGTTGCTGGTGACAGAGAAGCCGTTCTGATCAGAGAGTGCTACTGTGACATAATAAGTTCCAGACAGCAAAGGCGTGCACGACAGGTTTGGAGTGTTCTCAGATATGCATCCCGACGGGAGGCCAGAATAAGAGTAGGAGAACATCCCGTAACCACCGGTCCCTGAAATTGCTAGGCTAGAGGTCTGACGGAGATCTATGTTCGTTGGATTCGAAGAGGCCGCGGATATTGTCGGGTCTGAGTAGACGATAAACGATAACTGACTGCTAAGAACGGAGAATCCATTCGAGTCTGTAACGTTCACGACAATCGAAGATGGCCCAATCGATGACGGAGTGCATGAGATGGATGCTAGGTTACTTGAAGCGCATCCTAGAGGAAGATTGAGCCAGGCGAAGCTGTAACCGCCAGACCCACCATTTGGCTGGGCAACAAGGTTAACGGTTTGACCAATGTCTATCGAAGTGTGACTCGGCGTGGGGGTTGTGACGGTGGGGTCAGTGAGTATGAATGTTGATGTGAGACCCGGAACCGATGTATTGCGAGTATCCGTTACTGTGCAAACAACTCTTTTGGAACCGGCGGAAGAATAACTGTGAGATGAGCTCTGGCCGCTACCAGTGAGACCGTCTCCGAACGCCCATGCGTAATTATACGGAGAGACTCCACCAGCGGCGCTGCAGGTGAAAGTAACGGGTTGTCCTGCGTCGAAGGATCCAGTTTGACTAGAGGCAAGGGCAACGAGGGTCTGCGGTGTCCGGAAGGCTATGGTGTCGGACGTTGAACGGGAAGTATGTCCGCTTGTGCAAGTGGCACAGTTGTCAGTCGTGATAATGAAGAATGAGTATTCAGTGTCAGGTGAAAGGTCCCGAGGTGAGCTGGTATCATTTACTCCGTTGGTCGTCGAGATTACCGAATAGCTTCCTCCGTTGACTGATTCCTCAATCTGGTAGGATTGAAACACGACTGACTGAGTGTACTCTCCATTGTTGTTCCAGTTCAGTTGGTAGGTGGTGTCCGACAGCGGCGTGTAGTTCAGGCTAGCGGCAGTTGGCTGGGTTATCTGTAGGACATTCGTGGTTGCTGTTGCACCGCAGCAATCCACATCTTCGACCTGCCACCAATACGTACTGTTAGGAGCCAGTCCAGTAATGTAACGAGTGGTGTTTGACTTCGAAGTTATTGTATCGATTGTGGTCCAGGGTCCGCCCGCACCCGTTGTTGATTCTTTGACCAGATACTTGCTCAGAAACAAGTAGCCGCTAACTCCCCAGTTCAGTTCGATTGATGTCGGTGTCAATCCGTTGCAATTGAGACTGTTTGGCCCGTTTACTGGACCGCAGAAGGCGGAGCCCATGCTCCACAGGTAGTGGCTTGAATCTCCCAAAGAGCTTCGACTCGTTGCGATACCAGCGGGCAAGCCGGTTCCGGCTTCATAGTTTCTGTTGGTCATGATGCCATCACCGATCCTAGTCTGAAACAACGGCACTCCCGAAAGTGAAGAATTAGTTGTGTAGCCTTCGACGGCACTGGCAGGCGAAAATGTGCCTTCCGTAGCCAACATCGTCGTGCTCGGTATAATCCAGAACCATCTATTGTTGGACCAGTGAGATCCGGTTGAAGTGTCGTTGACCGCGAAAGTGACAATGTTAGAGCTTGAGGTTGTCAGAGCGAAGCTGTAATGATCCCCAATGGTGTATGTTAGTCCAATAGGAGTGTAGTGATAGTCTCCGAGGGTGTTCGTCCCAGGACAATTCACGTCCCAGATATACCAATTTACGTGGCCCGATGAGTCGAAATAGACGTCGAACTGGAACCACACACAATTGCTGGGGCTGGTTCCATAGGCAACATTGATTGGAAGATACAGAATCCCGTCGCCAGATTGAAGACCGCCGATAGTATTGGCTACCGCGACAAACTGTCCAGACAGGTCAGAGGGTAGGCTTCCACCACTTGATGAACTATCCCAGAAGTCGAGAAGCCACCAGTGATTTTGTGACGTGGATGCCGGGAATGCCAATTGACCATAAGATTCGACGATGGGTGTACCAGGGAGTGGGCTCATTAGCGGTGATACTTGAGACGACGAAGAATTAGTTCCATGAGCGGAGAGACGTGTTAAAGGATTAGCGCTTAGGGGCAAGATTGCGATACAAATCAGAAACCATACGTGATAAACGCGCATAAACCGAGGCCGGGATAGTCTCGCTAATTAAGATATCATGATGCAGATTCAGATTATTCACTCTAGATATACCCAAAGATTGCCAAGTGTTGCGATGGGATGAGTTCATTTTTGTAACGAGAGGATCCGGGGAGTTCTTCCTCCGTCCCGGGTCCAGGCAGAGAGGCGTAGAATCGGTATCACGGAACGAGATTCGGGACCATGCGGACCCGGTCGCCAATGGGTCCAGGCAGAGGAGCGCAAGATCAAGCTCTCAGCCAAGGATTTGGAGGATCTCAAAGCGGGACGCTATCTAAGATTCCAGCTCCCCTCCGAAGACGAGGCACGCAACATGCTCAGCCAATGGCGCGAAGGCAAGAGACGCGCGCAAGAAGCCGCTCAGCACGGGACCAGGAGAACAGCAGAGGTGAGAGAATGACAAAAGACAAGATCCGAGAGGGACCCATACCGAAAGCAGACACAGGAACCAACGATAAGAGACCAGGACTACCAACACCGGCGGTCCAGAAACCGGTTACTTGGGTCCAACCAGAGCCAACAACTTCTGATGTCACGCTTCCACAACAGCTCAGCCCTGACAAATCATGGTCCGAGCCGAGCATTAACAAATCCAAGCTTGCAAGAGGGTCCCCTGGACTCTCAACAAATCGGGACAACACCAAAGAGTAGACTAGAGCTATGGTCCGATCCAAGTACATTATTCCATTGTCCTGTAGTTTGATTGCTAGTTCTTGTTCCATTCGTGAGGGATTGGCGTGCAGGCGTTCGCGCCAGCCGCTCCGCTGACTCGACATCTTTGGTATTGAGCTATCTGTCGGTTATTGCTCGGACACGAGAGCGAAACTGATGGCGAGGTAGAACCTTCGAGCCAATTCTGTGTCATTGCAGTTCCAGAGTGGTTGCAAAGGTCTTATCGACAAAGCTGAGCAAGGCTCTAAGCGGACCCTCTTGGTAGGAGATCTGAAGTTGCGAAGATGGTTAAAGGGACTGCGAATAACTTGACTAGAGGATCAAACCTCTTTGAAGCATTCAATAGGCAACTCGAAAGGGAATCGAGAGAAAGGAACAAGAAACTCGCAGCTTCTAAGGAGTGGGTCCAACTACAAGAGGAGTTCAAAAAAAGGTCTAAGCACGTTTGCAAACCTTGCTGGGAGTTGAAGTATTGTCCCTACGGTCCCCTAGTCGAACAATTTCCAGTGCTCGATTTGACCCGAAAGGAAGCAGTTGATCATAACGAGTTCTTGAAACAAGAACTCAAGAAAGGGTCTTACAGAGGGGCAAGAAAACGATTCTTTGAACATGAAGTCAAGATCTTCAACGCCAAAGAATACCCTACGAAGATACCCAAGTCAATCGGGGAAAAGGAATGCAAGATATTCGGACATCTATGCCCAGTCTTCTTTGTAAACGAACCATTTACTGAGACCGCCGAAATGCGAAGAGTGTCCCGCACCATTCCAAGAGAAGTTATGCTCAGAGTTGTCAGGCGAGACGACTACACCTGTCAAAAGTGTGGTAAACATTTGACCGAAACCGAGCTGGAATTTCATCACAAGATTCCTTGGGCGAAAGGTGGTCCCACCGATGAGCACAACATTCAGCTTTATTGTTTCGATTGCAATAGGTCCCAAGGTTCTAAGGTCCCTGAAGAATTATCCTCCAGTCCCTTTGGATAGCGTTCTGCCTAAGAGCGGCGAGACTATTTTCCGGCCGAGCGTCCCGGTTCTTCCTTTGGCCAATCAAGAGGTAGTCTGTGAGGAGTCGTTCCTTCAATGGTTACTACCCCTTCAGCGAGAGTCCGAACATCTATGTCTCCAATTCTCCACATGATTGGGGCTAGCAGCGCTCGCTTTCTGTCACTCTTCTCGAACGGTGCTCTCTGTCTGTTGGGTTGAGGTACTGCTCTGTCAAAATCGTCCTTACTCTTCCAGATGCCAATATTGACAAAGGTCGTTGCTTCACCTTCTACCAAATCCCAAGTGTTGTCAACGGGGTCCGACGGGTCCACTGGAGAGAGGAACTCCCCGATCAGTCCGTTTCGTTTCTCTCCCATAATGGTAAAGGCATCCTTCCATTTGTTCAAGAATTCCTTCTCTCTGCCTTTTGCAATCTTCCACCATATGGCCGCGATGAAGACCATAGTCGAGCCGTGAGTTGCGGAGGTATTTGTGAGTTCTTAGCGCCTGGTGGCCCAAATTTCTCATCGATAGAGTTTGTTGGAAGGTTTATTTTCGCTCTTGCCGATCCTTAATCATGAGTTCTGAAAGGCGTATTGAAAAGTCAGAGCGAAGAATTGCGGCACTTGAGAAGCGAATTGGAAGGATAGTTTCGAGATTGGACCAGATTGACAAGTCGCTGGTGCAGTTTGGAGAGAGACTGAAGAAAACGCGCGGTTCTGGCTAGTCGGCTCTTCGCAGGCGTAGGAAACCCAACTGAACTGCAAAAGCTATTCTTTCTGCTCGTCCCACAAAGTGCCTAGTTTGTCTACAGCAACTCCGAATGCTTTGAGTTTGTCATGGGTTGTGGGGTAGACTTCGGCAAGGGATTGGAATTCATCATAGGCAAACCATTTTGCTTCTCCTGATCCAGGAATGAGGTTGTTCACTTCTTGGCAGAAGAAACGATTTCCAAACGGGCTGATGAGGGCGATCACTGATTCTGTCCAGTATAGTCGGTAACGGTTGAGGTCTTTATTTTTCAAGTAAACGCCAGGCTGTCCGTTGTGATCTGATCTTTTTCTGAATTTTACTTCGACAAGTTTCAGACCCTTTTCAGTAGAGACAACATAATCGGGCATTGAGCGTACTCGTTCTACTTCGTTTGACTCTCTGATGTGGTTGTCCCAAATATGCATCTTGAGGGAGGAGAGAGAACTCTCATAGCCGAAAGGATACACTTTGTACTGGCTCGCCTCGAGTAGGCTTCTAAGAATCTCCTTAGCGGCGGCGCCTATTACTAGAGACTGGCTAAAATTTTGGCTGTGGTGTCTCGGAACTTGGACTTCCAACGTAAAATACAGGAGTTCTGATTCGGTTGAGGCTCTTAAGCTTAGCACATCTGGATTCTCTCACATGCTCGGCTGACTCCCGCTAATGCGTTTGTTGGGTTCTCGATTCGTTCGGTTATGACTACAAGCCGTATGGGCTTTAAGCCGGGTAAGCGTTAGCTGTCTTTGGCTTGGGCTTTCTCTCCTGGCTGAGTGATCTTTTCGAGTCGCCTGAGGAGTATGGGATACCGTCTGTCACTCTGACGGGTCAGCATGTTAGGAGTAGGGGAGAGAAGATTATTGCGGATTATTTGACGTATCACGGTGTCGCGTACTATTATGAGGCTCAGGCGATGAGCAATGACTGGTTCATCTTCCAGCACAAGATAAGCAAGCCCGACTTCTATCTTCCACAGTTCAATCTCTTTATCGAATACTGGGGCTTGGTAGATTCACCGGACCCGAGGACGCGAAACGAGTATGTGAGAACCATGCGCTGGAAAATGGCGCAATATCACAGAAACAACATCAGGTTTCTCTCGATATATCCCTCGGACATGCGTAACATTGACTATAATTTCAGGAGGAAGTTTAGAACGGTAACAGGGTTCGATCTTCCCGCTCCTCCCACGATTGCCAACTGTTCAATTTGTCATCAACAAATACGGGACTGGCCGTTACACGTTGATTGACATGCGAGGATGTCTCGAATCCCGCGGCCCTAGTGGATGTTAATCGAAGGTTTCTCCTGTTCCAGAGGGTTCAACCGCTTAGTGGACCCGCCTTACGTGTCGATTGGTTTGGTACGGACGATGTTGTGGGTTTGGTGTATTTCCGGGCGGCCGTGATGAATGTGGCTATCTACAGTACTAATGCCAGCAGTACGTAGAGGTCGACGTAGCCGGCTGCTTGGACGATGGTGCATTTGTAGGAGGCAATGATCGGTGGGCAGGTCTCTGCTGCATAGTTGTAGAATCCATAATAGAAGAAGAGGGAGATCATGGTTCCGACGACCGGCAGCGCGCTGAATATGGTCAACAGGATCAGCATGTCCTGAGTAACCCTGCCGTTTCTTACGAGTCCTAGAGTAGTCAGAACAGAGCCTGCAACAAGGAGGATTGCAGGGTAGACTGCCAGCCATGGGAACCAGTCGCTGTAAGATCCGAGAAATAGAAAGATTGTCGGCCAGAATGCGACAAAGTTCTCAGCAGCTAGAGCAGGATAGAGTAGGCGTTGGTCCGTGTTTGAGGCCCGTTTCGAAAAACCTGTGTTTGTCAAGTATAGTTCTTGGGGTCATTCTCGGGTTCGTCGCCCCGGAAGCTGTGGAATCCTACCACGAACTACACGAAGAATAAACGCACGATCTCTGCTTCAACATGTGGGGCTGATCCCAGCCCGACGAGGATCTACGGCTAGATCTTCGCTAGTCTTTCTAGAAGTTCCTTGTCTTCTCGGAGAGTTTGTTCCACTGCCTGGTTGAACTCCTCGTCTCCGAACGTATCGGGTTCCTTAGTTTGGCGATTCATGGCTACGCTCTATTCTTCTCGGATCTTGGCTAAATTTGTTCCCCTTCAGGTACGATCAACTCTCGCGTCCGGTTTTCTTTTTCAGGTTCTTCTTGAACCAGTCATCAGATGAATGAAGTTTGAGCTTTCCTCCTTTGACCACAGCAACCTTATCGTCGTCCCGCAATATTACAACTTCAGGCATCCATTTCGTATCATCCTTCGTCTCTAACAGTGCTAGGCCCATTAGGTAAGGCCTAATGTGAACGTACAAGTTCGCCAGCAATACGTTTCGCAGAGTAAACGGTTGCGAATTCTCATCAACATCCATCATTCTCCATCTTCCAAGATCGTCTTGAAAGGCTCTCTCGGGTCCTAATTTAGTCGGATACAGCTTCGACCGATAAAATCTGCGGGTCTCCCCAGCTAGTGCATTGCAGAACTCTTCGATTGCGGTTCCGTCGGCCTTGGCTTTCATCCGGATCGCTTTCAACTGGGACTCTGACACTTGGACCCTGGCATGGTCAACTCGGACCTCCCAGCGGTCTTTTTTCAAAGTCTACTCGAAGAGACCGAGAGCGACCCGGAGTACCGTATTTAACAATGGTCATAGGAAAAATTCTCGAGCTATCAGAATGTGTTATTGGAGGCGATCAGCCCAGCATCCTCTATGACTGTGACAGTGAGGACAACGCCTGCCGCTCGACCTTTGGACGAAGAGCCCAACAGGCACAGCCTCCATCAGGAGTCTTAGCTAGTTTTCCCCGGCGTCTTCTCTGGAACTAATCTCCAATCGCGTATTCCGTCTCGGAGCGTTTGCACTGACGATCTCCATCCATTCAGGCACGACCACAGCTCTCAAAAGTTCCTCGACCGGTATGCCATTCTCTCTGGCGACGATGTTGAGTGTGTTGTAGATGTCTGTGTCGAGGGTCTGCATGAACTTCTTGATCAAACTTGAACCCCTGTTTGGATCTTCGAAGCGAGGATAATAGTTGGATGTCCACACTTGCCGGCGAATGTGTTGAAGTGTAACCGTCGATATTTGTCATTGTCTGATATATCAGAGTCTGAGAATTTCGAATCTAGAAATTCTCGCACTGCTGAACATTCGTTATAACGGACACAGCAACAATTTCGATCAAAGCAACGATCTTTCTCTTGACCTTCTTCCAGGCTTCCTAGCTGCGCCTGTCGAAGAGCATCAAAGGTTGCAGTTTACTTAAACCCGGCCGGTTCCGGGCACTGCGCCGAGTCTGCTAAGCCCTTGACAAGTCGAATAGAATACAACACTCAGACAGCGTTCTTCCTAGTCCTAGGAGTCGTCTTCGCGGCCGTTGGAACCGCCGTCGGGCTCGGCAGAGTAGGAGACGCGCTCGTCATGAACAACCCCGACGCGGGGAATCTCTTCAATCCAGGAAACGTCTCCCTAACACTAACCTGGGCGGGTCTCATCATAGGCTTCTCCATCGCCGTAGGATCAGCTCTCGTAAGTCTAGCCATTCGTAGATGGAAGTAGATTCGCGCTCGCTATGTAGTAATGGGCAGCGACTAATTTAGCCGGGAAGCCCTGGGCTAGTGCCTGCACTATCTTTTTTCAAACATCCATGCCATGTACCCGGTAACGATCGACGCCACGATAGCAATGGCGATCGCTATCTCATAGTTGTACACTTGATTTACAAAGCCAAAGCTGTTGGAGTTGAGGATTCCGGCCAGAATGATCCCGATTACGGCGTAGATGAGCAACGACGCGAGAAATGTGAATAGCCCTAGTGTCGCTGGTTTCATCTCTTTCGAGGTCTACGGGAACGAGTATATTCCTTGCGGCCTTGGTCGCTAGGGGTGATCAGAGTGTCGTCTGAGCTGGTTCGCGCAAAGTGTGTTCCATGTCGCGGTGGAGAGCCCACAGTCTCTGAAGCGGAGATCGCTCAGCTTCGGCCGGCTGTCCCACAATGGTCTATTGTCGAGAAGGATGGCGTCAAGCGTCTCGAGAAAGTATTCAAGTTCAAAGACTTCGCTGGAGCCCTTGCCTTCACAGTCAAGCTGGGAGAACTAGCAGAATCTGAAGGTCATCATCCTGCGATCCTGACAGAGTGGGGAAGAGTAACGGTGTCGTGGTGGACGCATGTGATTCGTGGTTTGCATCGGAACGATTTCATTATGGCGGCGAAGACGGACTCTCTCGTGGGCTAGCGAGTTGACGAGAGTTTTTTCCGGTTGAGCTTGTCGCCTGAGCTCAATATTCTCTGGGTATTCCGCCATTGTTCAACAGAGATTGTTCGTCTTCCGGCTATATCGCTCAGTCTGGTGCGTCTCTTCAGGCCCCTTCGTATGACGTCAGAGTAGCTTTCTCCTGACAGCTTAGATTTCTTTAGAAGCTCATAGACGTCGTCTGATACAGCTATTGTCTTAGCCATATCGTATCCCTGAAGTAAAAAGCGAGACGGCTACATATACACGTATACGGTGTATCAGTACTAGAACCGAATGTTCATCGGACACTTTGCCGTCGCCTTCCTGCTCTGGAGGCTCTTCCCGTCCGTCCCATTGCCCGTCATCCTGGTCAGTGTCAGCTTTCCAGACCTGCTCTGGTCGTTGCTCGTGCCCGCCGGCGTGGAGAAGGTCCGTATCAATCCTGACAGTGCTCTACAGAAGCTCATCGTCTTCGAGAAGTATCCGTATTCCCACAGCCTAGTCCTCACAAACCTATTCTCGCTCCTAGTCGGTGCAGCAATCGCCGCCGTCCTCAACAATCCACTAGTCCTCCCAATCTTCGTCCTGGGATCAGTCTCCCACTGGATACTCGACACTGTGGTCCATCTCAAAGATCTGCCCATCCTGGGATTTAACGGGGATCGAAAAGTCGGCGCCGGCCTCTGGAAACGTGGCCCACTATCCTTCGTGGTCGAGTATGCTTTCTACATAATCGTCACAGCACTCGTACTCTCCGGCCTATCCCTAGTCTATGCTCTAATCCTCGGGACAGTCTTTCAACTGATCAATCTGCCCTCTTTCATCAGCAGCAACCGGAAGAATATGGCCAAGACATCAAACGGCTACGCTGGACTCGCACTTGTCGGCTTCGGCGCGTTCACAATAATCGCCTCAATACTCATCTAGGAACTTTTTCCTGAGTTTGGGCTACATGGTATCTATCGTCTAGCCGCCGAAGGCTGTGAGCATGTGTATGATCGCGGCGACGAACAGTATTCCGGTTATTGCTAGGTGGCTGGGTTTCCAGTAGCCGAAGACTCGTTTCATCGCGGGTAGTCTTTTGTAGACGTAGCGTCCGAAGACTCCGCTGGCCGCGGACGCGACTAGTAGCCAGGTGGTCAGCCCGGCCAATCCGTGGCTTAGAAGGTCGGAGCTGAAACGGTACGGGAATCCGGCGTGGATAAGAACCGCGACCAGTCCTAGAAAGCTGAGCGTAATGTGTATGGATAGCCAGGGTCGGACGCCGCCTGCTTTCTTGATGAGTCCGATCCAGCCGCTCCTCTTGACCATCGTATAGAACTGGGCGCCGACTAGGAGAAAAGAGCCCGTGTAGGCCAAGAGTAGCCCGGCCTCGGTCCCGCCCTTCATGCCGGTAAAGAATCCTGAGAAGGCTCTTCTCGACTCGTAGAGAACAGCTATCGCGACAATGCCGATTGTTAGGAAGATGGGCCAGGAATAGTCCGTCCAGGACAATCGTTTGGTCTGGCTCAGAGACTCTTCTGCTCCCGCGCTGCCCTCATATGCATGTATTTCCGGGCTGCGAGTGCGCGGCTGATCACATCCCGCACACCGAATCCGGTGATGAACGCGGACCCACCTACAACTCCGAGCGTCACAAATGTCCGGACATTGTCGGAGGCAAGGAAGCCGCCGTCTTGCTCACCGCCCCGTTGACCAGCCGGGGACTGAGCCATCGTGAGGACGATATATCCGAAGACTACGATGATTCCTACCACGATTATTGCAGCGACAGTTTTTTTCACAATCGACAAGATCCAGTCCTCCAGATCAGCAATAGTCTAGGGACTAGGACTAGGTCGAGCGGGAAAAGAAACCAGTGTCACATGCGAGACGAGCGCGGGGTTACAGGGCCAGTCCAGAGTTCATGGACTCTGCACCGTCCGGTGCTTCTCTCTTGCGAACCATGGGCGTCTTAGGGTGTTAATCCAGAACGACAATAACGGGACGGTCCATATCAGGAGCCTGACAGGGACCCCTAGGACTAGCCAGCTCCATGGAACCAGGAGTGCGAGGAGCACGGCGATCGCCAGGAAGCCTTGCCTGTTTCGGGTTCTGCGGAATCTTAGCATTATCTCGCCATCGACGAGATGTTCCTCTTCGCTGGCGATGATGCCGGCAAACGCGGCCATTATCAAGAGAGTACCAACCAGGTCGACTGTAAAGAGGACCGACGCATAATCCTGGACACTTGCAGAGTTGAACGTGGACACTGCCTGGTCGAAGAGGTATGGAATAACCGCCACCAGGACAAGAAGCACAATGTTGAGGAATGTTACTAGACGGGTCTCGACCGGTAGAACAGACATGTCGGTCGTATAGACAAGCCAACTCGTAATCAGAATCAGAAAGACGAAGACGAACTCTAGAATATTCCTGTTGATGTCGCCCATGCTCGAGGACTGGCCGTTTGTTATGACCAGGCTGATAGCTCCGATCGATAGTGATAGTCCGTAGATCAGGTCGGAGAGCGTCTCCAGCCTCGGTCGAGGTCGCCGCGGTGCACTCTGAATCTCTTTCGTAGACAATGCGCTGGGCCGCGACTCAGCCTGCTTATGACGGTTTACAAGGAAACCTGGACAGTTAGACGAGGTATGGGACGAGCCGTTTCGTCCGTCTCATATAGCTGGCATAGTCGTTGCCGAGCTGTGAAAGCAGAGTCTTCTCCTCTATTCTCATACGGTAGCCGAATGACAGCGTATAGACGCCTAGCAGAACAAGCAGCGCGGCCCAGGACTGAACCGCCAGCCCAAGCCCGATAAAAGTGATCAGGATCCCAGTATATGACGGGTGTCGGATTAGACGGTACGGA
>Ga0070732_10000776_pt1 | contig 18512 bp, 11 predicted proteins | sample Coa_R1_5_FD_66449 | JGI IMG/M metagenome (GOLD analysis project Ga0070732, IMG submission 66449) | Surface soil microbial communities from Centralia Pennsylvania, which are recovering from an underground coalmine fire - Coalmine... | ecosystem: Environmental > Terrestrial > Soil > Unclassified ... | reverse complement strand
AACACAGCATAACGTAGCACTGAAAAGGCTGGCGTCGGCGGTTCAACTCCGTCCCTGGCCACCATGTTTTCAATTAGTTAGGAGAAATTGTTAAACCTCACTCGATGGCGAAAAAGACCTCTATCGTGGGTGGAAACAACGCACTCGGCGAAGAACGTCTGAGATCCATCTCCGTTGACTGCCATCGATTTGCTGCTACGCGACGCGTCGAAGAGCGCAGCCTTTCATCGATTTTGCGCTCTGAGCTTCTAACCACCTTAATAAATAATGATGTATCGGGAAAAGTTAATGCCAGGGGCTTGGGCGAGTCCTTTGGACAAGTTTGACGCGGAGAAAGGGGCCCTGTTTGAGGAACTCGATAACGAGAAAATCTTGCTTCCTGCAGTCGGCGGAACGCTGCCCTGTCACGGCACTTTCAGGCAGTCGATCCCCCGACATTTTCCTCAGACCGTCCAGCGCGCTCCTTGAGTGAAGCTGCGCGATTCTTACGGGGACGTATGTTGGAGCCGTGAAACGGATCGCCGTCGCATCGAGCAGCGAGTTCCGGGTGCAAAATTGAACGCGAGCATGCCGAAGGGCTGTGAGTGATCGAAGAGATGGTTGGGTCGGAACCGAGTTCCTGACCCTAATGATTCAAATCGAGCCCAGGTTGGAAAAGCGCAAACCGACTACGAGAGCGAAAGGTCCTCTTCTATGAGTGCACACAGAAGTGTGCTCGAAAATGTGCTTGACACCGCGGACATTATTAGAGATGGAATTTTGCCGCAGTCGTCCTCAACCCCTCACATTCCATTGCTGGTACACTCGGCGGCCACGAAGAACTCCCCCGCAGTGTACGGCCTTCTGCCGTTCTCAGACGCTGCGGTTCGCTCTATCCTGCTGTTTTCAACCCTCTCCACGCCACCTGCGCCGAGATCATCTAGTGACTCAACATCACGCGTGTGCCTGTGCTCATTGAAAAAATGAATCCCTTTGTTCGGCACTCTGCCCACGACCTTCGGCTCAGTCAGAAATTCTTATCCTATTTTCAGGACTCATATGTCATACGGCCAGGCACCGGATTGTTGGTACCAGTCGTACGTTTTTTGTAGATAGCTCTTGGATTTCCGCGGGCCGAACTCCCACTTTCGAGGGGCCGTACTTGTCTGCCAATCTAAGGGACGTACATCGGTTCCTGCCGATTGGAGAACCTGAAATGCCTCTCGAATAGCGCACCGCTGCTCCGCACCTATTGCTGCCGGCTCGGGTGACACAAATAGGGCTGTTCCGCTACGGGCTACAAGATCGAGCCACTGCATGGTGCAAATCCACGGTGTTTGCTTCGTGATTGGAGCGCAATCGGCATCGATCAGGAAGAAAGCCCGGTGCTGAGGAAGACGGTAGGCAAGCGTGTTGACCCCCATACGTCTGGTACGCTCCCAATTCTGACCGCTCGTGTCGTCTCCCGTTCTCTGAACGTCAAAGATGCCTGCTGCCAGATGGCCGATCGTATTGCATCCGATCAGGACAGTGTGGTCTCCTGCGGCGCCCCGGATACTGGTGTAGAGCTCTTTCACGATCTCGGCAGTTGTTTTACTGCGATTGTGAAAATTCCAATTCGGCAGTGTGGGGCGCGCATCCATCTGAAAACCCCACCGCCCTAAGAGCTCGAACGTTGTGTAGTCGTGCTTCACCAGCTGGTAGCCCCAGCCGACAGCCTGCTTCACTTTATCAAGAATGGCCTCAAGGCCTTCCGGAATGGTGGGATCATAGGCGGGCAGATGGCGCGTAAGATTTCCCAGCCGCTGTTGAGGCATTAGGAGCTGAGGATGTGCATTGTCAGGAGCTTCTAAGGGTCGTATCCATAAGCCTGGACGTACGTCCCGGACACGAATTGCTTGCGCAAGTTCGGTCATGTCGGGATATTTTTCCCGGTCTTGCCATCCATCATCGATAACAGTGAAGGGGCGTGTTCCTCCAGATGGCGCCAGGGTTGACATAAGCTCCGCATCACGCACGATTTGTTCGGCAGAGTTCCGCCCGTAAGCGTAATACCAGTCGTTGCTCCCGTAGATCACGGGAGCTACCGAACGTGGAGCGTCGCACATCTCGCGGCAAAACTCTTTGGCGGTAACCAGAGGGTCTACTCCCGGTTCTCCACGTAGCGAGACGACCGTGGCTGCGTGAAGCTCTCGCTCACCGAGTTCCACGCCTGATCCACCATTGGATATATCCAGCCAGAGTGAAACTCCATCAGGATCCAGCTGCCAGAAGCAGAAAGAACCCGCGCCTGTCCTTACGCCGTATCCGTGCAGCATTTCTTGCCCGTAGGTGAGGAAATACCACGGCATGACTCGCTCCGGGATCACATAGCTCCAGCGAAGATCGCCGTAGCTCCGCTCCCAAGCATCGCCCATCACGAGAATACTGCTAGGCACGTCGGTCTCCCACCGGAGATGAACGTGGGTCAGACGTGTCCGCGGCGCCGAGATATAGATCGGAAGACCGTTCCGCTCGGGTTCGATCCGCAAGAGGACTTCTCCACTGCGCCAGAGGGCGGCTGCGCGGCTGGCGGATTGCGGCGTATCGAGATCCTGGAACACAGTTGCTGAATCTGGCTGACGAATGATCTCAAGGAATGTCTTATCGCGAGGGTGTGAGGTCGGTGGAGAGAGCCTTAGGCTTGGGACCATCGACGATAGCCCGGTGCCGGCCACCGCGCTAAGGAAATTCCGACGTGTAGAGAAATGCATGGCCTTAGCTTAGTCGACAGATCTGCCAAAAAGTCAAGATTTCGTTGTGTAGTCAATGGGCTCCCAACAGCTTTTCGGTAGGGGTGCAGTTAAACTGCACACTACCAGCTTTTCCGGCGCTATCGACGGCATCCCACGCAGGCATCCCACCCCGTCGTACCCGGGACGACAGCCCACGCGGAAGCGACTTTAGACATTCAGCACAAATTCTTGGACTTACGCCACCAGAAGGCGACAAGCGGCACAGCGATGGCACACTTTGGACATTGGTTGTGGTGGGGCGTCACGTTACTCATGCACGCTGCAAACGCGCACTCATACCTAACCTCCGGTAAGCCGTCACGAGGAACTGGGCCGTGCCTTCAGGTCTGCGGCAGCCTTGCGAGCAATCGTTAGCCAACCTCGGCGAGTGGCATCCGTGTGCAAGGGGACAAGCTGAGCCCGCGCCCTCGCCGCCTTTCCCAAGGAAAGCTCTAATTCGGCTAACCCGAGGCGAGCGTCGAACTCTTCACTTATGAATCCAAATTTTGTGGCCTGATCAGCGGTCTGACTAAAGGCTTTTTCGGCCTCAATTCTGCCCTGCTGACCGTCTGAAGCAGCTCGAACCCAGGCCCTAGTAATCTCGACTATAAGTTTCGTCTCGACCGCGCTTCTGCTTCCGAGAGCGGCGGCTGCCGCTTCGGATGCCTCTCGCGCTTCCGCGAGCTTATGCTGCGAGAGAAGCGCTCTCGCCAGTGCGGCCTTGGCAAGGGGCTGGTCATTCACGACTTTTGCCGCATCCAGTATCTGCAGTGCCTTGTGCGCTTCTGCGGCTGCTTCGTCGCTCTTGCCTAAATCAAGCAATAGATACGCCAACGCAACGTTGGCATCGGTGTGGATCTGTCCGATTTCCGCAAACGTGGATACGGCCTTGCTCTCATCCTCCCAGGCACCAGTCAAGTCCCCCTGCGCCTGCAGCACGCGGCCCAGTCCCGAAAGGTCATAAGCGGCCATATCCTTATTTCCAATCGCTTCGCAAATCGATAGCGAGCTTTCGTACATCCGTTTCGCGGCAGGTAAATCGCCAAGGTCAAAGAGGATCTCGCCAAGGTTGGCCTGCGCGATAGCCATTCCCCATTGGTCGCGTACTTCAGAAGATGCCGCTAGAGCCGCAGCGAAATTCCTCTTTGCTGTCGCAAGGTCACCTAAATTCTGGAGTTCAATGCCGACGTTATTCAACTCGAGTGCCGCTCCCTCGTGATCGCCAATTTCGCGAAAAATATCCAGTGAGGACTCGTACATCTTTTTTGCTCGCGAGAAATCTCCCTGGAGGTCCACAAAGTGCGCAGCTTGAGCTTCGGATCGCGCGACCTTGTCCTTGTCGCCCGCAGCCTGATAAATGCGCTGGGACTCGTCAACCGCAGTGGCAGCTTCCGGTAAGCGCCCCAAGCCTCGTAGCATATTGGAGCGGACCATCAAGGCGTCCGCTGCCAACAGAGATGCGCCCACGGAGCGTGCTTTGTCGATTGCTCGGTCGGCAGATGCCAAGGCATGCTTCAAATTCCCTTGAGAGTCGGCAGCTTTGGCTTCAATCAAGTCGATTCTTGCATCGCTCCCGAGAGGTGGCGGCAGTGCATGCAAACTCGCTATGGTGTCCAGCGCAACCTTGCCCTTACCACCACTTATTTGCGCTTGAGCCAACGCAAGTCCATAGTCGACGCTGTCGGGAAAAAACTCAAAAAGACTTCGGTAAATCTCGATCGCTTGGTCCCAGTGTTTCGAGACCTCGTGATAGCGTGCCTGTACCAGTAGTCGCTCCCCTCGTGGCAGATTGGCCGAAAGGTCGGCGGCTTTCTTTCCTTCTTCGATAGCCGGGCTGTCGTAACCCAACCTGGACCATGCGGTGGACAAGGCGGAATGGCCAAGCGTAAATTGTGGCTCGGCTGCAATGGTTTCTTGGAAGAGGTCGCGGGCGTGTAACACATCGTAGAAACGCAACTTCTCGAGTCCTTCTGAGTACGACCGCGCCGCATTTGGATTTGATGGCAGCACAACCGCAACGGCAGCTGAGTCCTGCGGAGTGACGGAATGGACACCTGCCGAAGCACGAAGGCGCTCACCAGTGCGGGAGATCAGATCGAGCAATTGTGCTTCCGTTCCCGCCTGCGAAATTGTAGCAATGGTTTCTCCGGTGCCTGCATCTTGCAAGTGAACGTCGACGCGGATCTCGTCTCCTGATTTCTCTCCCAGGCTGGCATACGAACCGGTCACGACCAAATCGCTGCCTAAGTTTTTCCTGATGCGCTGAAGACTACCTTTGCTGAGGCTATCTACGTCTGGCAATGCCAGCTCAACCTTCATTCGTGCGACATTTTCTTCCGGGATGGTTCGGAGTTGCTCACCAGCAGCGAGCTCGGCGCTCAGCCAGTCCGACAGAGCAGTCGAAAGCCAAGCATGACTGCTGTCCCCAGTCAGGTTCTTAAATGCCAAAACTGCGACTGAGCGCCTTGCAAGTACCGGCGTCTCTGTCAATTTCATGGGCGAACGCGAATTAACGTAATACATCGCACCAGCGAGAGTTACGAGCGTTGCCACTGCAGCGATCAAGTACCGAGGTCGAACACTACGCGTTTTTCTGATTGATTCTGATGGAGCTTCACGCGACAGGCAGATCTTCCCTGTGCTCAGCATTACTTGAGGCATCTCCCGCAAGAGGGGTTCTATGGCCTGAGTCGAGACGGGAGCGATGAAGCGGTATCCCTGGCGGGGAACGGTTTGGATAAACCGGGGATTTTCGGCTGAATCGCACAGGGCTAATCGCAACTTGGTGAGGGCAGTGTTCAGACTCCGGTCAAAGTCAACGAAAGTGTCATTGGCCCAGAGCTTGTGACGCAGTTCGTCGCGGGTTACCAGCTCGCCTGGGTGCTCGAGAAGAACGAGGAGAATCTGAAAAGGCTGCTCCTGGATCTTGATCCGCGTGCCGTGTTTGCGTAATTCACCGGCCGCCAGGTCAGCTTCGTATACTCCGAAACGTAAGATCCTATGGGAATGGGTTAGGGATTCCATGACCGCATGCGGCCAAGCAAAAAACCAGCCAAGAACAATTGGCGCAGATTAGCACGCATCACTGGCGCCGTACAAGAAAAAACAGTTTACAAGTGCCGCTATGTCCCACGTTTTCAGCCTGATGGGCGGAGATACCGAGATTGTGCGCAGTTGTGTTGACGTCCGGTGATTCCTGTTTCATCGTGGCGCGGTCCGAAACTAAGGCCGCGAGTTCACCACGGCATTCGTGGTCGCCGCCGGTATGTGGGCTGGCGAACGGCCAGATGGAGGCCCATCGTGATCAAGAGCAAAATGAGCGGGTTGTTCTTCGTAGTGCTGGCGGGAGTACTGATAGTCGCCCCGAGCGGCACACCTGTATTTGCGCAAGACGCATTTGCGGCACTGCGCGGAACGGTAACTGATCCCTCGGGAGCAGTCGTCCCCGGCGCGACGGTTCGATTAACTGAGCCCGCCACTGGAACGGTGGTCCGAGTGGCCAATACGGATAAACAAGGCGATTATGAAATTCGCGATCTCAAGCCCGGAACTTACAAGCTGGAGGCGGAGGTTTCTGGCTTCACCAAGTTCGTCGCCGCCGACATAGTCCTCGACGCAGGACACATCCGGCGCCTGGACGTAACTCTTTCTCTGGCGAGAACCGGCGAATCCGTCCAGGTAGAAGCGGGACAGCAACTGATTGACACCGAGGGAGGTACGCTCACCGCCGAGTTCAAGAGCAAAGAGTTCCTGGATGCACCACTCGTGCAATCCTATCCCAACCCGTATGCAATGTTTCAAACGCTTCCCGGCGTGCAGGGAATGAGCTGGGGCATGATTATCAATGGATTTGGGACGGACCAGCAGCACCAGGAGTTCGATGGAAACACTAGTGACCGCTTCGGCGAGCAGAATAATAATGTCAACTTCGCCGCACAAGCCACCGTTATAGAGATGAATCCGGGGGCGAGCAGCGCACGCCCTGTCTCGTATAATCTCACGTCAAAACGAGGCGTGAATGCCTGGCATGGCGGAGCGCATTACCAACGCTTCGATTCTGCATTCAATGCTTTCCAGCCTCCGCAAAACCTCGAGGACAATCTCAAGAAGCCCCATTACATTCAGCATGATTTCCAAGGTGAGCTCGGTGGGCCGATCTGGAAGAACAAAACGTTCTTTTATTTCTCCTGGTTTGGACAACGAGTTCCAGCACATGCGAATGAGTCTGCGACTGTCCCCACCTCCGGCATGATGAGCGGAGACTTCTCGGCACTATACCCGCAGATACAACTTGTCGATCCGCTGACCGGACAGCCCTTCCCAGTCGTGAACGGAAAGCACAATGTAATTCCCGCGAACCGAGTTAGCTCGGCGGCACAGGTTTTTCAAAAATTCTATCCGGCACCGCCGAGTGCCTTTTACGCCGGGAATTACGCTTGGCAGCACCCTTATACGGATGGCGGTATTTTGGCCGACTATTACAAGGGTGATTGGGAGTTTCTGCGTCTCGATCACAACCTTACTTCGAAGAATTCGCTCTTCTTGACAGCGGATCGGCGAAAGACTCCCTACGACTGGAACGGACCTACGCCGGCCCTGTTCTATACGCATACGGGCGATGTCTGGAACATCTCGTTAAACGACACGCATACTTTCTCCGCCTCTGTCATCAATCACCTCGCGGTCTCATTGGCTCGTCAGGTCTGGGTGAGCGGCGTGCCATCAAACGGACAAAATATCCGCGGCGAGAATGTGATCCAAGCAGCCGGTTTACAGGGTCTTAACCCCGCTGGCTACAACACTGTGGGAATGCCGAGCATAAGTTTCAGCGGGACCAGTTTTGGAGGTGCAACTCCAAGCAAACTGAACTTACCCGCAGGAGGACCGACAGACAACTTCGCAGACTGGGAGCTGAAAGATGACCTCGCGTGGCAGAAAGGCCGTCACCTGTTCGGATTTGGTGGAACTTACGTGCGGTTCTGGAATGCCAAAGATTACAACAACACCGGCGCCGCTCCGGACTACGGTCAGTTCGATTTTGATGGACGCTACTCGGGCTTCAGTTATGCTGACTTCCTGCTGGGCTATCCGGATTACCTCGAACGGTCCAATCCGTTAACCAACCGCGAACTCACCAATAAGACATTCGGCGTCTATTTCACCGACACCTACAAAGTGACGCCCAAGCTCACTCTGGATTACGGCTTGCGCTGGGATTATGAGGGCATTCCCCACTATCACGACGGTCTGGTCTACAACTTCATCCCCAAGAATGACGGCTTGGGCGAGATCGTCGTTCCCGCGCGCAGCATGGGCCTTGTGAACCCTAACTTTGCTTCGCTTACGGTAAATCCGTACTTACCTGGAACGCCATCGACTCCAATCGTTGCTGGAAACCCACTCCCCTCGGGGGACTTGGGGAATTTCGGCCCACGCATTGCCGTCGCGTACCGTCTGTCACGCAACATGGTCATTCGTGGAGGGTACGGTCTTTATTGGCAGCGCTACACCAAGAGCTACAACGCCACCCAGGAGGGACATACCGACGGTCCGTTTCAGTCCCTGGCGGAGAACTACTACGCGCCTTCGTGGACGCAGTGTACCGCCGCGCCTTGTCCGGCGCCTCCTTTTCAGTGGCCGAACCCATTTCCTACGGCAGGAACAAGCCTGACGGTGGGTGGCGGGGTTGGAAGCCAGGGTGTTCTGGCCATGCCGACGCATTGGACCAACGGTTCCATCCATAGTTTCAATCTGACCCTCGAGAAGGAAATTGCGAAGATGGGCCTGCGCGCTTCCTACATTGGCTCACTTTCCGAAAACCAGGAATATCAAAACTGGGGACCGCAATGGCCTTGGAACGGCATCAACAACGTAGAACCCGGCGCGACAGCCTATTCCACCGGCGAACTGCCTTTCCCGGGGCTCAGCTATGTCACTCCATTTCTTCACGGAGGAAAGGCGCACTATAACGCGCTCCAAATCGAGGCCAAACGCAAACAAGGCTGGGTGACCTTCGATGCTTCTTACACATACGCATCCGACATCAGCAATGAAGGCTATTCGAATGATCCTTTACACCCCTTCAGTATGTGGGCGCCCACCGGAGGCGACACACGGAACCGGGTGGTCCTGACCTCCGTCTGGAACCTGCCTTTCGGACGTGGCAAGCGCTTTCTGAACGATTCACCGGGTTGGCTCAACCAGGTTGTTGGCGGGTGGACAGTCGAGTCGTTCAGCTATCTCGCGTCGGGGTGGCTGTACAGTCCCTGGTTCTGGTCCTATGTCGGCGATTACTCCAACACGAACACTTATGGCGGCTACCCGGATGTGATTCCCGGTGCAAAAGGCAATCTGCCCGCCAGCCAGCGCACCTACGGCCGCTGGTTCAATACTGCACAGTTTAGCTGCTCCGATCCAGCGGGTTGCGGCCTGGGAAGCACCAACAATACTCCTTACGTGTATTCACAGTTGGGTGCGTTCCTGATCCCGGGATGTCCCCCTACCGACCCACTTTGTTTGAACACGCAAGAACCGGTAGTCGGGCGCTACGGCAACGGCTCGGCGAACAGCTTGCATGGCGATCCTCTCAACGTGCATCACCTCTCGATTTCCAAAACGTTCCCCCTGACGGAGAGGGTGCGCATGACCTATACAGCCCTAATTTCCAATTTGTTCAACCATCCTCATTATTACAACCCGGACGGAACCATCACCGACTACACCGTCAGCGGTCCTCCAGGCTGCGTTGGACGTCTGGCCGGCTTCGGATGCGGCGCCGCGGAATGGGGCGGCGAATACAATCATGCCGGCTTCCGCAGCATCGCGATGAAACTGCGCTTTGAGTTTTAGGCCGACAAACTGACTGAAGCACAGGCTGAAGCTCAGGGCTTCGGCCTCTGAATCTAAACAACATTAGCTCCGAGGGGAGACATGCTGAAGTGGACGCGTCGGAGGATTCTCAAGGCCGGAATTGCTGCGTCGGCGGCTGCGGCATCGCCGGCTGGCGCATTGATGCTTGCGAGTCCGGGATCCGCTGAGGAGCTGCCGATCGGTTCGCGTTCTGGAGTGAGTTCCGAATCGGCTCTCAGCCAGAATTCTTCGTGCCGAGAACGAATCCTCCTTGATTTTGGCTGGCGATTTCATTTGGGACACGCGGCTGATCCGGCAAAAGACTTTGGTTTCGGCGCTCCGGCACGCGAACGAACTTTTGCGAAGTGTGGAGACTTTCCCGATGCTTGCCAGCTGGAATTTGATGACGCTACATGGCGCAGCGTGGATCTTCCTCACGACTGGGCTGTTGAACTACCTTTCCAAAATGCACCGGAACTCCCTGAAAACGGCGGCAAACCGCTGGGCAGAAAATATCCAGAATCAAGTATTGGCTGGTATCGCCGCGTCTTCGACCTGGACGAGGCTGATGCTGAGAAGCGTATTGCGGTAGAGTTCGACGGCGTATTTCGCAACGCCATTGTGATCTTCAATGGTTTCTATCTCGGGGAAAATTTCAGCGGATATGCGCCCTTCCGCTTCGATCTCACGGATCTGGCAAACCTTGGGGGGAAGAACGTGCTGGTGCTCCGGGTTGACGCAACGCTCGGGGAAGGCTGGTTCTACGAAGGAGCCGGGATCTATCGGCACGTGTGGTTAACGAAGACGGCTCCCTTGCACGTGGCTCACTGGGGTACGTTCGTCAAATCTGAGCTGAAGAAAGGACGTGCTCTGCTGTTCATCAGCTGTGAGGTTGAGAATGAAAGCACTGCAGAAAAAAGCTGCAGAGTCATTTCTCGGATCCTGAACGCAAAGGGAGAAGCTGTGGCCTCCGGCCAGAGCGACGCGAAAAACCTCGCGGCAGGAGATTCCTTCAAATTCGAATCGCAGGTTTCCATCGATTCTCCCCAGCTCTGGTCGTTGGGTGAACCAAATCTCTACCGATTGATTGCCGAGCTTCATACAGAGTCTGAGATTATCGACCAGACGGAAACCCCCTTCGGTATTCGCACGATTCGTTTTGATCCTCAAACTGGATTCTTTTTGAATGAAAAACCCGTAAAGATCAAAGGCACCTGCAATCATCAAGACCACGCGGGCGTGGGCACGGCATTGCCCGATCGATTGCATTCCTACCGAATCGAACGGCTCAAAGAAATGGGCTCAAATGCCTACCGGACATCGCACAATCCTCCGGCGCCGGAACTGCTCGATGCATGTGACCGGCTCGGAATGCTGGTGCTGGATGAAACGCGCATGATGTGTTCCACACCTGAAGGACTGAGCCAACTCGAGCGCATGATTCGGCGCGACCGGAATCATCCCAGTGTGATTATTTGGTCTTTGGGTAACGAAGAGTGGGCGGTGCAGGGCGAGGACCGAGGGAAGCGCATTGTCCAGTCGATGCGAAAGCTCGCTCATACGCTCGATCCATCGCGTCCTATTACGGTGGCGATGGACAGCGGGTATTCGAATGGAAAAGGAATACCCAGGGCTGTAGACGTTCAGGGCTTCAATTACCAGAGAGAAGATCTGGATGGCTTTCACCGTGCTTTTCCCGCATTGCCGACATTGGGCACCGAAACGGCGGGCACTTATTGCACCCGAGGGATCTATGCCAATGACACCAGCAAGGGATACGTCAGCGCTTACGATGTGAATTGTCCGGACTACGGCGCCACCGCCGAGAAATGGTGGCGCTTCTTTGCTGAACGTGATTTTCTTTCCGGCGGCTTCGTGTGGACGGGATTTGATTATCGGGGCGAGCCCAGCCCGTATAGCTGGCCTTGCATCAGCTCTCATTTCGGCGCAATGGACACATGCGGTTTTCCCAAAGACAATTATTTCTATTACCAGGCATGGTGGGGATCGCAACCCGTATTGCATGTTTTTCCCCACTGGAATTGGGCCGGAAAAGAAGGGCAGGAAGTCGACGTTTGGTGTCATACCAATCTTGACAACGTTGAGCTCTTCTTGAACGGCAACAGTTTAGGCGTAAAGAGGGTTCGAAAAAACTCGCATCTGGAATGGAAGGTGAAGTACGCTCCGGGGGTGCTCGAAGCCCGCGGATCGCGCGACAGTCGAGTCGTGCTGATCGCCAAGCGGGAGACAACCGGCGCGCCACATCAAATCGTGTTGCGCCCGGATCGCCAGAAAATTGCGGCCGATGGCGCAGATGTTTCGGTAATATCGGTCGAAGTGGTGGACGCACGCGGGCGCACCGTTCCGACAGCATCGAACCAGATCAGTTTCAATGTATGGGGTCCCGGACGATTGATTGGGACGGGAAATGGTGATCCCAGTTGTCACGAAGCGGACAAACCGAACTCATTTTGTGACGGACAGCGCAGCGCTTTTAATGGCTTGTGCATGGCGTTGGTGCAGTCGCTCAAGCAGCCGGGCGAAATTCTGGTTTCGGCCGTGTGCCCGGGTTTAGGCAGCGGCTCCGTAATGATCCGATCATGGTAAGTGTGCCTGATCTTCGTTCTACCAACTGGCCAGCACATGGAACGCTAACGGATTGAAGTGTGGGACGGAATGAATTAGAAATCCGTTGTAGAAGGTCCCGCGATTGGTCATAAACGGATCAACAGCTTTCCACCGGTGACCACATCGCGCGTGCGCCTCAATATTGTTTCGAGTTCGGCGGAGGAGCACATTCGCGAATTTCAAGTCTTCAACGCAGCAAGTAAACACACCCAGCTTTAGGTATTCAAGAAACAGTGCTGAAAGGACTCGAGTGGGAAAAAAGTGTATGGTCGCTTATGTCGCACGATGTTTCGTAATGCTTGCGGCGATCTTGATAGCCATTTCTCCAGTACACGCGCAGCAGTCGCCACGCGAAAAGTTACTCATGGATTTCGGCTGGAAATTCCATCTCGGCAACGAATGGGGTACCGGCGAGAATCCGATCAATCTGGGCGTCAGCACGGGGCCCACGAGACCAGATTTCAATGATGCGTCATGGCCCACGGTCAACCTGCCGCACGACTGGGCGGTTGCTCTCCCTTTCGACCGCAACGCGCCCGCCGACCACGGCTTCAAGCCTATCGGGCCGAAGTTCCCAGAAAGCAGCGTTGGATGGTATCGCCGAATTTTCAGTTTGGCGAAGGATGATGAAGGCAAGCGCATATGGATCGAGTTCGGCGGCATTTTTCGTGACAGCCTCGTGTACGTAAACAACTGCTTGGTCGGCCGTCAACCGCGGGGCTACAGCTCTTTCCGCTACGACATCACGGATGTAGTCAAGTATGGCGGCAAAAACACGGTTTCGGTTCGTGTCGATGCCTCCAAATTTGAAGGCTGGTTCTATGAAGGTGCCGGCATCTACCGCCATGTCTGGTTGCTGAAAACCTCCTCGCTCGCAGTCGCACCGGATGGCACTTTTGTTTACAGCCGATTTCAGAACAAGCTGCCGCAAGGTTCGGCTGAAATCAATATCGAGACGCGGCTGGCGAATTTCAAGACGAGCGGGGCAGATGCGGATGTAGAGTACGAAATTCTGGATCCAAAAGGTAAGAGCGTAGGCACAAGCCGAGCGACTGTGACTGTCGCGGCATCAGGCGCGCAAGGACTGAAACAGAAAATCAACGTACGCTCTCCAGCCCTCTGGTCTCCCGAAACGCCAAGGCTCTACAAGCTTGTCACGACCGTTCGATCCGCTGGCAAGATCACGGACCGCGTCGAGACCGAGTTCGGTATTCGCACTCTCGCATTCGATCCCAACAAAGGTTTTGTTCTAAACGGCAACCGCTACGTCATCAAAGGCACAGCCGATCACCAGGATCATGCCGGTCTTGGTGTTGCGTTGCCCGACGCGCTGCAATACTTCCGCGTTCGCAGACTGAAGGAGATGGGCTCAAACGCGATTCGCACCGCTCATAACGAACCGACCGAGGAGTTGCTCGAGGCCTGTGATCGACTTGGCATGTTGGTCCTGGATGAAAGCCGCACGTTCGCCAGCGACGCGCAGGATCTATCACTGCTGGAGAATCAGGTTCGCCGCGATCGCAATCATGCCAGCGTTTTCCTCTGGTCTATCGGGAATGAGGAACCGATGCAAAGCACGTCGATTGCGGCACGTGTCGCCCGAACCATGCAGACGTTGGTGCATCAGCTTGATCCATCCCGTCCGGTGACCTATGCCGCGAGTCTGGGCAACGAGTTCACGGGCGCGAACAGTGTAACGGATGTGCGCGGCTGGAATTACCACACTGGCAAGGACATGGACGACTACCACGCGATGCACCCGGAACAGCCGAATATCGGTACCGAAACCGCCAGCACCATCACCACCCGGGGCATTTACGCGAGGGATGAAGCACGCGGCTATCAAAGTGCCTACGACGACCGCGAAAACGCGCGCGAGGGAGTCGACACGGCCGAATCCTGGTGGACATATTTTGCACCACGCCCTTGGCTTTCCGGCGGCTTCGCCTGGACCGGTTTTGACTACCGCGGTGAGAACGACCGGCCCGACATCAATGCGAATTATGGGATCATGGATATGGCGGGCTTTCCCAAGGACAACTTCTATTATTACCAGTCCTGGTGGAGTGACAAGCCGGTGCTCCATCTCCTGCCGCACTGGAACTGGAGCGGCAAAGAAGGGCAGAACATCGACGTTCGCTGCTTCAGCAATTTCGATGAAGTTGAACTCGTCGTCAACGGGACCAGCCTAGGACGAAAGGAAATGCCGAGGAATTCGCATCTGCAGTGGACGGTACCCTATGCCCCCGGCACTCTCATGGCACGAGGATATAAAGATGGCAAGCTCCAAGCGGAAGAAAAAGTCGAGACCACCGGTGTTCCCGCAGCGCTCAAACTCACGCCAGACCGCACCACGATCAATCCAGACGGCGAAGACATCAGCATCATCACTGTCGCAGTCACTGACGCGCAGGGCCGTGTAGTTCCGGTTGCAGACAATCTCGTCAATTTTGAGATCAGCGGAGGTGGAAGAATAATCGGCGTCGGAAATGGCGATCCCAGTTCCCATGAGCCGGATGTTTACCTGAACTATGCGAATGATAAAGAGTTGGTGCTGAATGGGTGGCGGATGTGGGCCGTCCCCGACACCAAGAATCGACCGGAGGTTGCTGAATCGTTTTCTGACGCAGATTGGGAGGTGGTCGATGTCAACGTTGAGTCCGGCCCGTTAGCCGAAAACACGTCGGCAATTTTTCGCACCCATGTCAACCTAAGCGCCGTCGACCTAGCCGCCGAGAAAATTGCGCTCCGGTTCGGGATGATCGATGACGATGGATGGGTGTATGTGAACGGACAGCTAGTGGGCGAATCGCATGATTGGCAAGCTTCGCCCAGTTTCGAAGTGACAAAGTTCCTTCATGCGGGCGACAACTCCATTGCGGTGGCTGTACATAATGCCGATGGGCCGGGTGGCATCAACAAGGGTGTGAGCCTCAGTATGCCCGGCAAAGCCGCGCCGATGATTTGGAAGCGAAGCGTGTTCAATGGCCTGGCGCAGGTGATTGTCCAGTCTGGAACGGAACCGGGCGAAATCCGTTTGAAAGCACATTCCGAGCGGCTTTTGGGCAGCACAGTTATGATTCAGGCAAAAGGACACTCTCCGCTCCCCCACGCTTCGCAATAGTCGGTGATAGGGCAGCCAGGGGCTTTCAGTAGATTGATCGCTACCGACCGTTACGCTCATCACGCTCACAGACAGCATTACGCACTGATTCAAGCAAATCAATTCGAATACCAGTAAGCTATCATTTAGGGGATCTCACGTTCGCTTAGTGAGGTCTCACGCGAGTTGCTTCCGTGCGGGCAGCAAGGAGGAAGCTCGTGAAGCTCTTTAAGAAGCACAAGTCGAAGTTCTACTGGTATGACTTCACGGTGCGAGGCCAGTCGCTACCGCGGGTCAACCCCAGGAAACGAAGTCAGTTAGGGCGCTAAGAATAGCAAGTCTAAAGCTGGCTTCGGTAGTTGAAAACACAGATCCACTTCCAACCGCGGTGCGTCGAACAGAATCCGGCCTTCCATTACGAAGCGCCAGGGCCTCTCGAGGCGCTCGTCGGTTGTTCGCTCAAGGGCCTTGCGAGATTTAATGAGCCCATCGTCAAACGTCTTGAGCAGATCAATTCTGTTTTCGAGGACCTTGGTCTTGAACGGCTCTGCGGAGGGGTGACTCAAGTCAAGTTCATCACGTTCGATCATAAACTCTGCCCAGCCGGGCATGCTGGCTACCAATCCCGACAGATATCCAAGTATCATCGATTTCTCGTGAGGTTTCCAATCATTGCGGTCTTCCGGTACCCGCTCCAAGATCTGCGCGTGGCCACGCCTCCCGCTCCAGTTGTGCAAGAAACATCTGCTTCAAATCCATATATACTCCCGATTCTGAGATTGGACTCCAATCAAATGCAGCCAAGCTCGGCAACTTGGGTGCCGCGTCCGGTATTGATTCGCAAACCACGACGACGATTCGTTCCGCCATTGCGGAATCATTCATCTTTGGTTTCCGCCTGATCGTGCTACTTTGCGCTGGTCTCGCCACAGCGAGCGCTGCCGTCGCATGGCGGGAAATACCCGCGGAGAGTGCTGCAAGAGTTCCTGACCTCGGCGACGTTGCTGCCGCCGAGTAATCCCAGTGGTAGACTGCTGCCATGCCCTCCAAGAGAAAAAAGGCGAAGAAAAAAACAAAGTCAAACACCATAGCCACAAAACGTGCGAAAAGGGCTCTGCGCAAGAAACAGGCGAAGCCTCCGAAGAAGACGGTCAAGAAGAAGCAATCCAGCAAAATGACATCTTCGAAGGGAAGTCTCTCCCGCAAGAGGAAAACCCCAGCGCGCCGTGCACAACAGTTTGAGACTCCCCGCCGAGAAGGTGCAGTTTCGGATCGTCGGTCCGCAGACTTTGAAGGTTTGTCCCGAGTCGAACAGGCGGACTCGGAAAGCGTCGATGAATTGGTCGAAGAAGGTAACATCTTCGAGGCTGGCGCTGTAGCGGGTGTACAGGAGGCAGACGATCAAGATACGAGCGAAGTGCACACCCGTGAGGTCCCTGAAGACGATGTTCCCGATGAATATTTGGGGAAGGACTAGCTGACCATGGGACCAGCGCCTGACGAATCTGGAGCTTCGACGCAGGTTTCTTGAACCCACGATTTCCACCCACGATTCTCGTGTCTCTCACGACTTCTCAAGTACTTAGGCGGCCACCTGAAGTCGCTTAAGTTTAAAACCCAGCATAACGTAGCACTGAAAAGGCTACGCTCTTACCAGCATTTTGGAAACGGCGAAACCTGAAGAGTGGTACTAACCTGAATTGCAGAAGAGTTGAAGCGTTGAAGTTTCCAATCCGAAAGACTCCGACTCCCGAAAAAGTCCCGAAGTCAAGAGAGTGCAAGAGGAAAGGCATGTCTCGTCAACAGTTTAGGAGAGCGCTGCTCTGACTCTTAATCAGTAGGTTGAAGGTTCGATTCCTTCCGCGCTCACCACCTTTTCAATCACTTGCCAGTTGTCGTAAACCTCAAATTTCCAGGTGTGCCGTGAAGTGTGCCGTAAACGGATTCGCTACGCCGGTGCCAGCAGCACGCCTGGTGCGGTCTCATTCGGTGCTGTACGTACAAGCTCAAGCTCTGGATGCTGGTACTTCATTGCTGTTTTCACGTCTACCTGGCCCATCGTCTGCATGACGAGTTTCAGGTTTCCAGTCTTGGAGGCACCTTTGGAAACATTCCCTTCGACATCAACAATAAAGGTCAAGTGGTGGGTCAGTCCGATTTGCCGGGCGACACCGTCCACCACGGTTTCTTTTGGGAGAACGGGAAGATAACCGACGTCGGCTCTCTGCCTGGACTACCAATGAGTGTCGCGCCGTGGATAAACAACCAAGGTCGCGTCGTTGGCTTCTCTCAGGATGCAAACGGAGATGATTCTTCGTCGGTTGCTTTCCTCTGGCAGAACGGTGTGCTGACCGACCTCAATGCGCTGATCCCCGCTGGCTCTTCCTTGTTCCTAATGGAGGCGGTTGCGATCAATGATCATGGACAAATTGCGGGGTGGGGGAGGCCGGCCAATGGCGATATTCGTCCATTTTTGCTGACTCCGTGTCAGGTTAACGTGGAGGGTCCAACTTGCCAGAACACTGTTGAGACCACGGCCATCGTGCCTTACGTAAGTCCGCGCAGCTTGACAAATTTCGAAAAGTCCATTCAAAACCGGTGGGTTCGTTCACTGATGAGCGCGAAGTCAACCGCCGAATAAACATGAAAAGAACATTCGTGATCACCATAACAGGGCTTTGCTGCGGCCTTTTCTGCGGTTGCGGGGGAGGCAATAGCGCGGCCCCTCTTCTTCCCTGAATTGGTCCGCTCCTGCCGGTTCCTTCTTTCGCGCCAGATGCTGGTCTCGTGATCCCAAACGTTCCAGTCAAGGGAGTCATTCCCGTTGTAGACGATATCGCCGGTAATGCAGACGAACGCAGGATTGGCATCTGCAATCGCCTGAACCAGGTCCTGGCGCACGGCAGAATCCGACGGCCGAAGGTCGCTGGGATCGTGGAAGCGAGTGTCTCCGTAGGCGACGAAGCGGAAGGGCGTCTTGATATTAAGGTTCAGGTCGACCGAAGAGGTTTGGGCGCTGGAAGTCTTCGTGCAGCAGGTCAGTGCCAGTAGAGTGGCCGTCGCGGCCAGCACAAAGATGATTCTTGCCCATGCGTTACGCTGAAAATTCATCGACGCTCCCTACCGAAGTAGGTTCTATGCTCCCACACCCCGCGTTAACTGGCCAGTCTGGGTAGAGA
>Ga0070732_10000774_pt1 | contig 18525 bp, 11 predicted proteins | sample Coa_R1_5_FD_66449 | JGI IMG/M metagenome (GOLD analysis project Ga0070732, IMG submission 66449) | Surface soil microbial communities from Centralia Pennsylvania, which are recovering from an underground coalmine fire - Coalmine... | ecosystem: Environmental > Terrestrial > Soil > Unclassified ... | reverse complement strand
TGCTTCCAAGGATATCCACGTCTGCGTGAGGGGTTTGAATCTTCAGTGCCGGGCTTGCATATTCTGGGCGCGCCGGCGATTTGGAGTTTCGGTCCGCTGATGCAATTCGTCGTCGGTACACATTACTGCTCCCGAGCTTTGCTTCGCCGCATCGCAGGAAAGACTGCGGGCAATCAAATTCCCGTCGCCGAGCCGCTTGTTGCGGAAATCGGATAATTCTCCCCACGGTGCTTTCATAGCTCGTGAGCCGTTTTGGCTTCTCGTTACGCGCGAGACTTAACTCACATGAATGAATCTGCAGGCGCGCTGGTCCTTGGGGGAAACCTTAATGGCCTTTCGATCGCCAGGAGCTTGGGCCGCCATGGCGTACCAGTTTGGGTGGCGACTCCGCCGAACATAAAGCTGGCCAGCTTCTCCCGCTACACGCAGCGAACTCTTCCTTGGCCGTGTGGAGACCACGAATCTCAAGCCGCTTACTTGCTTGAGCTCGCCGAACGGCATCAACTCGAGCAATGGGTGTTGTTTCCGACGAGCGACGAGTCGGCCGCGCTCCTCTCTAAGTTCCATTCCATACTCTCGCCCCGATTCCGCGTGTCGACGCCGGCCTGGGATGTTCTTCGTTGGGCCTACGACAAACGTCTTACCTATCGACTCGCAGCCGAGCAACAAGTGGATTACCCGTTAACGTTTTATCCTGCAAATGAAGCCGAACTTGAGTCGGCACCTCTCGATTTCCCTGTGATTCTGAAGCCAGCCACGCACGCGGTCATGAGCCGGTTTACCGCGGACAAGGCTTGGCCGGCCGCAAATCGCCAGGAGCTTCTCGCGCGCTATCGCGAGGCACGCGAGCTGATCGCACCAGACGAGATTCTTATCCAGGAACGTATCCCGGGCGCAGGTGAGTCACAATTTTCCTACGCTGCGCTCTGTCGAGATGGAAAGCCGGTTGCTTCGCTCACTGCGCGCCGCACGCGGCAATATCCTATCGATTTCGGTTATTCGAGTTCTCTCGTCGAAACGCTTGACGTTCCTGCGATAGAAGCCCCTTCGCAGCGGCTGCTGTCAGGCATGCATTATACGGGACTTGTTGAGATCGAATACAAGCTGGACGCTCGCAACGGACGTTACAAACTTCTCGACATCAATCCCAGACTTTGGACTTGGTCGACGCTGGGCGCCCGGGCGGGCGTCGATTTCCCCCATCTCCTGTGGCAAATGATGCTGGGGAAGCCGGTGCGGAAGCGGACTGCTGACTCGGGCGTTCGTTGGGTCCGCATGAGCACCGATGTTCCAGCAGCAATTCACGAGATGATTCGCGGCCGCCTGAGTTTGGGATCGTACTGGGGCTCACTACGCGGTCCCGTTGAGTTCGCGCTTATGGCCACGGACGATCCTTTGCCGGGATTGCTGGATCTTCCCCTGTTTGTCTACAAGCACTTCTACAACGGATATAAGGCTCTTCGCGAAGGTGCCCCGATGAAGGCCGAGAGATTAAAAGGTTGATTGGCAGTTCAGCGGCCATCAGGTAGGTACGAGCGGCAGTACGTTTCGGTCATCTCATCTGCCATTTCATCTGCAAGGCCAGGACTAAACTTACATGACGGCGCCTACGGTTGTAATCAGCTTGGATCTGGAGCTGAGTTGGGGCACTTTCGACCTCTTCTACAATGACGATTTGCGGAAAATGGCCAGGTGGACTCATGACATCGGTGTACCGCATTTGCTGAATCACCTTACCAGCAATGGCTTGTCCGCGACTTGGGCCGTGGTTGGTGCCATGATGCGATCCTCTTTACCGGATGTGTCTGGACTGCCGGAAGTCAACTACCCGCACTTCTCGAAGCCGTGGTTCAGTTATGTTCCTGAACAAGGCGAAGAAGCGACGCATCCCCAGTGGTTCGGTGCGCAGTTGGTGCAAATGATCAGGGATGCAAAACCGGAACAGGAAATCGGATTCCATTCGTTTTCGCACGTCCCCTTTGGATTGCCCGGTATGACGCGCGAAAGAGCAATCGCGGAGTACCGTTATTGCGTTCAGGTCGCGCGAGAGCTGGAAATACCTGTAACGAGTTTCGTTTTCCCACGCAACTTGGTCGCTTATCTTGATGAACTACGTGATGCCGGTTTCGATTGCTTCCGCGATGTCGACGAAATACCACTTCGCTTCAAGAACAGGATGCTTACAGGCATCGGAATGATTTGGGCGGATTTCTTCGGACTGTCGCCACGCATGATCGAACCTTCGTTCAAAGAAGGGCTCGTTTCTATCCCAGGTTCTCTCATGATCCGGTACGCGGCCGGCTGGCGTAAGTACATACCTGACTCAAGTCGTTTACGCCGCCTGCGAAAAGGACTGGAGCGCGTGCGCAGAAGTGGTGGTGTCTTCCACGTTTGGTTCCACCCCGAAAATCTTTACGCGGAATGGCCGCGGCTTGAAAACGTAGTCGCACGTTTTCTGAAGGAGCTCGGCGGGCTGGTACGCGCGGGCGACTTACGCTGCATGACGATGGGACAGCTCGCCAGCGAATTCCAAGGAAAATTAATGCCTGCGATACCGGGTTTTTCAGAACCCTGCAGGAGCAAGGAGGCTGAGTTGTTGGCCTAGTTGCAACCGCGCAGCTTCCAAGGCCGTTGTGCTGTGATTCCAGTTGGTCCAGCTTGTGGCGACAGGAAGAATAATCGGATTCAGGAAGCTGACCTGGCCCAAGTTGGTAAGAATCTGGGCGTATTCATAGTCTTGAATGCCGTCACGGATAGCTTTCAGACGGATTCCCGGAGCGGACTCTGTCGAGGCAATGGGAGCAGGCGGATAAAGGAAGATGCCATCTCCGGGCCGGCCCAAACCGCCTCCGCAGGCGGTGGTATCGACATTATTCCAGCTGCTGATCGTGTTCCCAGCGGTCCATCCGTCGGCGCGATAATACAGAATGCCCGTAGCCCCCTGGGTCCAATTCAAAAATCCAGCCTGAATGCGCTCGTTGACCGGTGGGTAATCGACCATCCATTCCGGAGTGTTGCCAAAGCCAGTATTGCAGCTAGTGTAGCTCCAAAGGTCGCTTCCACCACCGACAAACGGAAGAGCAGGCCACTGCTGGACAGAATCGAGCAACACCCAGTGGTCGATGGCGCTGCGCCCGTCGCCTTCGTTAAAGAGATTCGGGTCCGGAGCATTGAGGGTCATCATCGTTTTGACACTGCGATTGGCAGCGTGAGCGTTGAGTCCCATGGTCTTGATGGGTGCGTAATCAGCGGTGCAGCCATTCAGTTCATCCGCCAAATAGAAGTCCAGCCCGAGGCCCGCTGGAAAATTAGCAGCAGCGGCATTGATTTGGCTTGTGGAGGGTATGCCGCTGTAGGAGCCGTTGCACTGAATCCCGATAAAGTAGTAGCCGTCCAAGCCGGAGCGGTTTAGACCGAGGTTAGTCATGTCCGAAGCTGCATTGGCAGTCACGTCGTACCAGCTCATGACTTTGTTCCGCATCAAGGCTTGCGCCAGGGTGGCTGTGGTATTTCCCGCAGAGGGAGGCCACAGCGTCCAAAGCGAGAGTTCCGAAGGCTGCTCCGGAAGTCCGAAGTTCCACACGGTAAGCGTGACCGGGATGGTGGCACTGCCCTGATCCGACGTGATTGCGATGCTGCCAGTGTACGTTCCCGGAGGAGTGTTGGCAGCGCCGTGCGGCACAGAGATGTCGATCCAGTATGGTTGATTCTGCCCCGCTGCAACTGTTGCATTGCAGGCTTTGAGTGCCGCGGAAGTTGCGCACAAAGGCGAACCGGTTTCGGGATCGTTGAAAGGGATGAGTGGTTCCGGATAGGTGCCTGAGCCCAGAGGTGGATTGCTGCCACCCCCGTAACTCGCCGTGCCGACGACGGTGATGTAGTACTCGCGGTAGAGTGTGACGCTCGACGCCGGAATGGTCGCGCCACCCGGGCCGGCCAATGCCGAAGTGGTGAGATTCACGTTGGTCAGGCCAGCGGCTGGGGCTTGCACGATGACCTGCGTGTCAACGGTTTCCCCGCGCGAGCCCGACAAGGTTATGGAGGAGGTTGCACCGGGAGCATCAGCTTTCCCTACTCTGAGGAGACTGGACAAGACCCAGGCTGGAAACGCTGCACTCTGTTGAACACCATTTCCGTTTAGCGAAATCACGTTAGGCGAGTTCGTGGCGTTGCTTGCCACGGAGACGTTGCCCGTAACACTCCCCGCAGTTGCCGGAGCAAAATTTACAGTCAAGGTTGCGGACTGTCCGGCATTCAGAATGGTTCCAGGGGACACGCCAGTGGCAGTGAAGCCCGCGCCAGTAGTGCTGACACTCGAAATGCTTACGCTGGAGTTGCCAGAGCTGGTCAGAGTCACAGCGAGAGTGCTGCTGGAACCGGTGTTGATGTTTCCGAAACTCAAACTCATTGGACTGGCACTGAGCAGGAAGGTCGCTGCATTTACCGTGAGCGTAGCAGCGTTACTGGTGACGCTCCCTGCGGAGTTGCTAACCACGACGGTGAACTGTGCGCCGTTATCCGTCGTCGTTGTGATTGGAGTCGTGTAGCTCGATGAAGCTGCGCCCGCGATGTTGGCTCCGTTCTTCTGCCATTGATAGCTCAGCGGTGCCGTGCCGCCCGCCGCCACCGTGAATGTAGCTGTCTGACCTGCCGTGACGGTCTGGCTTGCGGGTTGAGTAGTGATCGAAGGAGGGAGAGCGACGGCATTCACTGTGAGCGTGGCGGCGATGCTGGTGACACTTCCGGCTGGGTTGCTGACCAGTGCTGTGAACTGCGCGCCATTGTCAGAGGTCGTCGTCGGAGAAGTGGTGTAACTTGAGGACGTCGCCCCCGAAACGGCAGTCCCATTCTTATTCCATTGATAGTTGAACGGGGCTGTGCCCGCCGCAACGACACTAAAGGTGGCGGTTTGACCTGTGCTGACTGTTTGGCTGGCTGGCTGAGTGGTGATCGAAGGGGCTATTCGACGCCTTACATGGAGTGAGACCGTGCTGGTGGTCACCTTGCCTAGATTGTTGCTGACCAGAGCCGTGAACTGCTCCCCGTCGTCAGAGACGGTCGTAGAAGGCGTGGTGTAACTTGAGGAGGTGGCCCCAGAAATGGCCGTGCCGTTCTTATTCCACTGATAATTCAACGGGCCAGAGCCAGCAGCAACGAGGCTGAACGTGGCAGTTTGACCTTCAGTAACCGTTTGAGCTGCCGGCTCCGTCGTGACGGAGGGCGCCGCCACAGTTCCGCCGTTTAGTCCGGAAACAAGTCCGGCGCATCCGGTATTCAGAAACGCAAACAGCAAAACCAAAACCAATGAAGCAAGGCCAAGTTGACGCACGATTTGCCCCTCTGTTCTGGGCCCGGTATTTGGCTCGTTTCATGGAGAGGAGGCTGCAGCGAGATTGAGCGCGGCATACGGGGTTTCCCTTAGTACCACTACAAGCTTTCACTTAGTACCACTAGAACTACTAAGGGTTAGTCTGAATCGGGCGGTCGCGAGGCTTCAACTGGTCAGAGGTTCAAGAATTGGTCATGGACACTGCGTGTCTGGACGGGTAGTGCTCCTAATTCCTACACGCGGGAATCAGGCGGTATTAGCTCAGTCACCGGTAAACTCTTACATCTGAAGCAGTTGCAGACGAGGGCAGCTTGCTATGCACAAGGCGACCGAGGATACAGGACGAAAGGTCCCCCTGGAACGGTGTAGCCCGCGAGAGACAATTTGCAATGAGGGTTCTGATTGCTGACGACCAAGCCTTATTTCGCCGGGGGCTGAGAGAGACTCTGGCGGATACGTTCTCCAAAGTAAGCTTCGGGGAAGTAAGGACCGCTCAGGACGCGCTAAAACATGTTCGTCGCCAGGACTGGGATGTAGTCATCTTGGATATCAGCATGCCCGGAGAAGGCGGGCTGGACATCTTGGATGACTTGAAGGGCTTGCGACCCAAATTGCCGATCCTTCTTCTCAGCAGGCACCCCGAACCATTTGCGCGACGTGCGCTTAAGGCCGGGGCGGCCGGTTACTTGAACAAAGATTGTTTGCCGGAAGAGTTGAATGAGGCTATCAAAAGAATAGTGGGAGGCGGACGGTACGAAAGACCAGCTTTGTCTGAGAAGTTGGCTGAGGATCTGAGGACGGGAGCCAGTTTACCTCTTCATGAACTCTTGTCTGACCGGGAGTTCCAGGTGTTGCGTATGATCGCTTCAGGCAGGACTGTCAAAAAGATAGCCGAAGAGCTTTCTCTAAGCGTGAAGACAGTGAGCACCTATCGTGCGCGGATTCTTGAGAAGACTGGTATGAAGACAAATGCGGAACTAATTCGCTACGCTCTCCAGACTCACCTGGTGGATTAGAAACGACAAGACGCTCGGTTCTGAAGTCGGCGCTTTCCATTAAGATTTCCTCAGCTGCACGGTAAGCGAAACCGACGCACTCGTGCCTCTTGTTTATGGTCGGTAAAACCCCTAAGCATTTCCCTGATGAAGTTTTCCAGTATCTGCCCGATTGTGTCTGAACGTGACAGAAGCTATTAAACAAGTGGAAACGCGAATTCTGTTTCAACCAGGCTGGATCACTGACTCAAAGTGAAAAAGGTCTCATCCGGCCGCCCATCAAAAAAGAGAGGAATGAAGAAAGCATGAAAAAGCTGAATGTTTTGCTCATTACGTGTGCTGGGTTGGCTCTTGCTTCCACGGCCCAAGCCCAGGGCACTTCGGGTGTGAATAACGCTGAACTGAAAGGCGACTACGCATTCAGCTTCAGCGGCATGACGACCGGGGGTAGCGGTGCATCGACTCCCTTTGCAGCCGTGGGCAGATATACAGCGGACGGTGCCGGGAATCTCACCAACGGGGAACTGGACAGCAATGGCGTAGGTCCGATGGAGAAGGCGGTTGCACTGGCGTTCACCGGAACCTACTCGATCGGAGCAGATCATAGGGGTGTGATGAGCTTGAATATCCCCGGAGGCGGTACGCTGGCTTTCGCGATGATGGCCAACGGCAACGCAAAGTTCGTAGAGGTGGATGCTTCGGGAGGGCACGGCACGGTGGGCTCGGGAAGCATAGAAAAAGTGGACATCACCGCGTTCAACACAGCCAGAATAACCGGTGATTATGCATTTGGCGCGGCGGGCCTGGACCAGTCGAATAATCGTACGGCGATTGCTGGTCGTTTTACCGCAAGCGGATCGGGAATTTTGAGCAACGGAGCAGCAGACGAGAACCTGTCCGGGAACTTCACGACTCAAAATCTATTCGCCGGGACTTACATGGTGACCGACGCAGCGACGGGGCGCGGCGTAATGACACTCCCTCCACTTGGAGGCGGAGCCCTACAGAACCTTGACTTTGCGTTCTACGTCGTCAACGGGGGAAAGCTGTTTGCAATGGAGATGGATGCGGTATCGCCGGTGACCCCGCTGTTGACCGGCACCGTGTTGCAACAGCAGACTCCCGTGGGCGGATTCGCGAGCACTTCGCTGAACGGAAATACGGCGATGTACCTTACGGGGCGCACGATCTGCCCTGGGGGAGCAAATGCTGCGCCGAACGTTATCGCGGGCTTGCTCTCAACCAACGGTGTCGGGATCGCAAGCCTCACCTATGACCAGAACTGTGGTGGCGGGACCAGTGCGGTGACCGGACTCTCTGGAACATACAGTATAACCGGCAACGGCCGCGCCACATTCCGGCTCGGAGGGGCTTACGTTGCTGCTTACATAGTCAGTTCTAATCAAGCGTTCTTTATTGTTCCGGACAGCTCCGTGTTGTTCGGGTTGGGTGAGGCACAAGCCGCCGCGTCATTTACCAACAGTGCGGTTACGGGCAGGTATGCAGGTTCAGCCACGAGTGCCGCAGCCCTGGGAGTCACGAACTTCTCTGGCGAGTTCGCCGCAGACGGTGCAAGCCCAACTGGCAATATTACTGGTACCGAGGATATCGGCGCCCCGAACGGACCGAGTTTGGGCGTGGCGGTCAGTGGCACATATTCCATATCTTCGACGCCGACAAACGGAAGAGGCACGGTCGCCGGAGGCATTGGAGGAAACGGCGTCCTTTACGTGGTGTCTCCTTCGAAATTTGTGGTGATATCGTTGAGCGATCCGAATCCGGCGGTCCTAATCTTCGAGCAGTAGCTTTCAGTTCTCTAACCTGGCGCTGGACCTCACGTGCGCGCTTGACTCGCGCACGTGCGTGTTTGTCCATTCAGCAAAAGGAATATTATTCATCGAATCGGCCGCGCGCCGGCTATTGAATCTCCACTCCACTTGGCGTTAATTCCCAGAAACTGCATTCCGACGCCGAATCGCCCGTCAAAAAGCCGCTGGCAATACACCACTCGGGCCACAGCCCGTAGGTCCCCTACAAGAGATCGGACCATCAGGCGCTCGTTCAGTTCCTTTTGCCGCTCGGATACACCACGCACACCGAGAGAGCATACGTTCTCCGTGGAAGTGCGCTCTGATGCAGACGGATCCTGCAAAGTGGAAATCTCCACAGGGACAACCAGCCGAATTCGCTTCTCAAGCCTTCCGGACCTTTCCGCCATGTGTGGAATAACCTTCCAAACTGGGTTCGGTTTCGTTGTGCCGGGCTGGACAGCCTAAAATCTTTTCGGAACCCTGATTAGCTCCTTGGAAGCTCGGTCCGCCTCCGCTTGATAGCTAAGGGAAATTGGGGTGTTGAGGTGGGGGCCATTCCAGCGGAGGCGGCCCGCCCTTCTCACTGGAACATAAGCCGTTGCTAATACTTTACAATCCGGTGAATCACCCATTTGTTGTCGGTGGAATGATTGAAAGCAGCCCTGCTACGGGCACTGTGCGTATTATTAAGGCTGGATCAACCCGTGGCGAATTGCGTAGCGAACCAGGCCCGCTGTCTGGTGGAGATCGAGTTTTCGCATGAGCCTGGCTCTATGGGACTCAATTGTCTTTACACTGAGCCCCAACTGTTTCGCGACCTCTTTCGTAGATTTTCCCTCACCAACTAACTGAAGAACCTGGCGTTCGCGCGCTGAAAGGGGGTCGGCCGGGGAATCCGACTTGGATAGATAAGCGCCAACCACGGCGCGAGAGATGCCCGGACTAAGATAAACAGATCCTTTGCACACTTCCTGTATTGCGTGCACGAGATCGTTCGCCACTTGGTTTTTCAACACATATCCACTGACTCCGGCCCGGAGCGCCTCTGTCACGTACGTGTCTTCACCGTGCTTAGTGAGCATAATTACTTTTGTCTTTCGCACTGATTTCTTCAGTTCGCGAGCAGCGTCAATTCCGTTCAAGAGGGGCATACTGATGTCGATGATGGCGACATCGGGCTGCTCCTTCTCTGCCATCTGAAGGGCCTCCTGGCCATTCGCAGCTTCGCACGCGACTTGAAATCCCTGTCTTTCCAAAAATGCTTTTAGCCCTTGGCGGACAAGGGTATGGTCATCTGCAAGCAAGAGTCGTGTTGCCATGTCTCTGGACAGGGTATGAGAATCATCAACTTACGGGCAATCAGGCACTCACCCTTGTTTTCGTTAGGGCAAAGGCCCTAAGGCATGTAATTCAGCCCTACGAATCGGCGGGCAGAGCGTGCAATTGAAACTGCAAAATAGCTTTCGTGCGACTTCGCAGGTTTCGTGGTCAGATCTTTGCACTACTCCTGGCGCAGGGCATTCATGGGATCTACCTTGCTCGCATGGCGCGCCGGTACAAGGCTCGCCAGTATCGCGGCTAAGACCAGAAACGGAATCATGATGATAAAGGTTAAGAATGATGTGGGCTGCATTCCCTCTATCAGCCGTTCCAATGCGCGTCCGGCTGCCAGGGCGAACATCGTGCCAATCCCGACACCTAGAAGAATCATGGCCAGGCTTTGCCGGAGAACGAGCAGCATAACTTCGCCAGGGCTTGCGCCTAGAGCCATGCGGATGCCGATTTCCGGCACACGCTGACCTGTAAGGTACGCAAGCACGCCGTAAATTCCGATACAGGCAAGCAGCAGCGCCAAAGCGGCAAAGGCGCTGAACAAAAGCAACAAGAAGCGTTGCAACGCCAAAGAGCTATGAGCGAGCTGTTCCATCGTGCGGACTTGGTAGAGCACTTGATCGCTGGCCTGCCCGCGCAATTCTTGCCGGAGCGGTTCCACAACACTTAAGGGCGGAACGCTGGTGCGCAGGGCGATAGACATGAGTTGCGACCATCGGCGCAAGAACGGCTGTGCCACCTGAGCGAACGGATAATAGAACTGCGCCCGCACTTGTGCCTGATCGTCGCCCGCAAGGCCCCAGTAGCGCACGTGGCCCACCACACCTACAATTTTGTAGGGCGAAGAGCAGTCCACAAACGTCGTGTTCTGTTGCACGCACGGCATATCAGGAATCCATAAGCTTTTTCCGAGAGCCTCCTGCCTTCCGAACGCGCTCTTTGCGAGGACATCATCCACCACAATTACAAGTTCGCTTCCCATGCGGTCGTGATCGTCAAAAAATCTCCCCTCGAGCAGGGGAATGCCCATCACTTTGAGAAAGTCCGGAGTCGCACTGCTGGCCAAGGCCACGGGCAGTTTCGCTTTTGGCGGAACATCGGCACTCGGCCAGTAGCCTATTTGGTTGTTGCCTTCCCGCATAGGAACAATGTCCACGGCAGTGACCGCCTGCACTCCAGGGACGCGCCGCGCGCGATCGATCACATTCTGCCAGGCTGCAGGAATACGCGCAGGATCCGCGAGAGAGGCGGGAGAAAGCGCCATCCTAGCGACCAGTAAGTTTCGGATGTCTAGGCCGGGGTCGAGCGAAGAAGCATGCAACAGCGTGCGCCCCAACATGCCGGCGGCAACCAACAGAACAATCGCCAGCGCAATCTCGGAGATAACAAAAGCAGAATGCAAGCGCCGGGAGCTTCCAGACAACGTTCGCGCGCTTGTACGAAGTACTTGCTCTACGTTGCGAACAGGTGCGCGCAGCGCCGGAGCCAGACCAAACAGGATGCTGCTCAAAAGAGAAACTCCGATTGCAAAAACAAGCACGCGCCAATCGAGCTGGATCTCGTCCGCGCGCGGCAAATCTCCCGGCCAGAAGGCCAAGAAATGATGGAGTCCTGCATCGGCTAGCATTACGCCAAGAATTCCCCCCGCAAGGCTGAGGAGCGCGCTCTCCGTCAGGCACTGTCGCACAAGTCTGCCGCGGCCAGCTCCGAGAGCCACGCGCATCGCCAGTTCGCGCTCGCGCGATACTGCGCGAGCCAGCATCAAGCTGGCAACATTAGCGCATGCGATTAACAGCACTAGTCCGACTGCTCCCAGGAGCAGCCAAAGTGTGGATCCCACATCGCCAACGTCGGGCACCAGCCGTTTGACTTGCAACGAACGACCCTTGTTCGTGTCCGCAAAGGCTTGCGCCAAATGACTTCCGGTTAGCGCTACTTCTGCCTGAGCTTGGGCCAGAGTCGCATCTGGCCGCAGACGCCCCACAACATGGACTGGCTGCGCCGCACGATTGTGCAGATATCCCGCGGGATCTTGGCCGAGTGGCATGTAGACATCTGGTTCATCGCCGTACAGGCGGAAGCCTGCTGGCGCGACGCCTACAATTGTGTACTGCTTTTGCTCCAAGACGAGCGATGCTCCGAGCGCATCGGTTCTTCCGTCGAAGTGGTGTTGCCAGAAGCTGTATCCAAGGATCGCCACAGGCGCGGCGCCAATCCGATCTTCCTCAGGCAAGAAGGCGCGGCCCAAAGCCAGGGGCACGCGCACTACAGAAAACAATTCCGGAGAAATCTCATAATAATCGACGTATTGAGGATCGCCCGGGGCGCTGAGAGTGCCGTTGTTATAGACCAACGCGGCCATGTCGAGAGAACGGCTCTCGCGCTGGCAATCCAGAAAATCAAGATACGCGACCTTCTGTTCTCCGTAAATTTTTGTGTTCCAGCCGTCGGTGTGGCCGTTCACTGCGACCAAGCGGTTCGGTTCAGGATACGGAAGAGGCTTCAATAACACGCCACTGACCAGACTGAACATAACTGTTGTCGCCCCGATGCCAAGCGCAAGCGTCAACAGAGCCACCACGACAAACCCGGGGCGCTGGCGAAAACTGCGCATCGCATAACGCATGTCGTGCAGAAAATCGACGGCCCACCGCCAGCCCCACATATCCCGCGTGACTTCCTTGGTGAGCTCCACGTTGCCGAATTCTCGGCGAGCCGCATGCCCGGCGTCCTTTGCTGCTTGCCCCGATTCCATGGCATCGCGCTCTGCAAGAAGCAAGTGAGCCTGAATCTCCTCCTGCAGTTCCTCATCACGCCGTCTTTTTCTCCAAAACGTCCATCTCATGGAACGTTCTCCTTTTCGACGGGATTCAAGATGCCAGCAATGGCAGCAGTGAGCCGCTCCCAGCGCGAGCGCTCGGACATTAGCTGTCGCTTTCCTGCATTCGTAAGGTGATAAATGCGCAGCCGGGGCCCGAGATCCGACGCCTTCCATTCCGCAGAAATCAAGCCTTTTCGCTCCAGCCGGTGGAGTGCCGGATAGAGCGAACCGGTGTCTACTTTCAGGATTTCGCCGGAATTTGTGCGAATGGCTTTGCTCAGGGCATATCCATGGCGCGGCGCCCACTTCAGGGTCTGGAGGATAAGCATGTCGAGGGTGCCCTGAAGGATCTCCGTCCGATTCTGGTAGCGTGTTTTATTGGTTGACATCGTAGTATGTAGACTGCCTCCCTAGCCGTAGGTAAGCATCCTACATACCAAAGAGTATCAATTTAGCGATTGCGTCTCCGGTGGCCGATATCCCGCTGCCGCCTCTTTGGTGGCCTGACTCAAAAAATCACAAAGGACTGGAGTTACAGAGCTGGCCGGCCAGGATTTGCCCACAAGCCGCAACCACTTGCACGTGAGATCCGGTCCTTTGCGTCGAAGGCTATAGAAGAGGTACCCTGTTCGGAGATGGGACGGGCAATCCCATTTTCGAGTAATCTAAGCCACGCTCATGCCGCAAACACGAGCTAACACTCTGAGTCAGCGGGACTTACGAAAGGGAACCTTGGGCATGTGAGTTGCGTTTCAAAGGACGGACATTATTATGGACATTCAAAGACCTTCCAACGCCCGAGCCAAAAAAATTCGCCGAATCGTCTACGCTGCCGTGGCGTTCCTCTTGATTGGAGGCGTCAGCTACGGGCTCTCCCGGTTGCGCCCTGCTGCGCCTACGGTGGACAAGGCCACGGTCTGGAGCGACGAAGTGAAGCGCGGGCCGATGCTCCGCGAAGTGCGCGGGTTGGGAACATTGGTTCCTGAGGACATTCGCTGGATTCCCGCGCAGACAAATGTGAGGGTAGAGCGAATTGTTCTGCGCCCAGGCGCGATCGTGCACCCGAGTTCGGTCATCCTGGAACTGAGCGACCCTCAATTGCAACGGGACATGCTGGACGCCCAATACCAACTCAAGGGCGCGGAAGCGGACTACGCCAACCTAAAGGTTCAGGTCAACAGCCAATTGATGAATCAAAAGTCGGCGGAAGCCTCCGTGCGCAGCGACTACGAACAGGCCCGCTTGCAGCATGACGTTGACGTGAAACTATTGAAGGAAGGAATCCAATCCAGTCACATTGAGGAACTCTCCAGAGTCAAAGAAGAGCAGCTGAAGATTCGACTTGCGCTCGAGGAAGAGCGGACACGCGTGGCGACGGACTCCGCGACGGCGCAGCTTGCGGCGCAGGAAGCGAAAGTCGAGGAGCAGCGCGCGCTCTATAACCTGAAAAAGAACCAGTACGATGCCTTGCATCTTCGCGCGGGGATAGAAGGAGTGCTGCAGCTTGTCCCGGTGGATGAAGGGCAGCAAGTGACGCCTGGAACCTACTTGGCGCGAGTGGCAGACCCCAAAAAGCTTAAAGCCGAAATCAAAATACCAGAAACGCAGGCGAAAGATGTGACTATCGGGCAAAAGGCAACGGTAGACACGCGAAATGGCGTGGTAAACGGCAGCGTCATGCGGATTGATCCGTCAGTACAGAACGGAACGGTGACCGTGGACGTGAGGATAACGGACCCTTTGCCGCAAGGGGCGCGGCCTGACCTGAGTGTTGACGGAACCATTGAGCTGGAGAACTTGAGGGACGTGCTTTATGTGGGGCGCCCGGTGAATGGCCAATCGGACAGCAAGATAGGGATTTTCAAGCTTGTGGATGACGGATCGGAAGCTGTGCGCGTCAATGTTGTACTGGGGCGAAGCTCGGTGAACACCATTGAGATTAAGGAAGGGTTAAAGGTCGGGGATAAAGTGATTCTGTCCGATATGTCCCAGTGGGACGCCTTCGACCGCATTCGGCTCAAGTAGCAATTACGGCACCTCGAAGACGGTTCGGGCACAACCTTAGAAAAGGAACTGGTGGCGGTCAGGGGATGCGGATGCAGACGCTCTGGCACGATCTGCGCTACGGCTTGCGGATGCTGGCCAAGAATCTGGCCTTCACTGTAGTTGCTGTACTCACCCTCGCATTGGGCATCGGTGCTAATACCGCCATTTTCAGCTACGTCGATGCCTGGCTAATCAAACCGCTCCCCTATCCCCAGGCCAACAAGCTGATGGTATTGCAGGCGCATGACAGGAAAAAGGGATGGACCGGGAACAATGTAACCTCAACGGCTGATTTCCTCGATTTCCAGAAACAGAACACCTCGTTTGGGCAGACCGCTGCATGGACCTCCTGGAATTTCAACCTCACTGGAGACGGCCCTCCCGAATTGGTCGAGGGCGGGCGAGTCAGCTGGAATTATTTTGACACTCTGGGTGCCAAGCCAATTCTGGGCCGGACATTCACACCGTCAGATGACCAATCAGGCGCAACGCATGTAGCCATTCTCAGCCAGGGATTCTGGCAGGGAAGGTTTGGCGGCGATCCGAAGATTATTGGGCGAAACATCACCATTGCTGGCGAGGCTTACACGGTAGTCGGGGTAATGCCGGGAACGTTCCAATTTCCCCTGTTGGGGATAGCCAACATGTGGACGCCGTTGGCGCTAACAGACAAAGAGCGAGCCCAGCGCGATGGTTCGTGGTTTTCCGCTTTTGCCAGATTGAAGCCTGGCGTGACTCCGGAGCAGGCAGGAGCGGAAAGCGCGGCGATTTTTGGGCGTCTCGAAAAACAATTTCCGCAGACGAACACAAACCTGACATTGCTCGTCGGCTCTATGACCGACGAAATTGGGCGGGAAGAGGGCACGCCCGAAGTGATGATCTGCTTCGCCATTGTAGGGCTCATTCTCCTGATCGCCTGCGCGAACGTCGCGAATCTGATGCTTGCCCGCGCGACGGGCCGCACGAAGGAATTTGCTGTTCGCGGCGCTCTGGGCGCAACTGCGCGCCGCTTGGCGCGTCAACTTCTGACGGAATCGCTGCTGCTGTTCTTCTTCGGGGGCACTGCAGGCCTAATCTTTGCCGCGTGGGGCATGCACTGGATCGAGTCGCAGATTCCGGGCCACATTCGCGGATACTTGGTGAATTTCGGACACGTAGACTTGGACTTCACCACCTTGGCGTTTACCCTCGGAATCACGCTGTTGTGTGGATTTGTCTTCGGACTTGCACCTTCATTCGAAAATTCGCGGCTCGACGTGAATCGCACCCTAAAGGAGGCTTCCGGGCAAGCCTCGGGGAGCCGGCGCAGCGCCCGGATGCGCCGTGTTTTTGTAGCGGCGGAAATTGCGCTGGCTGTGGTCGTGCTCATCTCCGCAACGCTGCTCGTCAAGAGCTTCGTCATCTCCGTGCGCTCCAGCCCCGGATACAATCCCATCAACGTTATGGTCGCCCAGCTCGCTCTGCCCAAAACGAAATACGCGCAGGATTGGCGTCAGCGGAATTTCAGCCAGGAAGTGCTGGCGCGCATCCATGCATTGCCGCAAGTGGCTTCCGTCGGCGTAGCGAGTTCCGTGCCGTACGGCGGGTTCGGTCAAAGCGTTGAAGTAGAAGCGGTAGGGAAGCCCGCCCCGCAGCCGGGAGAGAGACAGGGCGCGCGCTTCGCAGCGGTATCGCAGGATTATTTCTCCACCATGCAGATCGGCCTGGTCCAGGGCCGGTTGTTCAATATCGCTGACGACCAGGGCAGCGTGCCATCGGTAATTATCAATCAAACCTTCGCTCGGCAATTCTGGCCCGACAAAAATCCTGTCGGGCAACAGCTTCGATTTGGCGATCAACACACAATAGGGACCATTGTGGGTGTTGTTAGGGACATCAAAATGTATTACGCGCGGGAGCGGGCCGAGCGGCAGATGTACGTTTCCCTGGCGCTATTTCCTTCAGCAACCCAGGGATTCGTGGTCCGCACTGCGGGAGATCCCGAGGCGATGGCTACCTCCATTCGCGATGCGATTTGGGCCGTGGACGCCGACCAGCCAGTATCTTCGGTTGAACCGCTCGAGACTCTGATGGTTATCACGAATGCGGGCAACCGTGTGGTGACCAAACTGATGGTTTTCTTTGGCGCTCTGGCCATGTTCTTGGGAGCGATCGGGATCTATGGCGTGATGGCGCACTTGGTTTCACAGAGGATGCATGAGATCGGAATCCGCATGGCTCTGGGAGCAAGTCCGGCGCAAGTGATGCGCATGGTCATTGGTCATGGGCTGAAACTGGCGTTGGTAGGTGTTGCCGCAGGCGTACTTGTTGCCCTTGGGGCAACTCGAATGCTTGCCAGTGAGCTTTACCAGGTCACGCCGACCGATCCGCTGACGTTTGTCGCAGTACCGGTTCTGTTTGCCCTGGTCGCGATCCTGGCGTGCTACGTCCCCGCGCGTCGAGGAATGCGCGTGGACCCGCTGGTCGCGCTGAGATATGAATGAACTTTGGAAGTTGGAATTTCTAAGCTAGAGGCCGGAAGGAAGCAATGCGAACGCTGTGGCAAGACCTGAAATACGGGCTACGAATGCTGGCGAAGAACCCAGGTTTTACTGCGATCGCTGTGTTAACGCTGGCGCTGGGAATAGGGGCGAACACGGCAATTTTCTCGCTCTTGAATCAGGTGCTGCTGCGCCGGCTCCCGGTCCGCAATCCGGAACAGCTCGTGATCCTGAAATCGCCGGGCCCGAAGCATGGGCATGTATGGAGCGATGGCGACGATTCCGAAATCTTCTCTTATCCGCTGTATAAAGGCCTGGCGAAGAACACTACGGTCTTCGATGGCGTGATTGCGCGCTATGAATTCTCCGCGAGCATTGCCAGCCACGGCCAGACGGAGCGAGGCTCCGGCGAGCTAGTCAGCGGGAACTATTTCGAGACGCTCGGCGTGCGGCCTGCCCTTGGCAGGTTGTTGATGCCGGCGGACGACAATCTTCAAGGAGCACATCCAGTTCTCGTGCTCAGTCACGGCTACTGGAAGCAGCATTTTGCCGGCGACTCGGGCGTGCTTAATCAGACGGTCCTCGTAAATAACACAGCAATGACCATAGTTGGCGTAGCTCAGGCGGGGTTTGCAGGGATCCAGGTAGGGCAAACGCCCGACATTTTTGTGCCCATGACCATGAAGGGGCAAATGACGCCCATCCGCAATGGATTGGACGACTGGAACGACTACTTCTTAGCCGTGCTGGCCCGGTTGAAGCCGGGAGTGTCCAAAGAACAGGCGCAAGCCGCTATTAACGTGGATTACCGCCCTCTCCTCGAACAACAAATCGAGCATCTGGGGGGTGGCGGCGACCATCTCCACGGGAAAGACCGCGACGAGTTTCTGAATAAGAAGGTCGTGCTCTACCCTGGCGCGCAAGGCCGCACCACTGCCCAGCGTGACTCCGGTCCGGCATTACAGGCGTTGTTTGCCATGGTCGGCTTGGTGTTGCTGATTACGTGCACCAACGTCGCCAACTTGCTGCTGGCCAAGGGTGCGGCGCGGCAGCGGGAATTCGCCATTCGCTCGGCTCTGGGCGCGACCAAAGGTCGCATGATTCGTCAATTGATGGTGGAGAGCCTTCTCTGCGCAGTCGTCGGAGGCGGCTTGGGTCTGCTTTTAGGTATCTGGTTGATGAACATTTTGACCCAAGCTGTCGTTTCTGAAGGAGGAGTGCAAGGGATAACTTCGAACGTGGACGCGAGTGTCTTGGGATTTGCGGCCGCGGCAACGGCTGCCTCGGCCATCGTATTCGGGCTGATTCCAGCCTGGCGCGTCGCTCGGGGAGGCGTATCTCAGATTTTGAAAGACCAGGGTTCCACGGGGTCCGCAGGGCCGGGCCACGTACGTTTTCGCAAGCTGCTCGTTGCCGGGCAGGTCGCGTTCACCGTGCTGCTTCTCGTGGGAGCCACATTGTTTGCGCAGACACTTTGGAACCTGCGGAAACAGAATCTGGGGCTGAGCACGGAAAACCTGATTGCTTTTTCGATTTCGCCCCAATTGAGCGGATACGATGGGCCGAGGACGATCGCATTGATAGACCAGTTGAGGCAGCGCTTGGTAGGGCTTCCTGGGGTATTAGGAGCAGGGTCATCGCAAATCCCTGTGTTGACCGGTACCGACATGGGAGGGAACATCACCGTCGAGGGCCGCCAAAACCTGGATAC
>Ga0070732_10000773_pt1 | contig 18547 bp, 10 predicted proteins | sample Coa_R1_5_FD_66449 | JGI IMG/M metagenome (GOLD analysis project Ga0070732, IMG submission 66449) | Surface soil microbial communities from Centralia Pennsylvania, which are recovering from an underground coalmine fire - Coalmine... | ecosystem: Environmental > Terrestrial > Soil > Unclassified ... | reverse complement strand
TTGCGCAGGACGCGGAGGGCATAGTGAACGTCGGCAAAAAAGCTCTCGATGGAGGTCCAGTGCCAGACTGTACGACCGTCCTGCTCCAGTAGGGTGACGTTGCCGAATTCGCGGCGTGCGCGTTCGGCGGCTTCTTTTCTGGAAATGCCGTCGGCGACGAGTTCCTCTATTTTTTCTTCGAGGTGTTGGCGGATCTCGTCGGAGAGATCGCTGTACAAGCGACGGCGCGAGAGGAGTTGTTTGAACAAGTTCATGGTTCACCGTGCCCTAAGACTGGTGTGGTTCCCTCGATCATCCGTTCAGAGGTGTCACTCATGCCGGAGAGCCACCATTGGATCGACGCGCATCGCGCGCTGCGCCGGTACCCATGCCGCTGCAATTGCGACGGCCGTCAGCAGCACAGCGGCGAATGTGTAGGTGAGTGCGTCGGTTCGTGAGACGCCGTAGAGGTAGATTCCCGATCCGCTCCAGCCGATGGGGCCGGTCGGAAAGAATCGTGTCACTGCGAGGGTACCGAGCGTTCCCAATGCCAGGCCCGCGAAGGTGACCGCAATGGTTTCACGCAACACCAGTTTGGCAACTTCGCCGCGGGCCGCCCCAAGTGCAACGCGAATGCCGATTTCTCGAGTCCGCTCCGAGACCGAGTACGAGGTCACTCCGAACACGCCGACGATGGCCAGTATTAGCGCCAGACCGCCAAAGGAAGCGAGCAGCGTGATCAGTGGCCGTCGCAAGGTAAGCGATTCAGAATCGTGAATTTGTTGCTGCATGCTGTCCAATTCCCAGTCAAGCTGCGGGTCCACCGCCGCAAGTTGATTGCTAAGCCGCCGCGCTACGTAGGCCATGTCGCTCGTAGCGCGAACGCGAACCGCCAGGCTCCAGGCTCCTCCAGGCAGCGTTTGCGCAAGCGGAAAGTACGCCAGAGGTTTTGAATCTTCCTCTGGATTGCGCTGATGGAAATCAGAGACTACACCCACGATCTCCCTCCACGCCGTGGGCGAATCGGCAGATGAAATGTGATATCCGATGGGGCTTATGTTCGGAAAATACTGTCTCGCGAAGGTTTGATTTATGATCGCAACCGGACTCGACTCCGGATTGTCTGAGTCTCGGAAGGGGCGGCCAGCGACCATCGGCGTCTTCAAAGTGGAGAAATACTCGGAACTCACCGAGAGATACCATATTTCGTCTTCAGCAGGGGCCACCTTCGAAGCAAGACGCTCGATCTTGAGTCGCGCACTCTCCGCACCTTCCATGGGAAGAGAGTCCACGCCGCCCGCTGATTCGACTTCCGGCATGGAACGCGCGACCTCGAGCGCGCCGCGCATCAGGCGCTCTCGAGCGGCAGGGTTCGTGTAGCGAAACGCCTGCGGCGTCACGGTAGCCGTCAAAACATTTCGCGGGTCATACCCTAAAGGCGCGGATTCCACGTGCCGCAGACTGCGCAGCAACAGGCCGAAGCCTACGAGCAGCACCATGCCGAGCGCGATCTGGCATACGACTAGAAGATTTCGCGACCGCCGCGATCGCGATACGCCAGCCGCACTTTGCGCCGCGTCCTTTAGATTGTCATTCAGATTCACGCGCGTTGCACTAATCGCCGGGATCATCCCAAAAAACAAAGCGCTCGCAAGCGAGATTCCCAAACTGACCGCGAAAACGCGCGCATCGATTTCCAGGAACGTCCCGTTCGGAACCATGCCCGTCGCGGCCCTGGTGATGAGCTCCTCGGACCATCGCGCAACGACTAATCCAAGAGTCCCACCGCAAAGGAAGAGAAGGGTGCTCTCGGTCAGGAGCTGACGAATCATTCGTCCGCGCGAGCAGCCGAGAGCCGCGCGCACTGCTACTTCCCTATGGCGCTTCACGCCGCGAGCCAGAAGCAAGCTCGCAACATTTGCGCAAGCGATGAGGAGCACGACTCCTGCAGCGCCGGCCATTATCCACAAGCCGCGCCGAGCATTTTGCCTTGTCGGCCCGGGATGCCGAAACTCCTCCGTGAAGTCCTCAATCACCAAATGACCACTCTGATCGGCAGGCGCGCCGGGATTCCTTAGCCGCTGCGCGATCACTTCGGTTTCTGAGCGTGCTTGAACCAGCGTTACCCCTGGCTTCAGGCGCGCCACTATCTGTACCCTGACACTTCCGGCCCTGGGTTTTCCCTGGATTGCGTAAGAATCGAGAACGAGGGGCGCAAAGATTTCGATGTCTTCGTAATAAGATCCCAACGACCGGGGAAGTACGCCAACAACGGTGACCGCGCGCCGATTCAAACCAATTGTTTTTCCGACGATACCCGGGTCGCCGTGAAATCGAGTGCGCCAACAGCCATAGGAGAGGATCACGATCGTATCCCGGCCAGCAACCTGCTCCACATCAAAAAAGTTTCGGCCCAGCAATGGCTGAACTCCGAGCGTGGGTAGCCAGTTCGGGGTTACCAGAAGCCCCGGCAGGCTTTGCGAATTGGAATTATCGCTGCTGTAGAAAAAATCGGCCCATCCGATTCCCGCGATTTGCTCGAACGCGGCGCTGTCTTTGCGCAGTGCCAAATATTCAGTTGGGGAAGGCGTGTGAAGGTCTCCTCCGGCGTCGGTTGTCCAGACGTGGACGAGCCGCTGCGGTTCCTGAAAGGGAAACGCTCGCAGGAGCGCGGAGTCCACCAATCCGAAAATCGCGGCGTTTGCCCCAATGCCGAGGGCTAGAGTGAGGACGGCAACCGTCGTGAATCCTGGGTTCTTCCGGAGGACTCTAAAACCATAGCGAATATCCGCGATAAAACTCTCAATAGAAGGCCATTGCCATACGTCGCGGCTGTCTTGCTCTAGGAGAGTTACGTTGCCGAATTCACGGCGAGCGGCGGCGGTGGCTTCTTTTCTGGACATGCCGCTCGCAACGAGCTCCTCAATCTTTTCGTCGAGGTGTTGTTGCATCTCGTCGAAGAGATCGCTGTAGAGGCGGCGGCGCGAGAAGAGCTGCTTTAGCCAGTTCATGGATCACCTGGGGCGAAAATCGTGTACTCGAAGCGCGTGTTCGTTCGCATTGTGAGTTCACTCGTGGCGGAGGGCGATCATGGGATCGACGCGGGTGGCGCGGCTGGCGGGCAGGTAACAGGCGAGCAGCGCTGTGCCCACGAGAAGCAAGGACACCACCACAAACGTGAGCGGATCCGTGGGTTGGACGCCGAACAAGAAGCTGGCCATGACGCGTGTCAGGCCTAGAGCTGTGAGCAGTCCGATGGCGATGCCGAGCCCGGCGAGCCGCGCGCCTTGGCTAAGCACCATTGCAAAGACGTTGCGTCGCTCCGCTCCGAGCGCCATGCGGATACCGATCTCTTGAGTGCGCTGCATGACGGAATAGGAAATCACTGCGTACATTCCGATGGATGCGAGCACCAAGGCGAGCACGCCGAAAGAAGCGAGGAGCAGCATAGCGAAGCGCGGTTGGCTGAGGGAATCGTCCACGAGCGTCGTGAGCGTGGCGACTTTTGCGAGAGGCAAATCGGGATCGAGGGAATGGATTGCTTCGCGGATACTTGCGGTCATAGAAGCGGGATCAGCTTTGGCGCGCAGCGCTATGCGCATGTTCAACATGGAGGGCCACTGCTTCTGCGTGTAGACCACGTAGATTTCCGGCGTGGTTTCCTCGCGGAGAGAGACGTGCTTTACATCAGGAACGACACCGACGATGGTCATGAGCGGATAGCGGGAACTTCCGGGTCCAACTTGTTTGCCGAGGGCGCCTTCCGGCGGCCAGTATTTCTTTTCCATCGCGACATTCACAAGGGCAACCGGCATGGAGTCGGCGGTGTCCGCTTCCGTAAAGTCGCGGCCGCGGAGAATGGGCGTTCCAATGGAGGATAAGTAGCCGGGGGAAATAATCGTGTAATTGGCGAAGGGCAATTCTTTCTGGCTGGCGGCGGGATGGTCGGGCATGCGAATGACGGTGCTTTCGCCTTCGCCGCCCATCGGGACGGTTTCGCCGACTCCGGCGGACTGCACTCCCGGAATGGATCGCAGGCGGTCCAGCGCGCTGTGGAGGAACGCGACGATGTGAGGCTGGTCAACATACTTTAACGCGGGAAGCGGCAATTGAAAGGTTAGAACTCGATCAGGGTTGAAGCCGCCGTTGGCGCCGAGCAGACGAAGGAAAGTGCGCGTCAGGAGGCCGGCAGAGATAACGAGAACCAGGGCCAGCGCGACTTGCGAAACAAGTAGGCCGCTACGCAGCCGCGCACTTGCCGAGCCGACGCCGGATCTTTGGCTGCCTTCCTTCAGCGAATCGGCGAGGTTTGCGCGCGTGGCGCCGAATGCAGGAGCGAGACCGAAGAGGGTTCCGGTTGCCAGGGACACGCAAGCCGCGAATGCGAACACTGGAAGATCGAGAGTGACTTCGCGCAGACGAGGAATATTCGACGGGCCAAACGTCTTCACAAAATAGATGCCTGCGTTGGCGATGAGGATTGCGAAGCCTCCTGCCGCGGCGGCTATGAGAAGACTTTCTGTCAGAAGCTGGCGGATTAATCGAGCACGGTCGGCGCCGAGCGCGGCACGAAGGGTGAATTCCCTGCGGCGGCCGAGCGAGCGCGTGAGCAGCAAGTTAGCCACGTTGGAGCAGGCAATCAGCAGGACGATGCCGACGGCGCCCAGCATGAGTTGCAAAGGCAGCTCGGTGTCGCCTACAACTTGGCGCGTCAGCGGAACAATGCGGGAGTTAAACCAACCCTTCCATTGAGGATCTTTGGCCTCGGCATGTTTTGTGATGAGGTCCATCGCGGCTTGCGCCTGTGCGATCGACAGGCCGGGCCTGAGCAGGCCGATTACCGCGAGTTCAGACGGGCCGCCTTTCGGCTCGGCGGCAACAGCGAGAGGGACCCAGAGCTGCGCTTCGCTGGGAAAATTGAAGCTGCTGGGCATTTCTTCCGCGCGAGGAAATTCAAAACCTGCGGGCATCACCCCGATCACGGTGTAGGCGTAGCCGTTGAGGCGCGCGGATTTCCCGAGGACGCCGGGATCTGCCCCGAAGCGCTGGCGCCACAAACGATCGCTGAGAATCACTTCGTATTCGCGGCCGGGCTGATCTTCCTCTGCGGTGAAGGTGCGGCCGAGGGAAGGAGAGATGCCGAGCGCGGGAAAAAATTCCGCAGATACCCGGAAGCCGTCCACGGAAGACGGGTCACCGGCGCCAGTGAGATTGAAGGAATCATTTTGAAAGGCGCCCACGGCCTGGAAGGGATGCGAGTCGCGAGTCAACATGCGGAATTGAATTTGTCCCCACGGAAAATATTCGGAGCCGAGGTTCACTCCCGGTGGAGAAACGAGCTCGGGGAGCACGATGCGGTCGGGATTCGGGTAGGGAAGCGGTTTGAGAAGGATGGCGCTCACGAGGCTAAAAACCGCGGTGCTCGCTCCGATGCCGAGGGCGAGCGTCAGTACGGCGAGGCAGGCGAAGCCGGGGCTCTTGCGCAGGACGCGCGCGGCGAAGCGAACGTCGGCCAAGACGCTTTCGATGGAGGGCCAGCGCCAGACTTCGCGGCCTTCGTTTTCGATCAAAGTTACGTTGCCGAACTCGCGGCGCGCAGCGGTGGTGGCTTGTGCTCTGGAGACGCCTCTCGCAACGAGCTCCTCAATCTTTTCGTCGAGGTGTAGTTGCATCTCATCGGAGAGATCGTTGTAAAGGCGGCGACGCAAGAAGAGTCGTTTTAACCAATTCATGATTCACCTGGCGCGGAGGGCGTTGCTTGTTTCGGACGTGTACTGAAGGCGGTCATTCGTACCTCAGCGCGACCATCGCATCTACTTTCATGGCACGCCGCGCCGGAATGTAGCACGCCAAAAGAGCGACCAGGATCAGTAGTGCCGAAACAGCGCCAAAGGTCAGCGGATCGTGGGCGGTTACTCCAAACAGCAGGCCCGTCATCAATCGCGCCAATGCAAAGGCAGCGGCCACTCCAATACACACGCCCACCAGCGCCAGCTTTGCTCCTTGCTTTAGAACCATGCTCACTACGTCTCCGCTCTGGGCGCCAAGCGCCAAACGAATTCCAATTTCGCGCTTTCGTTGCGACACCGTGTAGGAGATCACTCCGTAGATGCCGATGATCCCCAACGCCATCGCCATCGAGCCCGCTATTCCCAGCATCACGAGCGTGAAGGAAGTTCGCGCCACGGACTTCCCGTATACATCCTCCATCGTCCGCACCGAAGCTACCGGCAAATTCGAATTCACCGACCACACCGCCTGCCGCAATTCATTCAAAAAGCTCTGCGTGCCCGCGCGATCGCTTCGAATCACGAACGTAACTTCTCGAATCGGCTGCGCCGGCCCGCGCCCAAAAAGATTCTCGACCGTGGGCGGCCAGTACACGATTTCCGTTGCCTTCTCTTGCACGCCCTTTTCACGCACATCCTGGACCACGCCGATCACTTCGCGCCACGGCAGACCGGGATCCTCCGTCAATCGTTTGCCAATGGCATTCGCCGGCGCGCCCCACGCTTCCCGAGCCAAATTCTCAGAGACCATCACCATCGGCCTGAGTCCGTACACGTCATCCCAAGTCAACTCGCGCCCGGCGATGAGCCGCGTACCAGCCGCGGCGAAAAAACCAGGCGAAACGTGCTTGTAAAAATGCAGCGGCGGAATCACGCCTTCGGGATAGGTTTTGCCTTCAATAAAAATCGTGTCCCAATCGGAATCGAAACCCTCCATCGGCATCTCGCTTGCGAACCCCGCCGACTTCACCCCTGGAATCGCGGATAGCTTGTCCAGGATTTGGCTCTGCGTTCTCGTCACGCGCTCCGTTTCAGGTATCAGCGAGTCCGGAATAGAAATCCTCATCACCTGCAGATGCCGCGCATCTGTAAAGCCCGGATCAACTGCTCGCAGAGCCTCGAATGTACGAATCATCAGCCCTGCGCTCACCAGCAAAACGAGCGCCATCGCCACTTGTCCAACCACTAGCAAATTCCGCGCTCGGTGCCGCTCGCGGCTTACACTGATCGTCCGTCCCGCGCTCCGCAGTTCCAACGAAGCTTGCGGCCCGGCATACTTAAGCGCCGGAACCAATCCAAACAGCAGTCCCGAAAGTACCGAGATCAAAAATGCAAATCCCAGCGTCCTGGCATCAATAAAAATTTCGCTCAACCGCGGCAAGTTCGCCGGCCCAATTGCTGCAAGGAAACGCACGCCCGCGTAAGCCAGTCCGAGGCCAACGATTCCGCCGAGCAGCCCCAGCATCACGCTTTCCACCAATAATCCACTGATGATGCGCTGCCGGCCGGCGCCAAGCGCCGCGCGCACCGCCAGTTCCTGCTGCCGCGACTCGACCCTTACGAGCAGAAGATTCGTCACGTTGGCGCAGGCGATCAGCATCACCAGCCCAATCGTTCCCATCACCACCCACAGCCCCTCGCTCACATTTCCGACGACTTCCTGTTTCAACGGCCGGATCATCGGCGTGATCTTCCACGTCTCGTAGATGTGCGGATTCGATCCCGGCCCGTTCGAAAACGAGTCCATCCAGATTGGCAGCGTCCGCGTCAAGTCCGCGTTCGCCTGAGCAAGCGTTACTCCCGGCTTCAAACGCGCGATGCCGTGAAACCCAAATCCCGCCAAAATCAATTTTCCGCGATCGAATTGAAACGGCCTGATTAAATCGAAGTCCGTATCGACAAAGCGAAACCCTCGCGGCATCACGCCAATAATCTCCAGCGGCCGCGAATCGACCTGAATATTTCGCCCAATCGCCGAGCGGTCCCCGCCAAACCGGCTCTGCCAATACCCATAGCTCAGCATCACCCGCGCCGGCCCGTTCGGCACTTGATCCGCCGCGGAGAACCATCTCCCAACTTCCGGCGCGACATCCAGCGCTTGCAACACTCCGTCGCTCACGTCCACCACGCGCACTTGTTCCGGTTCGGCCAGTCCCGTAACGCTTGCCGTTCCCGTGTCCCACACCCCTAACGACTGAAACGTCCGATTGTTTTCCGCATATGTGAAATACATTGAAGGCGAAAGCAGCAGACCGTTCTCGAAATCCGCCAGGCCAGCCGCACCGGGAGCGATCTGGTGCAACGAGACCAGTTCTTCGGACTTGGGATAATTCAGCGGCTTCAACAACACGCTATTTACAACGCTGAAGACCGCCGCGTTCGCCCCAATTCCCATCGCGATCGTCAACAAGCCCACGACGGTGAACACCGGGTTGCGGCCCATCATCCGCAGCCCGTAGCGGACATCTGCGAGGAGATTCTCGATCGACATCCAACGCCATACGTCGCGGCTATCCTCTTCCAGTAGGCTCAGATTCCCAAATTCGCGGCGAGCGGCAGCGATTGCTTCCTTTCTAGGCATGCCGTCGGCGACGAGTTCTTCGATTTTTTCGTCGAGATGTTGCTGCATCTCGTCAGAGAGGTCGCCATATAGTTTTCGACGCGACAACAATTGTTTGAGCCAGCTCATGACTCACCTCGCGCCAAGACGCGCGTGATTCCTTCGAGCATTTTTTCGAAGCTTGATACTTCACGCTCGAGATGCTTGACGCCTGCGGCAGTTAGTTTGTAAATGCGCACGCGGCGGTTTGTCGCGGAAATGCCCCATTCGGCCTTCACCAGATCTTCCTTCAGGAGGCGCTGAAGAGCGGGATAGAGGGACCCTTCTTCGATCTGCAGGAGGTCGTCGGAGACGCGCTTGATGTGTTGAACCAGCGCGTAGCCGTGGAGAGGCTGGCGCTTCAGAGTGCGGAGAATCATCATTTCGAGGGCGCCGGGGAAGAGATCGCGCTGTTCATCTTTTTTCATGGTTGGCTCCGCGGCGTTATTCGAGGCTATACAAGACAATGCCTAGAGCAAAATAGTATAGAATGGATTTTCGTGTCAAGAATTGTTTTGCAAAAGGCGAAGTCAAAAAAAGCTATGCAGTAGACGACGGGCTACTCATAGCGCAAGGCGACCATCGGATCGACACGCATGGCTCGGCGAGCAGGTAGAAAGCTTGCGAGAAAAAGGATCGCTAAGAGAAGAATGCACGCCAGCGACATGGAGAGTGGATCGTAAATCTTCACGCCGTAGAGCATTCCGTTGTGTTCGTGGGGGACGAGATACAGAGCGCTGCGAAGGATACGCCCGAGCGCGAGCGATGCGCCGACGCCGAATAGCAAGCCTGTGACTCCCGTCGCGAGAGCGCGGCTGATTGCATGCTGCAAGAGGTGACCAGGCGTGGCGCCGAGGGCGAGGCGGATACCGAATTCCTGCGTGCGCTGCTGGACGAAGTAGGCGACCGTGCCGAAAATTCCGATGGAGACGAGGGCGAGTGCCACAACGGCGAGGCACGCTACAAGAATCAGATCGAACCGAGCGCCGCGAAGCGAGTCGCCAATGCGATCGTCCATGGTCTTGACGTCAAAAATCGGCTGATCTTTATCGAGTGAATAGGCCGTGTCGCGGATTGCGCCGAGGAGCGCTCCGCGAGGCACATCGGACGAGACAAAGGCGTAGGCGGAGGGAAGCGGACGCTGCGCGAAGGGTACGTAGAGATCGACCTGGGGGACTTCGTTAGCGCCGAATTCCTGGGCGTTTTCGACGAGACCGACGACTTGTGCAGAAGGCTCCGCCGGTACTCCGCGACTCGGTTGCGCCACAAAGTCCAACACTTTTCCGAGCGGGTCTTCGGCGCCGAACAGTTCCTCAGCGGCGTTGCGATTCAGAATCGCGACTCGCGCCGAGCCAGGGTCATCATGCGGATCAAACGTATGGCCGGCGAGGAGATGCATGCGAAGGGCGTGAAAGTAATTCGGCGCCACCGCATGAATCGTAACGTAAGTGCCATACTTATGCTTGGGAGGTCGACCCGCCGCGTTGACTGTCCCGAACACATCCGTTGAACCGGTAAGAGGCAGTCCGCTGCCGAGAGTGACTTGCCGAATGCCCGGCAGCAAACGTAGCTGCTCAGTCAGGGTGTCAAAATAGCGCTGCTGTTGCTCGGGCTTGGCGTAGTTTTGACCGCGCAGCGAGATTCGGAAGGTGAGCGCGCCAGGAGCGTCGAAGCCACGTGGCGCTTGCTGAAGGCGGACGAAGCTGCAGGGTTGCCGACTCGACGCCGGGAACAACGCGCAAGCGGTCGAGTAGCACCTTGTAGAATCGCGTTTTTTCATCGTCGGAGTGCGCGGTGAGGGGACTCGTGCCGAAGACGAGAAGTCCGTCCGTACGCAGGCCGAGGGGCAGAGTTTCGTAATTGCGAAGAGAGCGGACCAGCAGCCCCGCTCCGACTAGCAGGATGAGGCAGAGCGCCATTTGAACTGCGACAACCATTTTTCCGGCCCACGAGTTTTTTTTCGTGCGTTGCGCAGAGGCATTGGAGGTCTTCACAACCGTGCCAGCCTGAACGTTGACGGCGCTGCGCAGTGGAGCCAGACCGAATACCACCGCGCACGCAAACGAAATCACGAGAGTGAAGAGCAGTACGTTGGAGTCGAGAGAAAAGGGAACCTCCAAACTCGACCAGGCGGCAAGAGCACGGCTGGCGGAAATAGCAAACATCCAGCCTAGAGCCGCACCCACCGTTACGAGAAGCAGGCTCTCCGCGAGCAGTTGCCGCAAAAGGCGGCTGGGTCCCGCTCCCAATGCAACTCGCAGAGAAAACTCGCGCTGTCGAGCGGAATTCCGTGCCACCAGCAACATGGCCACGTTTGCGCACGCAATCACGAGCACCAACCCGACCATGGCCATGAGAATCTTGATGGGCTGGTCGTACTGATCGCGGAGCCCTTGAATGCCCTTGGTTGGCGTGAGCTCAAGAATGTTCTTACGGCTCTTGGGATCCGGCGTCCCGAGGCCGATCAGGGCCGCACTTTGAAAGGCGGGATCCAAAGTCGCGAGTGCTTGGGGAACGGTCACCTTAGGCGCGAGGCGACCGATCAATCGCAGACACCACCAAGTTGGCGTGCCGTACAGCGTGCTGTTCGAGGCCGCATTACCCCAAGCGTTTAGTTCCGGTCGGTTTTGCAGCGGGATCCAAAGGTCGGTCGAGATGCCCGGCTCAACGCCACAAAAACCTTGCGCCGTCACGCCGATAACCGTGAATGGCAATCCCTTTACGTAAATAGTTTGACCAAGAATGGACGGGTTGCGAGCGAAGCGCCCAGTCCAGTACGAATTGCTGAGCACGGCGAGCGGAGCGTGTGCAGCTTCATCTTCGAGCGTGAAGCCGCGACCGCGCGCGAAGGCCGTGCCCAGCCCTGAAAAGAAGTTGCCGCTGACCATATCCGCTTCGGCTTCTTCCGGATCTTCCCCGATGCGAACCGCAGTTTTGCCAATCGCGAGCGGTACGTAGGCCATCAAGTCTGAAAACGCGGCGTGTTCTTTGCGAAGTGCCTCGAAGACTGGCTCGGAGAAAGACGTGTCGCCATCGCCGGTGTTCATTGCGCCTGGGGGCTGCTCGTTTGGAAGGCGCAAAAACATCAATTGCTCGGGGTGGGGCAAAGGCAGACTACGCAGAAGCACGCTATTCATCACGCTGAAGACGGCGGTGTTGCCGCCGATGCCGAGCGCCAGTGTTAGAGCAGCGACCAGCGTGAAGCCGGGATTCTTGCGTAGCAAACGCAAGGCGTACCGGCAGTCTTGTAGAGTCGTTTCCAGAATAGGCAGGCCGCGGCGCTCACGATAGTTTTCCTTGGTTTGTTCGATGCCGCCAAGCTTCATAATTGCCTCCCGCCGGGCTTGCGCTGGCGACATGCCAGCGCGCAAATTGTCTTCGATGTGCAGTCGAAGATGGCTTTCTATCTCGTCGGCAAGCTCGCGCTCGCTGGTCGTTCTGCGCAAGATTCCGCCGAATCGTAAAACCAATGCGCGCAACTTTTTCATCGCTGCACTTTTCACTCAATTTGCGGAACAACCGACTGCATTTGCTAACTTCGAAAGCCGAAACCTTGCTTACTCGTATCGCAAAGCCACGATGGGATCGACGCGCGACGCGCGGCGAGCCGGAATGTAACAAGCGAGCAGCGCTACGCCGATGATCAAGACAGGAACGAGCGCAAAAATTAATCCACCGGAAACCACCAAATCATTAAGCAGGCTGCTAAACGCGCTTGGCAACGGGAGAGCGCAAACAAGGCCGATAGCTGCCCCAACGATCGCCAGCTTTACGCCGTCGCGCAGGACCAAGCGAAGGATATTCCGTTGATCCGCGCCAAGCGCAACACGGATTCCGATTTCCTGGCTCCGCTGCCCCACCGTGTAGGCCACCAGGCCATAGAGTCCGATGGCCGCCAGCGCTAGTGCCATGCCCGCAAACGTTCCCATCAGCGCGCCCATCACGCGGTCCCCCGCGGATTCGTTGTCCAGCAGCTCAGGCATGCTGACAACGCTCCCCACCGGCTGATCCCTGTCAATTGCCCATACGGCTTCGCGCAATCCCGGCGCAAGCGAATTTGCATCGCCACTCGCGCGCACCAGGACCGCCATCTCTTCGATCGGATGTTGCGCGTAAGGCTCATAGATTTCTGCATCGTCAGCGAATTGCCCCGGCCAGCTCTTAACGTTGCGAACCACGCCAATGACCTGCCTCCATTGGCTGGCCAGTGCGTCACCGGAGTCGATCAGAATCAAGCTCCCGAGCGCATCGCCTTTGGGAAAAAATCTCTCGGCGAGTTTCTCGCTCACCACAGCAACCGGCGGAGCCACTGCGCCATCGGCATCGGAAAATTGCCGCCCGGCGATCAGGGATGTTTGCGTTGCCTCGAAATAGTGTGTGCTCACAACGAAATAGCGCCCGCGAGCGCGATCGCCCGCCGGAAGGTTTTCCTGACCCTTGAGCCGGAACGGAACGAACCCGGGGCCCGTCCCCGGCAGAGTAGACGCGATCGCCGCCGCTCCGGCGCCGGGCATGGCCTCAAGCCGCGTGGTAAGCTCGCGGTAGAATTCGATCTGTTTGGCCGGCTCTTTGTAACGGGTATCCGGCAGCGTAATCTGCGCCGCGAGTAGGTGTTGCGCCTCGAATCCCATGCTTCGGCGGGTCTCCTCAACAATTCCCTTGATCAGGATTCCGGCTCCGGCCAAAAGAATCACGGCGAGCGCCACTTCGCCGGCAACCAGCACACTTCGCAGCCGGTTTTTCTTTCGCCCTGCAGATGCCGTTCCGCTGTCGTTCTTCAGCGTCGTGAAAACCTCCACCGACCAGGCCTTCAAGGCCGGCACTAACCCAAAGAGCAAGGCTGAAAGAACCGAAATGGCCGAAGTAAACGCGAGCACCGGCCAGTCAATCTTTAACTCCACCAGCCTGACCTCTTCGTTGTACGCCAAGGCCGAGTGCATCAAGCGTTGTCCTACAACCGTGAAGGCCAGTCCCGCGCACGCGCCTAGCAGCGCGATCAGCAGCGACTCGGTCATCAACTGGCGCACCACCCGCATTCTTCCCGCGCCGATAGCGATGCGCACCGCCATTTCTTTGCCTCTGCCCGTGGCTCGCGCCAGCAGCAGCCCGGCAACATTTGCGCACGCGATCAAAAGCACGAATCCCACCGTGGCCAGCAGGATGTCAAACGCCGGGCCGGCATTGAACTCGGTAATCGCGTAGTCCTGGATCGTGAGGGCGTTCGCTCCCCACCCATTTTCGATATCTGGAAAATTTTGAGCCGCAATCTTCCCAAGTGTTCTGATATTCGCCTGGGCCTGCTCGATGCTTACTCCAGACTTCAATCGGCCGAAGAGATACAGTGTGCGCGTCTCGCGGGCCGCGGCGCCCTGTGCCGACTCCGACAAGGCCATGGGGATCCACAGCTGCGCCTGGAACGTAATCAAGCGAAAGCGCTCCGGCATGACGCCGATCACCGTGTACGGTTCACTGTTCAGGCGGATGCTCTTGCCCAGGATTCCGGCATCCGACCCGAATCTGCGTTCCCACAGTTGGTGGCTCAAGACCACAACGTGATCGTGCCCGGTTTGGTCTTCCCCGTTGGCGAACGTACGCCCCAATTCGGGCGAAACTTCCAGCACCGAAAAATAATTTGCCGTGGCGCGCATCGTGGCGAGGCGCTCCGGTTCGCCCTCGCCTGTGAGGCTCACGTTGTAGTAAGGGTCGCCCGCGGCCATTTCGCCGAAAACTTTGTTCTCGCGTTTCCATGTGAAGTAGTTCGGCGTTGAGACAGGGTAAAGGTTTGCGCCGCCCGGCCGGGTAGCGCTGGTTCCGTAGACGACGACAACACTGTCGGGATTACCCACCGGAGGTTTTCTGTAAAGCACGGCACTGACAAAACTGAAGATCGTAGCGTTCGCTGCGATCCCCAGCGCCAGCGTGAGCACCGCCACGATTGTGAATCCCGGGTTCTTGCGCAGCATGCGCGCCCCGAAGCGCAAATCTTGAAGGAAAACTTCCAGCAGCGGCAGGCCGCGGCGCTCTCGATAGGTTTCTTTTGTTTGTTCCACGCCGCCGAGTTTCATCAGTGCCTCCCGCCGGGCCTGTGCCGGCGACATACCTGAGCGCAGATTGTCCTCGATGTGCAATTGAAGGTGGCTTTCGAGCTCGGCGGAGAGCTCTTGCTCGCGTCGTCGCCTGCCGAAGAGCCCACCCAATCTGGAAAGCCATGCCCGCATCTGCCTCATCCTAACCTCCGCAATATCGGCTACGACCGCTCTTCCCCCGGCGCCAGGAACCGCGCAAGGATCGCGGTCGTCTGTTCCCACTCTCGCTCTTCCTTATTCAATTGCTTGCGGCCCGTCCGCGTGAGCTTGTAGTACTTCGCCTTGCGATTGTTGTCCGAAAATCCCCATTCCGAGCTGATGTAGCCTTCCTGTTCTAGCTTCAGCAGCGCCGGGTACAACGTTCCATAATTCACGGCCAGCAGATCGCCGCTGGTCTGCTCAATGCGCCGCGCAATGCCGTACCCGTGCAGCGGCCCCATCGCTTGCAGCGTCTTCAGCACCATTAGCGCCAAAGTGCCCTGCCACACATCCGCCTTATCGCCCATCGCTCTCCTCTCGGTTCCTATGGGAAACCCATACCGAACATGCCATAGGCCCTATGGGAAGGCAATAGAAGAAACGAGGCTACCTGGTATTTTGTTTCAGGTTTTTTTCAAGATTGTTTTGGACCGCCCGGGGGCTGCTTTGACTGTTCATTCTTTGTCCCTTCACAATCCCTCGCCTTTACGCGTCCTTGACTCTTCTGCAACTTCTGACTAGCCTCATGCGTCTACAGAAACGACGGTCTGCGGTTGTGCTTCTAAACCTTTTCTAAAAAGGAGCTTGCATGCATTCTGTCCTCGCGCGTCGGTGCCTGTTGGCACCCGCGTTTGGCGTCACTCTCCTCACTCTTCTCGCTCTCGCGCCTCAAATGCGGGCGCAGGGCGGCGAGCCGCAGTACTTCGCCATTCGCGGTGCAAGAATCGTCCCCGTCTCGGGACTGCCTCTGGAAAATGCCACGGTTGTGATGGCGCACGGCGTTATCACCGCGATCGGCAAGGATGTCACGATTCCTCCGGATGCTTGGATCATCGAAGGCAAGGGCCTCACCGTTTATCCCGGTCTCTTTGATTCGTTTACCGATGTCGGCTTGCCAGCGGCAGCCCCCGCTCCCGGCGGCGCCACCGAAGGTGGAGGCGGAGGTCGAAGGGCAGCTCCGGCTGGCGAGGTTTCACGGGGACCCGAAGACCGTCCGGGCACTACGCCATGGCGAAGCGCCGCGGATGAGCTCACCCTGAGTGACAAGCGCATTGAGTCGTGGCGCAATGGCGGCTTCACTACGGTTGTGTCTGCTCCAAAAGGCGGAATGTTTCCCGGTCAAGCCGCGGTTCTCGATCTGGCGGGCGACCGCGCCAGCGAGATGGTTGTAAAAACACCTGTGGCTTTTCCCGTGTCGTTGCAACCCAGCGGTGGCTTCGGAAACTTTCCGGGTTCGCTGATGGGCGCCCTCGCGTACGTTCATCAGGTTTGGATTGACACGGATTGGAGCGCCAAGGCCCAAGCGATGTACGAGAAAAACCCGCGGGGCGTCGCGCGGCCGCGCTACGACCGTGCGGAAGCCGTTCTCGGCCAGGCGGTTGAAGAGCACATGCTGGTGCTCATTCCGGCGAACAACTCCGCGCAACTCCGCCGCGCCCTCGATCTTGTGGATCGGTGGCAGCTCGATCACGGCGACCATGTGGACGGAGTCATCTACGGCGGCCAAATGGGATATGAAGTCGCCGGCGAAATAGGCGCGAGAAAGCAGAAAATACCTGTGCTCGTCAATTTGAAGTGGCCGGAAGGAGAAAAAGACGCGGACCCGGACGAGAAGCCATCGCTCCGCACGCTCCGTTTCCGAGACAAAGCGCCTTCCTCACCCGCGGCGCTTGCCCAGGCCGGTGTGCCGTTTGCGTTTTATTCCGGCGGCATTACCGCTCCCAAAGACATTCTCAAGGCCGCGAAGAAATCCATTGAGGCAGGCCTTGCGCCCGACGCCGCGTTGCGCGCGCTCACGCTCACGCCAGCGGAAATCTACCGCGTTGCGGATCGCATGGGCTCCATCGAAAACGGAAAGATCGCTAACCTCGTTGTGACGGATGGAGATCTCTTCGACGAAAAGACCAAAATCAAAATGGTTTTTGTCGATGGCAAAAGATTCGAGCCGAGAGAACCGGAAAAGCCGAAGGATGCTCCCAAGGGAAACATAACTGGCAAGTGGAAGCTCACGTACACGACGCCAGAAGGGCCGGAAGAGTCCACAGCGGATCTCGAAATGGCGAGCGATGGCTCTCTCTCCGGAACTCTCTCGAGTAAGCGCGGCACAGGCAACATCATCAGCGGCTACCTCAGCGCCGATAAATTCAGCTTTACCATCAATATCCCAATCGAAGGAAATCCAACGGACATCGTATTCACCGGTACTTTTGACGGCAGCTCGCTCAAAGGTTCCATCGATGCCATGGGCTACAACATCGAGTTCACGGGCACCAAGCCAACGACGCGGGCGGCTTCTGGCTTTCAGAGTCAGACAAGAAGGGATTCGTTCGCCCCTGGAGGTGCGCTGTGAGGATTCCATCCATGCTGGATAAAAAGCGTGCGCGGCTCGCCCTCGTTGGCCTGCTGTGTCTCTGCTCGCTCCCTCTGTTAACACGCGCGGCCACTCCTCCCGACGCCCCTCGAGTGATTCTCATCCAGAACGCCACCATCCTCACCGTCTCGCACGGCACCATTGAGCACGGCTCTATCCTTATTAAGGATGGCAAAATCGCCGAAGTGGGGGCCTCCATCAAGGCGCCAAAGGACGCCCAGGTCATCGACGCCGCTGGCCAGTTCGTCATCCCCGGCATCATCGATTGCCACTCCCACATTGCCGTGGACGGCAGCGTCAACGAAGGCAGCATCTCCGTCTCTTCGATCGTAAACATCGCGGACGTCCTGAATCCCGACGACATTGACATCTATCGCGATCTCGCCGGCGGCGTCACCGTCGCAAACGTTTTGCACGGCTCTGCAAACGCTATCGGCGGCCAAACAGTTGTCATCAAGCTGCGCTGGGGCTTGCCTGCTTCAAAGCTTCCTTTTGAAGGCGCGGTCCCCGGCATCAAGTTCGCCCTGGGTGAGAATCCCAAGCGCTCCAACTTCAGCATCCCCGGCTCCGCGCCGCGTTATCCCGCTACGCGTATGGGTGTCGAGGAAACGATTCGAACGGCATTTGCCGAAGCTCGCGACTACAAGAAAACCTGGGACGACTATGACAAAAAGGTGGCTGCCGGCGATAAAGACGCTATCCCGCCGCGCCGCGACCTCCGCCTCGACCCTCTTGTCGAGGTACTCGAAGGCAAGCGCTACGTCCACGCCCATTGCTACCGTGAAGATGAAATCCTGATGCTGCTTCGCGTCGCCAAAGAATTCGGCTTCAAAGTTCGTACGCTCCAGCACGTGTTGGAAGGCTACAAAGTCGCCGACGAAATCGCCGCCGCGGGGACAGGCGCCTCTACATTCTCCGATTGGTGGGCCTACAAAGTGGAAGCCTACGATGCCATCCCCTACAACGCAGCGATCATGACGCGTCGCGGCGTAGTCGTTTCCATCAATTCCGACGACGCCGAAGAAGCCACGCACCTCAATCAGGAAGCCGCGAAGACCATGAAGTACGGCGGCCTCACGCACGACGAAGCCCTCAAACTCGTCACGCTGAATCCCGCGATGCAGCTCGGCATCGACAACCGCGTCGGCTCTATCGACGTTGGCAAGGATGCCGACCTCGTCATCTACAATCACGACCCCCTCAGCGCCTACGCCGTCGTCCAACAAACGCTGATCGATGGCCGCGTATACTTCGACCGCAAGCGCGACATCGCCGAACGCGAAGCCCGCGAAAAAGAAAAGAAAGCGCTGATGGAAAAGGAAAGGAAGACCGAAGAGAAAAAATCCGGCGACAAAAAGCCCGGCGAAGGCAAGCCTGGTGCAGGAAAGCCAGATGACAAGCCCAAGCCGCCGCAAACAGAAGCCGTCTCCGGAGGTGCTCTGTGAAGAGCGTCAAATTGACTTTGCGATTCCTCGCACTCCTTGCAGCGGTTTGCTTTTTGTCTCCGAACGCCTCTGCGCAGTCG